>Ga0207691_10003488_pt1 | contig 15307 bp, 17 predicted proteins | sample KBSM13metaG_FD_184327 | JGI IMG/M metagenome (GOLD analysis project Ga0207691, IMG submission 184327) | Miscanthus rhizosphere microbial communities from Kellogg Biological Station, Michigan, USA - KBS M1-3 metaG (SPAdes) (version 2) | ecosystem: Host-associated > Plants > Roots > Rhizosphere >... | reverse complement strand
AAACTTTAAAGCCTGATTTTGACGAACGGCCCGCTCTCGAAAAGACGGCACGTTATGAACACCTTGCTCCCGAGCCAGCTCAAATAACTGACGAGAGAGCTCCGACGATCGCTCTTACCGATTCTGAATTTCTCCGATCGATGCCGGTGAGGCTTCCGCCGATTCCCAGCGAAGAATTAGAACATGTAGACGACCCATGGCTGGACGATGCATACGAGCGCAAACTAGCGTGGTCCGGAGACGACTTTTCGCCGTTGGAGGCAGCCGCCGCTTGGCTTGACAACATGGGACTCTCGCCGGCGACTCTGTCGAAACCCGCAGCCGTTGCGAATGGAAATTCGTCAGCCGCGGCGGCGGTCGCTCTGGCCCTTGCAGAAACTATGAGCTCGCCTGCTCCGTTTGATGGAAAGTTGCCTGAGTTAAGTGAAAATCCTACGGAAGACGAACTCTTTGCGTATGCAAATGCGCATCCAACTGTCATCAACGCTCTTCGCATTTTTCGTGGCAAAGTAACAGCTGTAAAAGACATTCGCGGGCACAGTTGAGAACGACCGATTTTGGGAACCGGAAAATTCTGCTTTCGTATTAGTTATAGATTTGGCAGAATTGTTCCTATACCAAATGAATAGTCTACGGGCTAGATCGTGTTCTTTGTTTGCTGCATGTGTACTCTTCCTCGCAGTTAGTGCGTGCTTTTCCCAAAATTCAGGTCAATTTTCAATAAATGAGTCGCCGCTCGCGGCGCCGACGGGCTACGTGAACGATTACGCAGGCGTGATCGATGCGGCTGCAAAACAGCAGCTCGAGACCAAGATCGACGACTTCAAGAAAAGCTCAAATCCCCAAACTGAGCTTGCTGTTGCGATAGTTCGGACTACGGGTGATCGCGATATTTTCGATTATTCCCTCGCTGTGGCTCGCGGCTGGAAGATCGGTTCGGACCAGGCGGACAATCCTGGTGCGTTGCTGTTTATTGCTGTTGACGACAGGAAGTACTTTACGCAAGTGAGCCGCGACCTGGAAGATGAACTCCCGGACGCTCTTGCCGGAAGCTTGCAGCGGCAATATCTTGTTCCCCAATTTCGACAAGGTAATTACGCGAAAGGCATCTCAGACACGATTGACGCATATATTCGGACGATACAGGAACGTCGCGGGGGTGTGGTTTCAGGAAGCCCGACCCCTAGTCCTACAGGGTCTACTATTCGCCGAACGACGGGCGGCGGCGGAAGCTCTATCTGCTGCTTTCTCATAATTGGCTTTATCATCCTGATGATCATCGTTCGCGGATCAGGCGGTGGGGGACGACGAGGAGGTTGGGGTGGCGGAGGATTCGGCGGCGGAGCCTCTGCATTACCTTGGATCATCGGCTCGATACTGAGTTCCGGCGGCGGACGATCCAGCGGATCATCTTGGGGTGGCGGCGGCTCGTCCTGGGGCGGCGGCGGCGGTTTTGGTGGATTTGGCGGCGGCGGTGACTTTGGCGGCGGCGGAGCAGGAGGAAGCTGGTGATCATGCATCAACATCTGAGTTCATTCATTGACGATCTAAAGGCAACGCATAAAGGTAATCTCGAAGCGGTGATTCTATATGGATCTGCTGCTGCCAAAGACCATGACCATAAGCATTCTGATTACAACTTGCTTGTAGTTCTTAACAAGATCGGCCCGGCTGATTTGAGAAATGCTCATGCCGCCATCCGAGAATGGGTAAAACTGGGGCATAACGTACCTGTCTATTTCACGTCGGACGAAATAGTAAATGCAGCGGATGTTTTCCCTATCGAGTTCCATCAAATGCGACGGGCAAGGAAAGTTTTGTTTGGCCGCGATGTTTTGGCTAATGTAGAAGTCTCGAATGAGAATTTACGACATCAGGTAGAGTTTGAGCTTAGAAGCAAGTTAATAATGCTGCGCCGCCAGTATATTCCGGCTTCGGAGTCGGTTGACGGCCTTACAACGCTAATGGCTGATAGTCTCGTTAGCTTTGTTGCATTATTTCGTGGTGTTCTAATGGTCCTCGGTATCGATCCGCCAATTGGGCGGAGGGCAACACTGGCACTCACAGTTGAGCAATTAAATTTAAATGGCCAGACATTCGAAAAGATTAACAATGTGCGTAACGACAATTTTGATCACCCAATGAGTGAGAACGAGGCGAATGAACTGTTTGCGCAATATATGGACCAGATCGAAAAAGCGATAGCGGTAATCGATTCGCTTGAGCCGAGCTCGGTTGTTTAGAGTTCACTTTTTAGCATAAGGGAGAAGAAGATGAAAAAATTATTATTGATCGGAGTAGTTTTGTTGATGTCGCTCGGGCTTAGCGGATGCAGCTATAACACGCTGACCTCAAAGCACGAAAACGTAAAAGCAAAATGGGCAAATGTTGAAAGTACTCTTCAGCGACGAGCTGATCTGATTCAGAACCTCATGACTGTCGCACAAACGTCTGCGGTGCAGGAACAGGAAGTTTTCGGCCAGATCGCCCAGGCCCGCTCGCAATTGCTCAACGCAACATCTGCACCCGGACAGGGAGAGGGCGGCGATAAAACTCCCGAACAAAAGCAGGCGGTCATTGATGCTAACAATAGTTTTGGGGGCACGATCGGCCGGTTGTTAAGTTTGCAGGAAAACTATCCCGAGCTCAGATCGAATGAATTATTCATGAACGTCCAGACAGAATTGTCGGGAACTGAGAATCGGATCAATGTCGCCCGTCAGGATTACAACTCAGCTGTTCAGGACTATAACACCACACGGAATTCGTTCCCCGCGGTGTTAACCGCAGGTCTGCTCGGGTTTAAGGAAGAGCCGCCGTTTCAGGCGGATGCCGGGGCACATACAGCTCCGCAGCTACCTGACCCCAACTCGATAAGGCGCCAGAACGCTCCAGCTGCACCTGCGCAGCCCGCGGCGCCGGCAAATAGATAGATAGGTTTAACAAGTCCTTTGAATGCTCGCCGTACTACTTTGAACGGCGAGCATTCCTTTTTCCGAATATAACGGTGCAGGACGTTAAAGGTTGAGGTAAGCTTTCCCGAATGAAAACCATAAGTTTCTTTGTCATCGGCTTCCTGTTCGCGACGCTATTATTTTCAATGAACTCACCTTTTCGGAACGCCGTGGAGGCGAATAATCAAAACGATCCAATAATCGGGACTTGGTTTGTCAAAACACCTGAGGCGCCGTTCAAGTATCACATGTTCGTATTTAACTCAGATGGGACAATGCAGCAGGCCAATCCAGACGCCGGTGACCCAAACACCAGCGATAGCGATGGAAAGGGCATATGGGTAAAGGACGGCAATAAGATCAAAGGAAAATTTGTCGAGGTCACAGCCGATCGAACAACCCACGCTTTTGTAAGCCGAGGAGAGATCGCATTCGATATCGCCGTCGATGGGGATAAACTAGCCGGCTCGGCATAACGCGAGATTTTATGATGAAGGAAACAAAATAACGCGCCAACCTATTTCAGCTACATTGACGGGTACCAGAGTAACTTTGCCGTGATCAAAAACCCCTGGAGCTACACATGGAGCAGTGGTCGCAAGGCTTGCCGTTCGGTTCGAACGTGCAAGCTTTTTCTTTCGACTTTGAATCAAAGACTGCGTCTGCTATCGCCTCTGCAATGCTAAATTTCTCCTGACTCGGATGTGGCAAATTAGCTGCGAGAATATTTTTTGAAAGACTTTGTACAGATTCAAGCTTGTCCAGACGATGATCAATCTTTTCAAGGCTGGCGAATATCGATGCGAGGTCGGAATTACTTGTGCCGGACTCAAGGATCTTGAGCAGTTTTTCCGCGAGTTTTTGATTTTCTATTGACGCCATTTCCCTATTCGTTCGGTAAAAGATCGATATAATCCACAACGCCAACAACGGCGGAATCGATAGCGGCACCGGGCCGGCCGGTTGCGGCCGTCGATGCGGACCAGCCTTCCTGAGCTATCACCACAATGTCTCCCTCGCCGGCGTCGACAGAATCGAGAGCGAGGCAGGTGTAGTCCATGTCTTCGCCCTCAGGTGTTATCTGCCGGCAAAGCAGGACACGAGCTCCTTCATAACGCTGGTTTTTCTGCGTTGCGACTACATTTCCAATGACACGAGCGATCAGCATCTGCTACTTTTGATAAACGTGAGCGTCGGAATCAATTATTCCCACAATGGTGCAATCGGTCGGCGTTTCATCTCGTTTGAAAGGAAACGAAGCTTCTTTCCCGCGGCACCAAAAAACCAGCTCGCCGACGCCGGCACCTGCCGCGTCAAGTGCGATAATCGGACTTCCTTTGGCTTTGAGATCGGCATCGAGCGTCTGGACAAGCATGATCTTTCGACCAGCGAGCGATTCGTTCTTAATGGTTGAGACTACCGTGCCGATGACTCGTGCGATCTGCATTATCCCTTTTTCAACTGTTCGATAGCCTGTCTTATGCGGTCGGCATTTGGAGCTTTGGGCACCATCTCAAGATATTTTTCAAGCTCAGACACAGCCTCGGGATTTCGCTTTTTCTGTGAATAGATCTGACCCAGGTATAGGTGTGCTATTGCCAGCTTTTCACCGCCTTTTGTAGCGATGGCCGTCTTCAACTCGCTCTCGGATGCATCAACATTTTTCAGGTAAAAGAGCGATATGCCGAGATTCAAATGTGCCTCGGCCATGTCTTTTTTCGCCTGGATAACATCGCCGAAAGCGGCGGCCGCTACTTCGTAATTCTTTTTCTGAAATTCTGCCAAACCATAACCATATTTTGCTTCCGTGTAATCTGGTTTCAGCTGAATCGCCTTAACGAAAGCAGCCATGGCGTTATCAAGATCGTTGATCTTCAGTAGGGCAGCCCCTTTTTCATAATATGCGGCTGCGAACGAAGGATATGTGGCGATAGCTGCATCAAAATCTGCGACCGCTCCTTTACTATCGTCTTTCGACGCTTTTTCCATTCCCTTTTCATATTTGGAAACGGCGTCCTTAGGAACGTCTTTAAGAAGCGGATTTGTACCTTTGGCATCAGCTTTTGGCTGTCCTGGCTGTCGAAGTACAAACGCCATCTGAGTTCCCTGGCCAGCCGAGGAAAATCTTTCGATCGTGAATGATTCACTTTCGGTCTGGTAGCCTTCGAGTTTCACCGAGATCGAATAGTTTCCTTCAGGCATACCCGAAAAAGAGAACTCGCCGTCGTGGTCCGTAGACTGATTGCTTGAGCCGATATCTGTGTTATTCAGAGTCACGCGGGCTCCCACAGCTGGGCTCCCATCAGGAAGGCGTACCTTTCCGGAAACGACGTGAGTGCCGCCGCTGGAGGGACGATTGCGATCACCAATTCCTTGCGCAAGAAACGATGGTGTCGATATCAGCGCCAAAAATGAAATGAAAAACGAACTGAAAAGCAGCTTGTTTCGCATACTAATACCTCTCAACCTTTAATGAAGTCGATCGTGTCGATGACCCCTATTATAGCTGAATCTACGGGACAATCCTTATTGCCTTCGGCCATCCGTGCCGATGAGCCGCCGACCACAATTACTTTTTCGTGAAAGCCGGCACCGACGGTATCAACTGCCACCACGTAACCACTCTGGTCAGTGCCATCGAGGTTTATAGGTTTTACAATGAGCAGTTTTTTACCGTTGAGGCGTGAATCCTTTTGCGTTGAGACAACGGTGCCAAGTATACGGGCAATTATCATGTGAGTGAATCGTAAACCGTGGAACGTGAATCGCGAAAAACACTGACGATTCACGATTCACTTTTACTATTTTCTGACAATCGGCAGCGTGTCGTCGACGCTGGAATGCGGGCGAGGGATAACATGTACGCTGACGAGTTCGCCAACCCGCCGGGCAGCTGCGGCCCCGGCATCTGTTGCGGCCTTTACTGCTGCCACGTCGCCGCGCACTATCGCGGTAACAAAGCCGGCTCCGATCTTTTCGTAACCGACGAGCTGTACATTCGCCGCCTTTACCATCGCGTCCGCTGCTTCGATCATGGCCACGAGGCCTTTACACTCAACCATTCCTAATGCTTCTTGCATTTAGTTTAGCTCCTGAAATTTCCGAGAGAATTCTAAGGTCTTGCTAGTTTAACTCAACTTCGCCGCCTGGCTCAAAAGCTCGATCAGCTCTTCCCTGGTAAACGAGATCTTTGCGCCGTTCGTACCCGATTTGACGGGGTAACTGACGTTCATTTCGCACGAGATGCCGACGTCGTGTAAATAACCGCATGCTTGACACCGCGCGTTTTCACGAAGATAACCGGCCTTCTCGCGGATATTGATCAACTTCTCGATCGCGTCCGCCGGCAGATCGTTTGCTCCGCCCAGAGCTTTCGCAAGTATCGCGATCTTTGCAGTGTGCTCAAGAGTTTCAAGCCGATCAAAAGCCTGCCAAAGATCATCACCGTAAGCGACAGCTCCATGATTTGCCATCAGCAAGGCGTTGTGGTGCTTAACGTACGGGCGCATTGCCTCGGTCAATTCGTTTGTAGAGGGAGTTCCGTAGTCGGTCAGCGGTACGCAGCCGAGCGTTAGTATGACCTCGGACAGTATTGGCTGATCAATTGCCAGTCCCGCCACGGCGAACGCCGTCCCATGCGGCGGATGAGCATGACATACAGCGCGGACGTCGGGCCGCTCTTTATAGATCAGCAAGTGCATTGCCAACTCAGAGGATGCCTTTTTTTGCGACAGCGGCTTTCCATCCATGTCGGTAAGAGCAAGTGAATCTTCTGTCATTCGCCCTTTACAAGTCATCGTTGGCGTTGCAAGGATCCGATCATCGTCCAGCCGAATGCTGACATTGCCGTCAGAAGACACGACGTAGCTGCGATCGTAAAGCAGCTTTCCGACCTCACAAATAAGCTTTCTGGCTTGGGATTCTTCCATCAAACAGATATGCGAAAACGAATATGTTTCGCACAAACGTGAAGCCACAGATTAACACAATCGCACGAAAGCGTTAACCTGTGGCTTAAAAACGAAGTAGTAATTTTAACGGACCGTTCTCGGGATTCTCAACACTGTCGGTGGCGGCACAAATGCGTCCTGATCCGTCCACGGCTGAGAATGTAGCGGGATCGGATTTTGCCTCATGCGATTAAGCTCCTGCTCAACCTGTATTCGGCGATCGTGCTCCTGCATGTATAGTTCCTGAAAATCATGGCACCGCCTGCGGCGACCTTCAGCAAAAACAAATGGTCGTGGTACAAGATCGACGAAGAAACTTGCAATAAAAAGTCCAATGGTAAGTGTTGCGAGAAACGGGATGATCCTTTTAATAAATCCAATGCTGCTCATAACAAACTGCTCCTGCCAATAAATCAAGTTCGACAGTCCGCCGGAATCGGTTTCAAACCGAGGCATGATTATCTCGTTTATTCAGTTTATACCTTTCGCTGTTTATTGAAAAGATATTTTGCGAAACGTTGGCGACCTCGTAAATAATTTGTTGACGTAGAACCGTTTGGCGTTGCTCGACGGTTCAGTTTAGTCTACAATTAGTGTTTCATACATGAAACAATGATCGCTTTCTTGTCAGGCAAACTCCTAGAAAAGCAGGCAAATACCGTGATCGTTCAGGTCGGGGGTGTCGGCTATGAGGTCACCATACCTCTCTCAACATTTTACGAGCTTGGCGAGCCTGGCACCGAGGTAGACCTTAGGATCTATACGCATGTGCGTGAGGATGCGATACAGCTTTTTGGTTTTAAGACGACGCGAGAGCGGGATCTCTATTTAAAGTTGATATCTGTACAAGGAATCGGCGCGAAGTCAGGTATTACCATGTTAAGTGGAATGAGTGCTGACGAGATAATTGCTGCGATCAGAACTAACGACCTTGGCCGCTTAATATCGATCCCGGGTGTTGGACGTAAAACAGCGGAACGCCTTGTTATTGAGCTGCGCGACAAGGTCAACGAACTAGCGGTTGCCGCCGGTGCATCGGCTTCGGCACCGGGTGAGCAATTACCTTCGGATCTTGTTTTTGACGACGCTTTGTCAGCCCTCATAAATTTGGGGTATCAACGAGCGGCAGCAGAGCGAGCATTGAAAAAAGTCGTTCAGGAGGGGCCGGAAATGTCTGTGCAGAAACTTTTAAGGCGCGGCCTTCAGGTACTGGCTAAATAGAGACTCGTCACGTTCAGATGCGAGATATATTTGAGCGCATTGAAGAAGACCTTCAGCTGTTAGATCGAAAGGCGATTTTTGCCCTTGTTTACACGGCGATCGGACTCACGTGCATCAGCTATTTGAAAAATGCGGACTATTTGGAATCGCTGGCCTCTCTCGCTGGCTTATCCGGAATAGCTCAAGCTATTGAGAAAACTGACAATACTAACTTGCGGCTGCTTGCTTACTGGGTCGGCGTCTCGCTTCTGTTCTATTTCATAGTGCCGGCTGCCTTCGTCAAATTTATCCTGAAGAAATCTCTTAACGACTTCGGCCTTACAATTTCGATCGAAAAGGGGTTTTGGAAGTTACTGGCTCAGTGCATCGCGATCATGCTGCCGATAGTCTATCTAATGTCGCTGACACCAGGGTTTTCGGCAAAGTATCCATTCTTGAAGATCTACGATGGCTCACCATATTTAAGTTCGACCCTTTTGATATGGGAGTTAGTCTATTTTCTTCAGTTCTTTGGACTTGAGTTTTTCTTTCGTGGGTTTTTGCTGCAGAGCCTCAAGCCGGCTCTCGGAATTTATTCGATATTTGTCATGATGGTGCCTTACTGCATGATCCATTGGGGCAAACCGATGCCAGAAACTTTTGCGGCGATATTTGCGGGAATTTTTCTCGGGTGGCTGAGTTATCGTAACGGCAATATTTGGATCGGGCTCGTTCTACATTGCTTCGTCGCATTTTCAATGGACACGATGGCGCTGTTTAATAAGGGATTACTATTTTGAGCTTGATGACTGAACTGGAAACATCTATCCGCGCGGACGATACAAACGATGAGGAACGTCGTTTCGAATTGAGCCTAAGGCCTGCAAAATTGGCTGAATATATCGGTCAGAGTAAGGTCAAGGACAATCTGCGCGTTTTTATGAAAGCTGCGCTCAAGCGGCGAGAGGCGTTGGATCATATTTTGCTGACCGGCCCGCCTGGCGTTGGAAAAACAACGTTATCCAATATCGTCGCTAATGAAATGGGCGCTGCCCTAAAGTCGACTGCAGGCCCGATCATCGAAAAGGCCGGCGACCTGGCGGCGATCCTTACAAACCTCGAGGAAGGTGACGTTCTTTTCATCGATGAGATCCATCGGCTTAATCCGGCCATTGAGGAGATTCTGTACCCTGCGATGGAGGATTACAGCCTCGACATAATGATCGGACAAGGTACGGCGGCAAGGTCAATAAAGCTGGAATTGCCCAAGTTTACTTTGGTAGGAGCAACAACGAGGCCCGGATTGATCACAGCCCCGCTGCGCGGACGGTTCGGGATAATCTTTAATCTTGATTTCTATCGCATCGAGGACCTTCAAACGATAGTCGAGCGGTCGGCCGGTATTCTGAATGTACAGATTGACGAAAACGGGGCTCATGAGATAGCTCGCCGTTCACGAGGAACACCTCGAATTGCCAATCGCTTATTGAGACGGGTACGTGATTTTGCTGAGGTGGATCACGAAGGACATATCACTGAGCCTATCGCAAACGATGCGCTCAACCGCATGGAAGTTGACACCTACGGCCTTGACGAAATGGACCGCAAGTTCCTCCTGACCATCATCGAGAAATTTGACGGCGGGCCAGTTGGACTGAGCACGATAGCTGCGTCACTTCACGAAGAAAAGGATTCCGTGGAAGAGATCATAGAACCCTATTTGATGCAGATCGGATTCCTCAATCGAACGCCGCGAGGCCGGATGGCGACTCGGCTCGCGTACCAACATCTGGGACTGAATCCCGCGTCGAGCGCGTCTGTTCAAAACCTGTTCGAATGACCGACTGATTCGCCTGCTCCCATAACTTTGCGTTCTTTGCCTTTATCAGATCTATTGGCGAGAATAACTCAATCATGAGAAATACTCCGTTGGTCGCTGTGATTCTTGCGGCCGCCTTCGTTTCGGCGATCTCAGCTCAAAACAAGTTCGAGGGCTACAACATTATTCTAAATGTTCCGACCACCCAGCGGTCTTATGCATGCGCTTTGAGATTTTCTCCTCCAACAACCAGCATCACCATAACTGATCTCGACCGAAGCTCCCCAATGAAACTCACTCCTTGCTCGGGCGGAGCGGCCTCTCTGCAACAGACAAGTGCAACTACAGCGACGATACGCGCAGATGCGTCCAACTTTAAATGGTGCTTTACCGGAGAAGACAAGCGTTATCGGATCTCATTCAATGGTGATCAGTATTCCGGTCCCATTACTTACAACTGGATAGCAACGCCGAATGAACGTGATCGGGGTTTTTACAATCTGCGTGATTTCGGCGCTATTGGCGACGGGAAAACGGACGATACGATCGCTTTGAAAAGTGCTTTAGCGTATATCGCTTCGCAAAATGGGGGCACGTTGAACATACCCGATGGCGATTATCTTATAACATCGCCGGTCGCGATATCATCGGGCACGAAGATCGTTGGGACGAATGGTTTGGGCTCAATGGCGGGAATCAGCGACTACCCGAGAAATAACGCTTCAAGGATAACTCTTTCCGGAAAGAATACTTCGCTATTCCAGATCGGCGAGTGTGTTGAGAAAGTCTCGATCAGTGACCTCGAGCTGAACGCTCAAAGTAATGAAGGAACCTCTGGCATAGAAGCAGTAGGCGCATACACGTCATCGCAGAATTTTTATTTCGAACGGGTACAATTTCGAAATTTCAATCGAGGAATAAATGCTTACGGTTTGCCGCAGACCAACCTTAACTGGCAATTTGATTATGTAAAAGTTATTGGCTGCCAGTTCTCACTCAATCGCGATGCTGGAATTTATACCAATTCCAGAAATTCTGATTGGAAGATACAAGGCGTTGTATTCCTAAATCCTCCGAAGCAACCCGGACAGGCTGCCGATGCAATGCGCTTTGAACGTGCTGCGGGCGTACTGATCGAGGATACCTTTGCTGGAGGATTTCCCAACGCCAAAGGCGGAACGTTTTTGGATATCCTGGACTCTGGCGGCATCACTCTGATTAGTTCTCAGGCAGAAGCGATGACGAATTCGATCGTTTACAATGGCATCCAGAATCCTCAAGCAGGCGATTACAGTGCGGCGATTGTGGTAATGAACTCGGCTTTTAGCGACCCGATCGTTTTCAACGCCCGGCGAACTTTCGTATCAACGGGAAACTCATACGGTCCAAATACATTTAAGGCGGACGAACGCCTTCGCGTTTACTCAACAGGAGATCGTTTCTGTTGGGACGGCTATACACTGGGATGCCAAGGCGCCGTCTCGTCGAACTTTGACAAGGCGACCGTCGTCTTCATGACCGGTCAGCCTTCAGACGGAAGCGTTAAAGGCCGCCCAACAGTTTTTGGCGGCACCGACGTGGAATTCAATTCGCCCATCAGGCTACCTTCTTTTCAGCAAAACACTTTGCCAGCTGGCAAATCTGATGGTTCGCTTATCTATTGTGCGAACTGCCGGCGCTCGACCACGCCTTGTCAAAACGGCGGCAATGGGGCCCCGGCAATGATGGTCGGCGGCCAGTGGAGTTGTCTCTAACCAGTGAACGCAAGGTAACCAGAACAAAGTTTATCTTCGGACTGAAGGCGCGGGCATGCAACTATTTTGTTGCATAATTGTGCTGACTAGAGTACATTTTATCGTCGCTCCTCACGACCCTGTCTAAACTTATTTTATGAGAGGCGAGCTTGCTAAGTTTCGCTCATTATAGGCCGGCCCTGGTCTTACTGTTTCTATTGTTGTTCTGCGATATCGACCTAAGCGTTTCGTTACGCAGCTTTGACATAGGTGGCCTCGTACAGTCAAAGAAAAAGGAAAGGGTTGCACGTCGGCATAGAAGCGTGAAATCAAGGCACCATAAAAAACCTACAGACACTTCTGTAACAAATGAACCAAAGAAACCGAACATATCGGAGATGAATAAGGTGGGCTCGTCAACCACCGACCTTCGCAAGCTGTCTCCGGCACCGCCTGAAAAGAAGGAAAGGCCACAACGGCCAGATCCGAAAATCAACAGGAAAATTTACCCAAAACCTTCTGTTATAAAACACGATTAATCGTCATAACAGTCACCTTAAAGCTCAACCTCAATTCTAGAGCACCTTATAAAATTTAGGAGTTGAAATGAATTTGCGATCATTGTTACCGTCCGTCTGTCTGTTAGTTGCCGCGGCTTCAATAACTGGCACGGTCTTCACTCAAACACGTGTTCACGAAACAAAACAACGTAAAACTGTATCGGCCAGACAGTTTGACTTAACAGCAGCGCCGGACCTAAGAAGCAGAAAAATGCCGGGCAAAAGCGAAAAAGGCCGAGATGGCAAGACAGGCGCGGGTGTCTTTGACTCTTCACAAAACGACGCTAAAGAACGACATCGTTCTAATGACCCGGCCGTTTCGAAAATGACAAGAGCGGAAACGTTTGATGGTGACCTGCGCAGTTTGCCAGCTGAAGCGCCGGTCAAAATGGAGAGGCCCGAGCGAGAGGGTCCTGAGCCGAACCCACAGATAGCTCCTGTTTCTAAAGACGCTGAGCAAAGGCTCGTGCCGCAGCTTCCGCCAGTAAATCCACTGGTTGCGCCAACACCGTCGGCAAACTTTGATGGTTTAGACTTTGCAAACTGGGGTGCAGGACATCCGCCAGATACGAACGGCGACGTCGGCCCAACGTACTTCATTCAGACCGTCAATACATCGATTGGTATCTATGACAAAACTACCGGCACGCGAGTCGCAGCGTTTACTTTTAACACTTTCATGAGCCAGGGTAACTTTGGGAATCTTTGCGATACCGACAATTTTGGTGACCCGGTCGTTTTGTACGACACTTTCGAAGATCGGTGGGTGATCACAGATTTTGCATTTAAGCTCGACGCTTCGGGAAACGTTGTAAACCCACCGGGATCTTTTCAATGTATTGCGGTTTCGAAGACCGGTGACCCAGTGAGTGGCGGATGGAATTTTTATTCTATTAACACAACGGGCGGATTGGGAGACTATCCAAAATTAGGCGTCTGGACTGACGGCATTTATATGTCCGTCAACATGTTTGGATATGCTTCCGGCGCCGCGTACCAAAATCCACGCGTGTATGCCTTTAATAAATCGCAAATGTATGCCGGGGCTTCGTCAGTCCAGATCCTCTCGTTCGACGCTCCTTCCAACGACTTTACTGTTCTGCCAAGCAACGCACGCTTGCAAACCGGCACTCCGCCGGCAGGCAGGCCAAACCTGTTTGTCTCGACAGAGCAGTTTTTGAATGGATTGAGTGTTTATAAATTCCATGCAGACTGGGATCATCCTTCACTTTCCTCATTTACTGGCCCCGATATACAGTCCGCTCCAACCTGTTGGCCCAATGCCACGCCGGCTAATGTTTCGACTCCAAAGAATGCACTCGACACCCTCTCGATCAGGGCCATGGTCCAGAACCAGTATTCGAATATCGGCGGCGCTGAATCTTTATGGATTGCTCACACGGTCAACCGCGGTGAGTTCACCCTTGCGGCTTGCGGAGGCACGAACACTAACAATGCAACAGCACGTTGGTATCAGCTAAATGTTTCCGGCGGAACAGTCGCAGCTAACGTGGTTCAAGGGACCACATTCGATCCTGAAGCTGCGAATACTTATTTCCGATTCATGCCCAGCATCGCTATTGACAAGTTGGGTGATATGGCACTGGGATACAGCAAGGCGAACTCGACAACGAATCCACAGATCAAGTATGCAGGCCGCCTGTCAACCGATCCGGTTAACACGATCACTCAGACCGAACAGACACTGATCGATGGCGCTGGGTCGCAACAAGGAAATTGTGGCGGTGGACCATGCACTCGCTGGGGCGATTACAGCGCGATGACACTCGACCCAGACGGATGTACATTTTGGTACACCAGCGAGTACTACGCCGCAAACGGACTCAACGATTTGACTCGTATTGGAGCATTTAAATACCCATCGTGCGTCGCCTTTAACAATAATGGAGGTTTACAAGGCACAGTGAGATCTGCCGCTACCAACCAGCCGCTTCCGGGCGTTTCAGTTTCTCTTGGTAGTCGTTCGACGACGACCGACACAAGCGGGAATTACTCATTTGCCGGCTTGCCTCAAGGTGTGTATCCTTCCGAATCTGCCGCATTTGCAGGTTATGTTTCGGGTACGGCTTCTAATTTATCGATCAGCGACGGAAGTATCACGACCCAAAATTTTTCGCTTTTATCGGCGGCGGACAGTAGTTGTTTCGCAGATACGTTGCAGGCAGATTTCCAAACAGGATCCTTGAATAATGCCGATGTGAGCTCGAGCCCGAACAATGTCATTCTTTCTCGCCCAACGGTTCTTGACCAATCGAACGGGTCGCTCGGAGGATCTGGGAGTGCTCTTGACTCGACGAATTGGTGGGGCCAGACCTTTACCCAGGGAATAACCGGTTCATTGAAAACGGCAGATATAAACCTATTTTGTTCTGGGTGCACGGGCACCGCGCCGAATCTCGTATTATCAATTCGAGCAACCTCCGGCGGCCTCCCAACTGGAGCGGATCTTGCTACCGCAACGCTCACAGGCAACTCTAGTGGATCATCATCATTCTTTACGGGCACATTCAGCGGGACGCTAACTCTGAATGCCGGCACGGTTTATGCTCTTATTGTCCACCCGACATCCAATCCATCGGCCGGAACCTATGCCGCGACATTCAGTGGCAGTAACATATATACGGGTGGACTACGAGTAACCTCCAGCAATAGTGGATCAACGTGGGGAACACCGACGGGACCATCGAGGGATCTTGGTTTCCACGTTTATGTCTTGAGCGGATACGCAGCTTCAGGGGATTTCATTTCCAGCACAAAGGACTCCAATCCCGCAGTAGCTGGAACATCAACATGGGGAACGCTCGCTTGGAATGCAACTGTGCCAGCCAATACGACGTTGAAGTTCCAGGTTGCGGCAAGCAACAGTCAGTTCGGACCTTTCAATTTTGTTGGACCGGGCGGCACTGCGGCGACTTTTTTCACTAACGGCAGCTCGCTCGCTCAATTTAATGCTTTGCGATATTTGCAATACAAGGCGTTCTTCACGTCGACCGATAGCACGGTAACTCCGACTCTGAACAACGTAACGATCTGTAACACAAATCCGCGCGTCTGGACCGGTGCCGCGAGC
>Ga0207691_10003486_pt1 | contig 15308 bp, 9 predicted proteins | sample KBSM13metaG_FD_184327 | JGI IMG/M metagenome (GOLD analysis project Ga0207691, IMG submission 184327) | Miscanthus rhizosphere microbial communities from Kellogg Biological Station, Michigan, USA - KBS M1-3 metaG (SPAdes) (version 2) | ecosystem: Host-associated > Plants > Roots > Rhizosphere >... | reverse complement strand
GGTAAGCCTCAAGCACGATAACCCTCCGCTTTCTTTTGGATGAACGCTTCCCACTTCGGGTCCTTGAAGGCATCCGCGATGGTGAAGATGTCCTTATCGCCACGGCCAGACTGATTAATCAGGATCACGTCTTCGGGACTGAGGGTGGGGGCTTCGACGAACGCTTGCGCAAAGGCGTGCGAGGACTCGAGCGCAGGGATCAAGCCTTCCTTGCGGATGGTGAGCTTGAGTGCGGCCACTACCTCGGCGTCGCTGGCGGCCTCGAAGCGCGCCCGCCCGGTCTCGTGAAAGGCGGCCAAGATGGGCGAGACCCCGACGTAGTCGAGGCCAGCCGCAACGCTGTGGGTCTCATTCATTTGCCCGTCGCCATTTTGTAAGAAGTAGGTCTTGTAGCCCTGGGCGACACCCACGCTCGCGTCCGGGCTCGACAGGCGAATCGCGTGTTGGTGCGAGTCGCGCCCGCGCCCGCCGGCTTCGACGCCGACCAGCTCGACCCCGGGATCGTCCAAAAACCCGCTGAAGATCCCCATCGCGTTGGAGCCTCCGCCGACGCAAGCATAAACGCGCTTGGGCAGTTGCCCCGTGCGCTCCAGGATCTGCTTGCGTGCTTCTTGGCCGATCACGGCTTGGAAGTAGGTGACCATTTCGGGGAAGGGGTGTGGGCCGCAAGCGGTTCCGAGCACGTAGTGCGTGTCATCCATGTTCGACACCCAGTCACGGAAGGCCTCGTTGATCGCGTCCTTCAAGGTACGCGAGCCTTCCTTGACCGACACCACCTTGGCACCCAGTTGCTCCATCCAGAACACGTTGGGTCGTTGCCGTTCGACATCGACCTCACCCATGTAAATGGTGCAATCGAAGCCGAATTTCGCGGCCATCGTGGCGGTGGCCACGCCGTGTTGGCCGGCGCCTGTCTCGGCGATGACACGCCGCTTGCCGAGGCGCTTCACCAACAGGCCTTGCCCCATCACGTTATTGGCCTTGTGAGCGCCCGTGTGGTTCAGATCTTCGCGCTTGATGTAGATGCGCGCGCCGCCGAAATGTTTGGTCAGGTTCTCGGCGAAGGTGAGTGGAGTCGGGCGGCAAGAGTAGCTGCCCATCAGCTCCAAGTACTCGGCCCAGAAGCTCGGATCGCGCCTGGCTTCCTCGAACGCGACCGTCAGCTGTTCGAAAGTGGCGTGCAACACCTCGGGAATGTACGCCCCGCCAAAGCCTTGAAAATAGCCTCGTTCAGCGCGAATCGGCTCAGCCATGCTGTGGCTCCGTGGATAGGGTTTGAGAAAAGACCAGGTCGTCCGTCCGACAATACAGCTCGGAGAAAATAGCGCGTTCAGCGCGCGGGAAAAACAGCGTGCGCTTCACCAGCAGCAGCGCTTGATCGGCTGACAGCGCGAGCAGCTTGCTCACGGCAAGCGGCGCCCGCGCGACGCGAAAGCTTTGCTCGGCGTGCGTGGGGCTCAAGTAGTAGCGCTCTTGCACGACCTGCGCTAGCGACACCCCCGAAAGCGGCACGCTCGGCAAGTCCGGAAAGACCAGCGGATCGAGGAACAATTCTTCGCACAGCACCGGCCGACCGTGCACGCTGCTCAGCCGTTGAAAGTGGTAGGCTTCGCGCCCGGAAAACGGGTTCTCGGCGTCCGCAGGGACGCGCCGCTTGCCGACCTTGCGCACGAGCTTGCTCTCGATCTCGATGCCGCCCTTTTGAAAGCTGGATAGTGTGCCCGTGAGGGAAAACAAATCCACGCGTTGCTCGGCACGGCGCACGTAGGTGCCAGAACCGCGCCGGCGCTCGATCAACCCGCGCTGGACCAAGAGCTCGGTGGCTTGGCGCACCGTGGGGCGGCCAATGCCATGCGTGCGTGACAGCTCTGGCTCGGACGGCAAGCGCGCTCCGAGCGACAGCTCACCGCTGGAAATCTGCCCGCTGAGCAGCGCTGCTAGCTGGTGATAGAGGGGCAGGGGCGAGGCAGGGTTCAGCACGACGTTTCCGCAACTTGGCCCCAATTGGTCAAGTTGTCAATACAACTTGAGCGCGACTCAGGGAAGCCGAGGGACGCGGGTCTTGTGCCACAAGCGCCAGACGAGCGAGATCGCCGCAGCGGCCAAGCCGGCGGCGAGCCCGAGCCAAAGCCCGCGTGGACCGAGGCGCGTGTGGAATGCCAGGCCGTAGCCGAGCGGCAGTGCCAAAAGCCAGTACGCGGCGAAGGTGAGCGCCGCGGGCACGCGCACGTCGGTCAGGCCACGGAGCGCCCCAACGCCAATCACCTGAGCACCATCGAAGACCTGAAAAATGGCCGCCACGAGCAGAAGCTCGCTGGCCAACGTCGACACCTCTCGGATGTTCGTGAACGTGGTCGTGATTAGCTCTCCCGCGAACACGTACAGCCCTGCAAAGCTGAGCATGACGACTAGCCCGGTGAGGAGCGCGCCCAAAGCGATGGCTCGTGCCGCTGCAGTTCGACCCTCACCGTGGGCACGACTGATGCGCAAACTTACCGCCAATGAAAGTCCCAGCGGCACCATGAAGGTCAGCGCGCAGAAACTCAAGGCGAGCTGATGCGCGGCGAGCGGCACCGCACCGAGCCAGCCCATCATCAGCGCCGTCGCGCCGAACGCTCCCGTTTCGAAGAGCAGCATCCCCCCAGCAGGGCCGCCCAGGCGCATCAAGCGCAGGAAACGCGCGCGCTCCCAGCCCGACCAGGGCGCGTCGCGGACGCTCGCAAAATGCGGCGAAAAACCCAGCCAAAGCGCCACGGCCAGCACCGCGAACAGGCGCGCGAGCAGCGTCGCCCAACCCGAGCCGACTAGACCGAGCGCTGGAAATCCGAAGTGTCCAAACACGAGCACCCAGTTGCACAGAGCATTCAATGCCACATCGAGCACGATGATCAGCATCGGGCCCCAAGCGCGGCCGACCGATTCGGCGAATTGTCGTTGCACCTGGAAGGTCAAGGCGGGCACGAGCGACGCCGAGACCAACAGGAAAAAGGGGCGTACGATGGCTATGACCTCGGGCGGCTGACCGAGCTTTTCGAATTGTGTCGACGCGAGCGCCAGGATTGCGAAGGCACTCAGCGCGACGACCAAGGCTAGCGCACGTCCGTGCCGGAGCCAGGAGGCGCAGCCCACGTCGTTGCCCGCGCCGTGATCGCGGGACGCGAACACCCCTGGTCCCGACAGCAGACCCACACACACCACGTAGAACACGTTGAACAGCCCCTGAGTGAAGGCGGCGGCGGCGAGCGGCACCGCGCCCAGGCGGGCGATGAAGGCGGTGTCCGTAAACCCGATCAACATCTGGCTGACCTGTCCCACCGTAATCGGCAATGCCAGCGCGAGCGTCGGCCCGAGCTCGCGACGCACGGAAGAAGCGGAAATCACCTAGCGCTTATGCCAGATCGTTGCGGCCGATGGCTGATGCCCGCGGGGTTCAGCGCCTATTGCGTAGGTGTCTGATTTTATTGGTGTTTCCTGGTAGCGTCGAGCGGGCAAACCGTGGTTCGTGAGCGGCCGGTGCCCGGGGCAAAATTCTACTATGCAAGACCTGACCGCAGGAGCTGCGGTCTCGCTATCCCTTGCAGAGGACAATTGTCCTTGACGGTAGAAATGCGAGCGACGTACAAGGGGCCACATTCTGTAACACAAAACTGCAATAGAACTTGCGCTGTCCCCCACAGCGGACGGGTCAGGCACGAGATCGTTCTGCTCTCGTGGCTGCGAACCTGCGTCGAAAAGAGACTTAGCATGATGACGTTTCGCGTTCGCTCTCACTTGCTTGCCTTGAGTCTGGGCACAGGCTCCATGATCGCGTGGCAGGCTTCCAGCGCTCGAGCGCAGGCCACTGCAGAGCCGCGACCCGCGCCCCCAGCAGCGGCCCCCGCTGCGCCGCCTGCCGCTGCGCCGCCTGCCGCTGCGCCGCCTGCCGCTGCGCCGCCTGCCGCTGCGCCGCCTGCCGCTGCACCGCCTGCCGCTGCGCCGCCTGCCGCTGCGCCGCCTGCTGCTGCACCGCCTGCTGCTGCTGCACCGCCTGCCGCTGCAGGCGCCAATGACGCTCCAGCGCCGCCGGTTGCCCCCGAGGGAAGCGCTGCTCCGGTCGCCGCCGCTCCAGGAGAAGCCCCGTCGGCTGCACCCTCTGCGGATCCCAACCTGCCCGCCGATGGCGCAGCGCAAGCGGCAGCTTCGTCCACCGAAGCGGAGCCTCAAAGCGACCTCGCCACCGTGACGGTGACCGCTCAGCGGCGCGAGAACACCGTGCAGAAAACGCCGATTTCGATCACTGCCTTCGGCGAAGACGCGATCCAGCAGAAGAAAATCGCAGACTTTCGTGACCTGTCCGGGCGCGTTCCCGGCCTCACTTTGCCGCTGCGCTCCACCGCATATACGACGCAAACGTTCTCGATTCGTGGCATCGGTGAGACCGATACCTATCCGGAACCATCGGTCGCGCTGTACGTCGACGACGTTTACATCGCGCGTTCGGTCGGCTCGATCTACGACACGCCGGATCTGGAACGGGTAGAAGTGCTGCGCGGACCACAGGGCACGCTGTACGGGCGAAACTCTGCCGCCGGTGCGATCCGGTTCATTACCAAAGAGCCGAAGGCCCAACGCACCGCGGGCTTGAGCGTGACGCTCGGCAACTACAACAACGTGTTACTCAAGGCTCGCCTCTCGGGCGGTATTCTGCCTGACGACAAACTGAACGTATCTGTCTCGGCGGTTCGCCACCAGCGTCGTGGTTGGACGTACGCCATCCCGCTCGCGCAGTGGGTGAACGATTTGGACATCTGGGCTCTGCGCAGCAAGGTCAAATCGCAGCTCAGCGAGCGGCTGAGCGTGACCCTAGCTGGCGACATCATGCTCGATCGTTCGACTGCCAGCTACTACACCCCGGTCTACCAACCCAATGGCGACTACAGCGGACAGCCGGCCAATCCGGATCAGACCTGGTCGAACACGATCCCGCTCAACAAGACGACGGTGTACGGCGGTTCGCTCACCTTCAAGTACGACCTCAACGACAACCTCAGCCTGAAGTCGGTGACGGCCGTGCGCGGCATGCACGGTCCGATCTACTACGACAATGACGGCGTCACTCAAATCAAGGGCGACAGCTACGCAGGCTTCAATCAGAACTACGAGACGCAAGAGTTTCTGCTCAACGGCGACTACGAGAAGCTGAACTTCGTCGGCGGGTTGTTCTACTTCAATGAGTTCTTCCACAACGACCGCTTGGGTCAGTCTGCCAGCGGTCCGGTCGACAACGTGGGCGTGCAAACGCACGCGAACAGCTATCTCAAGACGCAGAGCTACGCGGTCTTCGCCAATGCGGACTACAAGCTAACACGCGCACTCACCGTGACCGGAGGCCTGCGCTATACGCTCGACCATCGCGGCTTCGAAAACCATGGCCACGTGCAGAGCAATTCGCCGCTCATTTATCCGTTGCCCGGCAACAACGATCCGGCCTTGTTCGACACGATTTTCGGTGCGAAGGCCACGGTGTTCGACGCCTATGCCACGCCCAAGAACTACTCGGCGCTGACGCCCAAAGCAGGGCTGAGTTACCAGATTGCGAAAGACATCCTGACCTACGCGAGCTACTCGCGCGGTTTCAAGAGCGGCGGTTACGATTTGCGCGCGACCTCCGAGAATGCCTCGCTCACGCCCTACAAGCCGCAATACACCAACGCCTACGAGCTCGGCTGGAAGTCCGCTTTTTTCGACCATCGCGTGACCGCCAACCTTGCCGCGTTCTACAATCAGATCACCGACTTTCAGGTTCGAGCGACCAGCGGCGGCGCGCTCGGCACGCCGGTCAGCTCGTTGATCAACGCGGGCGATGCTCACACCTATGGCGGTGAGCTCGAGCTCAACACGAATCCAGCAAAGGGCTTTACCTTCGGCGGCTCGCTTGCCTACCTGAAGACCGCATACGACACCTTCACCGCCCAATTGCCAGCCAACGTGGCTGGGCGCACCACGCTGGTGGGGCTCGAATTTCCGCTTTCGCCGACCTGGCAAGGCAACATCAACGCCAACTACAAGCTGCCGCTGCCCATGCCGGGCACCTGGCGCATCGGTGGCGACGTGCCGATTCAGGCCCACTATTTCACGGACATCTACAATACATCTCAGACTCAAGTGGCTACGCAGGCGTTCCTCAACGGCACCTTCAACTATACATCCGAAGACGAGAGCTGGTCCGCGGGTGTCTCGGTGAGCAACTTGGCCAATACGCGCCGCCGCCAGACGGGAGGCTACAGTCCGGTGAACGCAGGCGCGGATCCGTTGTGGTACGCCGGCTACAACCCGCCACGCTTCATCAACTTTTTTGTCAATCTCGGAAAGATCTGAGAAGCGGTGCCAGCTCGGCGCTCGATTAGAGAGAATTTCATGACGACTACTTGGCGTATTGTTCTGATCGGTACTTTGATTTCCGCGGGCCTCGCGGCCTCGTTGCTGCTCGGGGGCTGCGACAACGACGTGCCCACGCCGCCCTGGCTACCCAACTACGACGAGAGCGGCTACGGCGGTAGAGGAGGTTCCGGCGGAAAGAGCGCAGGTGGTGCAGGCGGCGCAAGCGGCACGAGCGGCACGAGCGGCACGGGCGGAGCCAAAGCCGGAGCTGCGGGCGAGGCCGGTGCGCCGAGCGACGGCGGCGAAGGCGGGGTGGGCCCCTGAGCACTCGCCGCTTGCAATCTGGCGTCTGCTACAATAGACGACAGTCTTCTCATGTGGCTAGTGCGCGTTGCCCTAAACCGCCCCTACACGTTCGTCGTGATGGCGGTGCTGATTGTACTCTTGGGCGCGATTGCCATCCAGCGCATGCCCAGCGATATTCTGCCGGAAATCGACATCCCCGTGGTGGCGGTGGTTTGGCAGTACGGCGGCCTACCGCCCGACGAGATGGAGAGGCGGGTTGTCACCGGCTTCGAGCGCCAACTCAGCACGACGGTCAGTGACATCGAGCACACCGAGAGCCAAACCCTGACCGGCGTCTCGGTGATCAAAATCTTCTTCCACCCGGGCGCCAAGGTAGAGGCTGCGACGGCGCAGATCACGGCGGTCTCCCAGCAGGCACTGCGTTCTTTGCCGCCTGGCGCGAGCTCGCCGCTGATCTTGCGCTACAGCGCCTCGAACGCGCCGGTGATGCAGCTCGCCATCGAGAGCGAGCAGTTGAGCGAGCAGCAGCTCTTCGACTATGGCGTGAATTTCGTGCGCGCCGGCATCTCCACCGTGCAGGGCGCGGGCTTTCCCTTCCCATACGGGGGCAAGCAGCGACAAGTCATGGTCGACCTCGACTTGTCGAAGCTTTACGCCTGGGGCTTGTCGCCGCGCGACGTGATCAACGCAGTCAGCGCGCAGAACCTGACGCTGCCCACCGGCTCGGTCAAGCTCGGTAGCCAGGAGTATCCGGTCCTGCTCAACGGCAGCCCCGAGTCGCTCGAGGAGCTGAACGACATTCCCCTCCGCACGGTGCGAGGCACGACAGTCTTCTTGCGTGACGTGGCCAGTGTGCGCGACGGTTTCGCTCCCCAGAGCAGCATCGTGCATGCCCACGGTCGGCGGGCGGTGATCATGCCGATCCTCAAGTCGGCGGGCGCGAGCACGTTGGACGTCGTGAAGCGCATCCGGGACGCGTTGCCGGCAGTGCTGACGACGGTGCCGAAGGAGCTGAAGGTGTCGCCGCTCTTCGATCAGTCGGTGTTCGTGCGCGCGGCGATCGATGGCGTGGTGCGTGAGGCCCTCGTGGCCGGCGGGCTCACAGCGCTGATGATGCTGCTATTCCTGGGCAGCTGGCGCAGCACGTTGGTGGTGCTGGTCTCGATCCCGTTGTCGATCTCCGTCGCCATCGTTGCCTTGAGCTTGATCGGGCAGAGCCTGAACTTGATGACGCTCGGCGGTATGTCGCTGGCCGTCGGCATCCTGGTCGATGACGCCACGGTAGAGCTCGAGAACATTCATCGCAATCTTTCACAGCACAAGCCGCCACTGCAGGCGATCTTGGATGGTGCGCGCGAGATTGCCGTGCCGGCCTTCGTTTCCACGTTGTGCATTTGCATCGTGTTCGTGCCGGTTGCCTTCCTCACCGGACCTGCTCGCTCGCTGTTCTTGCCACTTGCACTTGCGGTGGTGTTCGCGATGCTCACTTCCTATTTTCTGTCGCGCACCTTGGTGCCGACCCTGGTCAGCTATTTGCTGAAGTTCGAGGCGCATGCCGACCAGCGTGGGCAGCCGCAAGCTGCGACGCGCGCGTGGAGCCGAATTCACCTCGCGTTCGAGCGCGGCTTCGAGCGGCTGCGGAGCGCGTACAGCGAGCTTTTGGGTGTGGCCCTGGCCCACGCCAAGCTCACGATTGCCGGCTTTTTGCTGTTCGCCATGAGCTCGCTCGCGCTGTTCCCGCTGATTGGTCGGGATTTCTTTCCCAGCGTCGATGCCGGCCTGATTCGGCTGCACGCTCGCGTGGCCGCGGGCACGCGCATCGAAGAGACGGAACGACAGTTTACGGAATTTTCGCGGGCGATTCAGGCTGTGATCCCCGAGTCGGAGCTGGAGAACTTGATCAGCAACATTGGCGTCGCGGTCAGCGCAATCAATCTATCGATGAGCGACGGCACCATGATCTCATCGGCAGACGGGGAGATCCTGATCGCGCTCAAGGAGCAGCATCGCCCCACCGCGGACTACGTGCGCTCGCTGCGACGCCGCTTGGCTCAGGACTTCCCCGACACCACGTTCTTTTTCTTACCGCCGGACATCTCCACCCAAGTCTTGAATTTCGGCGTCTCAGCGCCAATCGACGTGCAAATCAGCGGCCCTCCAGCGAATCTGGCCGCGAACCTGGAGCTCGCTCGGGGCTTGTTGCGCTCGATTCGCAAGCTGCCGGGCGCAGTCGACGTGCGTCTCCATCAGGTGCCCGAGACGCCGCAGCTTTTGGTGGATGTGAACCGCGAATCGGCGAGCCAGTTCGGTCTCAGTCAGCGCGATGTCGCCAGCGATTTACTCGTCTCGCTCGCTTCCAGCGGCCAGACGACGCCGACCTACTGGCTCGATCCCAAGCGGGGGATTCAATATTGGGTGGCCGTGCAGACGCCGCAGCATCGCTTGGACAGCCTGGCCGCGCTGGAAGCGACGCCCATTGGCACGCCTGGGGGTAAGCCGCAGCTACTGACCAACCTGGCCCAGATCTCACGCACGGTGGGCGCGACCAACATCAGCCATTTCAATTCTTTGCCGACTTTCGACATCCTGGCGAACGTCGAGCGCACCGATTTGGGGACGATGTCGAAGCGCCTGCAGCAAACCATTGCCGAGCTCAGCGCGCAGCTGCCACGCGGCACCACGGTCAAGCTCAAAGGCCAGATCGAGAGTATGGAGTCCTCGTTCGCAGGCCTGGGCTACGGCCTGATTTTCGCAGTGTTGTTGGTCTATTTGCTGATGGTGGTGAACTTTCAGTCCTGGCTCGATCCTTTTCTGATCCTGACCGCGCTCCCGGGTGCGCTGTCCGGCATCGCCTGGATGCTGTTCCTGTCGCGCACCACGCTGTCCGTGCCCGCGCTGATGGGCGCGATCATGTGCGTGGGCGTGGCGACGGCGAACAGCATCCTGATCGTGACCTTCGCCAACGAACATCGGCGCGCGGCAGCGAACCCTGCCGATCGCGAAGCCGCTCGCGCGGCGTTGGTCGCAGGTAGCACCCGTTTGCGCCCAGTCTTGATGACTGCGTTCGCGATGATCGTCGGCATGCTGCCGATGTCGCTCGGCTTGGGCGAAGGTGCCGAGCAAAACGCGCCGCTCGGGCGCGCGGTGATCGGAGGCCTGTTGCTGGCCACCGTGTCGACCCTGTTCTTCGTGCCCACTGTGTACGGCGTTTTGCGCAGGAAGCCGCCCCGAGGCGCCGCGCTTGGAGATGTCACATGACGCTACCCGCTAGCACCGCCGATGAACCTTTGGTCGATCAACCGAGCATCGCTCTTTCGGGTAGTCCCAGCGCGATCGCAGCAAAAGCGGGCGCCGGCCGGCCGCGCTTGCTTGGCTTTGGAGGCGGCGGTCTGGTGGCGCTGGGCTTGTTGTTCGGCACTGCTTATTGGCAAAAGCATCGAGAGGTCGCGCTCTTGGCCACGGACACGGCGAGCGCAGCCAGTAGCGTGCGGCGCGTGCTCACCGTTAGACCACAGCGGAGCAAGAACGAACGTACGCTCAGCCTACCCGCGTCCCTGGAAGGCTTGGAACAGACCGAGATCGATGCTCGCGCGAACGGCTACGTTCGGAGTTGGCTGGTCGACTTGGGCGACTCGGTCGTCGCGGGCCAACTACTGGCAGAGCTCGACACGCCCGAGCTCGACCGCGAGCTCGAGCAAGCGCGTGCCCGTCTCGCGCAGAGCGACGCGGCCATCTCGGAGGCGTCGGCGACACACGAGTATTCACTGTCAGTCCTGGCTCGCTACCGCGAGCTTGCGCCCCAGGGCATCGCCTCGCAACAGGAGTTGGAGCAGAAGCTGTCCCAGTCCAACATCGACGCGGCACACTTGACGGTGGTCCGAGCCGAACGCAGCTCGCAGCTCGCCAACCTGCACCGCCTGCAACAGCTCAAGTTATTTGCGCGCGTGGTGGCGCCGTTTGCGGGGACGATCACCGAGAGAAACGTGGTGCGGGGCAAGCTCGTGGCCGCCGGCACGGGGCAGCATCTGTTCAAGCTTGCCGTGCTCGATCCGGTGCGCGCGTTCGTGCAGGTTCCGCAGAGCCTGCTGGCCAGTCTCGAGCAAGGGCTGCCTGCGCAAGTCCGAGTCGCGCAGCAACGAGGTACCGTTTGGGAAGGCAAGGTCGCACGCCTGGCCTCTGCGCTCGACCCGTCCTCGCGTACGATGAGCGCTGAAGTCCGCGTGCCCAATCCGGAGCATCGACTATTGCCTGGAATGTACGCAGAGGTAACGCTGCAGCTCGCCTCGACGCAGCCCACACTGGTGCTGCCAGGATCGGCCATTGCCGCGACGAAAGAAGGCGTTCGCGTCGCGCTGGTTGGCGCTGGTGGCATCGTGCACTGGGCTAAAGTGCGAATCGAACGAGACAGTGGCGCGCAGGTCGAGATCAGCGAGGGGCTCTCCGAATCGGACACCGTAATCGCAAGTCCCGGTCCCGACATTTCGGAGGGCATGACGGTCCGCGTGGGCCCTTGACTCGCGCCGCTCGATAGGCCCCCATCAAAGCCGGCGGCTGCACGCGCTCGAAGCGTGCAGCCAGTTCTCGGTCGGGCTGATCAGCGCGAACGCCGACGCCGGGCCGTGAGCAACGCGGCGGCTAGTGCGAGTGTCGAGCCGAAAATCCCCAACGGACCGCTGGGGCCACCGATGGAGCAGGCGTCGCTTTGAGCGGTACCGGGGTCGGGCAGGTTGGGAGCGCCGGATGCCGAGGGCGCGCCTCCACCCTTTCCGCCGCCGCCAGCCTTGCCACCGCCGCCAGCCGTGCCGCCGGTCGCTGTGCTGGAGCCGCCCGTGCCGCCGAGCTCGCCTCCGCTGTCACCGCCCGCTGCGCTGCCGCCCCCGGCAGTGCTCGAATCTGCGCCGGCTGCGCCCGCTTCCTCATTGCCCGGGCCCTGGCCAGCGGCGCCCGCGCTTCCCTCTGCAGGCGCTGGCAGTTCCTTGAGGTAGTTGGAAACGACATAGTCGGCGATCTGATGACCGACCGCGATCCCGGTCTCGTTGCTGAATCGATAGTGGATCCCGCCGTAGATGCGGCTATTGGCATTTTCTTGTTCTGCATCGCTGAACTTCTCGAAGCCGCGCGTGACGCCCGGCGCGCTGTCGGAAGCAACGGCGAAGCCAACGGCATCGCTACCAAAGAAGCTGGCCAAGGCACGTAGGCCGCCACCACCGGTGATGCTGTGCCCGCTCGGGTACTCTGGGTGATTCGGTGTTTCTAGCAGCGGGGACCAGCTGGCGTCTGGTAGCGCAGCAGCGTTGCCGTAGTCGGTCGTGGTGTTGATGGCCGTGATCGGCCGCCAGAAGCCATATTCGTACTTGGCGTCCCAGACCGCGATGCGCGTGTCGGCAATGGTGATGTTCAACAGCGCGAACAAGCGCGCGTTCTCAGCCAGCGTCAGCTGCTTGGCCTTGGCTACGCTGCGCGCAATGGCGTTCAGCGGCACGTGTGTGGCTTGTTTCCAAAAGTTGGCGATGTTGGTCTGTTCGATGCTGCGTGTGCTGCTGTCGCTCTTACCGAGGCTCTGGGTTTCCAGGTACGCGGTCGCAAATTCTGGGCTGGTGATGGCTGGCGGTGGCGCCGGCCGAAAATGCTCGGGTTTGTTCAGGGCGAACGGCTTTACGAAGCGCCAGGCCGGCTCGAGCGCAGCTTGCAGCAGCGAAGGCGTCGGGCGCCACTTGCCCGGATCGGTAGAACCCGGGTAGGTAGCAGTTGCTGCGGAGCCGTCACCGATGCGCGCCGTGTAAATCGCGACTGCGGAGGCTTCTCCGAGCTGAATCCCGTTCACGCGCGCGGCTCCGTCCGGAATCGTGGCCAGGCTCTGCTCATAGGCTGCGTCCAGCGCAGTCTTTTCTGCGGGAAGTAGCAAAACCAATGCCAGGTGGAACGCGCTTACCGCTGCGGCATCGACCGACGCGGGTAGGGTGACCGGCAACGCTGCACGATATGGATCGTGAGTCTTGTTCAGTGTGTTCACGGCCTCGTAGGCCGCGATGTGGGCGATCGCGAGCGTTCGGGACGCGGGGTTCGGACCGAGCCCGAGCTTGCGGATTTCAGCGACGGTCGTTTGGTTCCAGTCGGTGATCACGTCCGCGCGGGACTCGAGCGGTAAAAGAGCGGCCAGCGTAAACGCCGCCGCGGTAAGTGTGTTTCGCATAATGAAAAGCAGGCTCCTCGTTGCGGGTCCGTAGGCAGCGGAGCCATCTCCCTGCCGTGTTCGCAACCTGCCCTGCTATGCCTGGCTGGCGAACCCGGATCAAGGTCAATTTGGACAGAAGTCTCGGATGGGAGACGCCTCATATTGAAAATCTCCGCTGAAATGCGGCGGGAGCCCTGCCTCGAGCCTGCTGGTCCCGTAAAGTAGAAGTCGCGCCTGCGGTTAGCGTCGTCGAGCGGGCTCAGGAGTCGAGCCAAGCGGCGTAGAACTCGGGGAAGCCGTGGGCGTCGATGCTGATGCCATGAGCGCGTTTCGAGACCCCCACGTTGTACAAGAGCACGTAGATGGGGATCGAATACGTCTTGTCGATGATCTTTCGTTGTGCGCGCCGATAAAGTTCGCTCCGTTTGGCCAGATCGTCCTCGCCTGCAGCTTGCGTGAGCCACTCGGTTAGCTCGGAGTCGACCACCTTGTTGCCCGAGATGTTGCTGCGCACCGATGGCACGTAGCTTTGCCTCAGGATGTCCGGATCGCCATGGAAGCTGGCGCCGCCGTATAGGTCGAATTCATTCGTGGCAAGCTTGCTGGAGGTGACTCCGGCTGGCTGGCTGTCGATGCTGAGCGTGATGCCACTGCTCGCGAGTTGGCGACGCACGAGCTGAACGACATCCAGCCGCTTCTCGCGGTTACCCTGCGAATCGACGAACTTGATGCTCAGCCGCTTGCCGTCTTTCTCGCGCACGCCGTCCGCGCCTGGTTTCCAGCCTTTGCGCGTGAGAATTTCTCGGGCACGAGCTGGGTCCGGGCGCCAAGAGTCGGTCAGATCCTTCTCCGCGGAGCCGAACATGGATGGCGACAGGGGAGACCAAGCTCGCGGAAAGGTGCCGAGGTAAATCACGCGCACGAGCGCGTCGATGTCGAGTGACAGCCTGACGGCGAGGCGGATCTCCTCGTCGTCCCAGGGAGCCTTGGTTACGTTCAAACCGAGCGCGTAGTTGGTGTTGAGCAGCTCTTGCTCGAGCACGGTGAACCTGGCGTCATTCTTGAGCGTGGCCAAATTCTGAGGCGGAATCAGATCGGACGCGTGTACTTGCCCGCCCTGTAAGACCGCGACACGAGTGGACTCCTCTGGGACGTTCTTGAATGTCAGCTTTTCGAGGCGCGCCGGACCGGAGTGCGCGGCGTTCGGCGGAGCCCAGTCGTAGTCGGGATTGCGTTCCAGCCGAATCTCCGTGCCGGCTAGAAGCCCCGCGAAGCGGAACGGGCCAGTGCCGACGGGGTTCTGCGCGAACACTTGACCGTGCTTTGCGACCGCAGCAGGCGAAACGATCGCAAGCTTGGTCATCGAAAGATTGCGCAAGAAGGGCGCAAAAGGCTCGGAAAGCCTGACCCTCAGCCGGTCGTCCGCGAGGATCTCGGAGTCCTGGTACGGACCGAGGCTGGAGCGCGACGTCAGCGCGTTGGTCGCTAGGCTCAGGCGTTCGAAATTGGCTTTGAGCGCCGCCGCGTCGAACGGCGTTCCGTCGTGAAAGTTCACGCCGCGGCGCAGCTTGAACTCGAATGTCTTGCGGTCGCTCGAAACCGTCCACGACTCGGCCAACCACGGAGCGACGGTTTGATCGGGCAGTAGGCGGGTGAGGTTGTCGAAGATCGAACGGATCACGCGGTTGTGCGGCGCGAAGCCGGAGTTGTGCGGATCGAGGGCGAAAGTTGCGACAGCGGCGCCGTCGAAAGCGACCAGCAGCTCCCCGCCGGTTCGCGGAGCTCCAGCACCAGGCCCCGTGCGCGAGGGCTCGTGCGCTGAGCGGCTGAACGCGCCGCGTACTGCGAACACGCCGCCCACGCTCGCCACCGCCCCGGCGATGAGTAAACCGCGACGACTCGAGACAGGGCGTTCGGCTTTGGCGCGCGTCGACATTCGATGGCCTCCTGGGTGCGAGCGGGATAGGGGCGCCGCGGGGGCAGGGAACCGGCCCACTCGAACAGCTCGCCCTTGCCGCCAAAAAAAGCTGCGTGTCTTATATAGGAGACGCGAGTCACCCGGGCAAGATGTTCCGGCGCTGGCGGCGGGTTTTGGTTGGGGACATAGGTCTAGTATGGTAGACATGCGCCATGAGGCGAGTTCTTGCACAGGGTTCGGTGTTGCTGTTGCTCGGTTGTGCCGCGAAACCGGCGGCGGAGCCGCCGTCGCTGAGCGTTGGCTCGGTAGCGGTTGCTCCGAGCGCGTCGGCTGTGGCCGCCGCGCCAGCTCCTGCCGCGACGACTGCCGCGGTGGCTGACGCGGAGCGGCTGCAGAAAGCTCGCGCCAAAATAGAGGCCGACCATCGAGCGGAGCTCAGCCGTTGGACGCCCGAACTGCACGCTTCCAGCAAGCGGCTTGCTGAGGCGTCATATCCCTCGGCCGACGTGGCGCTCAAAAGCGTGCTTGCCAGCCCGCACCGTCAACCGG
>Ga0207691_10003484_pt1 | contig 15315 bp, 13 predicted proteins | sample KBSM13metaG_FD_184327 | JGI IMG/M metagenome (GOLD analysis project Ga0207691, IMG submission 184327) | Miscanthus rhizosphere microbial communities from Kellogg Biological Station, Michigan, USA - KBS M1-3 metaG (SPAdes) (version 2) | ecosystem: Host-associated > Plants > Roots > Rhizosphere >... | reverse complement strand
CACGCACTGGACGCGTAGCCGCGATTTCGCGCGGCGCTTCCCGCGCGTCAAGCTCGACGCTGATCGCATCTTCACCAGGTCCGGAAAATTCTGGACCTCTGCCGGCATCACGGCGGGCATCGACCTGTCACTGGCTCTCATTGCCGAGGATCTCGGCGAAGCGGTGGCGCGCAAAGTGGCGCAACAACTCGTGGTGTACTACCGCCGGCCGGGTGGCCAATCTCAATTTTCGACGCTGCTCGAACTCGAGCGTGCGGATGGGCGCTTCGCGCCGCTGCTCGATCACGTGCGCAGCCATCTTCGCGAGCGGTTATCGGTGGAAGAACTCGCCGCCAAGGCATGCATGAGCCCGCGCAATTTCGCTCGGCTATTTCAGGCCGAGACGGGCACGAGTCCGGCGCGTGCGGTCATGCGCCTTCGCGCCGAAACCGCGCGCGCGCAGATCGAGAGCGGCGGCACGTCGGTGCAGGAGATCGCGCGCAACTGTGGCTTCGGCGAACCGGAGCGCATGCGGCGCGCGTTTGTCAGCCTGTTCGGTCGGCCGCCGTCATCGATGAAGACGGTGCCGGGCAGGGGTTCTCGGGGTTCATGACGGAAGTGCCAGATCTCGGGGCGCTTGCGAACCCCGAGAACCCCTGCCCGGCACCCTCTTTCAGGCGGCTTTCGCGGCCAGCTGACGCAGCACGTACTGAAGGATGCCGCCGTGGCGGTAGTAGTCGCGTTCCTTCGGCGTGTCGATGCGCACGCGCGCCTCGAACGTGATCGGGGAGCCCTTGGGAGGCGTTGCCACCACTTTCACAGTCTTGGCTTCGGCGTTATTGAGGCCGGTGATCTCGAACACTTCACTGCCCGTGAGGCCGAGGGTGGCGGCGGTTTTGCCCGCGGGGAACATCAGCGGCAACACGCCCATGCCGATGAGGTTGGAGCGGTGAATGCGCTCGAAGCTCTCGGCGATCACTGCGCGCGCGCCCAGCAGCATGGTGCCCTTGGCGGCCCAATCGCGTGACGAACCTGTGCCGTATTCCTTGCCGGCGAGAATCACGAGCGGCGTACCTTCCGTCTTGTAGCGCATGGCGGCGTCGAAAATGGACATCTGTTCGCCTGTGGGGACGTGTACGGTGACGCCGCCCTCGGTGCCCGGCGCCAGCAGATTGCGCAGGCGGATGTTGGCGAAGGTTCCGCGCATCATGACTTCGTGGTTGCCGCGGCGCGCGCCGTAGGAATTGAAGTCGATGGGCTGCACGCCTTTGGACACCAGATACTTCGCCGCGGGGCTCGACTTGGCAATATCGCCCGCAGGCGAGATGTGGTCGGTGGTCACCGAGTCACCTAACAAGGCGAGGCAGCGCGCACCGGTGACGTCGGTGACCGGACTGGGGGTCATGGTCATGCCTTCGAAATACGGCGGGTTGCGTACGTAAGTGGACTCTTCTTTCCAGTCGTAGATCTTGCCGAGCGGAATCTGGATGGACTGCCAGTTGGCTTCCCCGGTGAACACGTTGGCGTAGCTCTTGCGGAACATGGCCGAGTCGAGCGTGGCGTGCACCGCATCGGCCACTTCCTTGTCCGATGGCCAGATGTTGGCAAGCACCACGGGTTTGCCATCGGGACCATGACCCAGCACGTCGTTCTGCAGGTCTACATCCATGGTACCGGCGAGGGCATACGCCACCACGAGCGGCGGCGAAGCGAGGAAGTTCATTTTCACTTCCGGGTGCACGCGGCCTTCGAAATTGCGATTGCCGGAGAGCACCGAGGTGGCGACGATATCGCCGGCCTTGATGCCCGCGGAAATTTCCGCCTTCAGGGGGCCGGAATTGCCGATGCAGGTGGTGCAGCCGTAGCCGACGACATTGAAGCCGATGGACTCGAGCGGGGCTAACAACCCGGCCTTGGTGAGGTAATCGGTGACCACGCGTGAACCCGGCGCGAGGCTGGTCTTGACCCACGGCTTGGACTTGAGTCCGAACTTCGCCGCATTGCGCGCCAGCAGGCCCGCGGCCATGAGCACGTATGGATTGGAGGTGTTCGTGCAGCTCGTGATGGCGGCGATGGTGACCGCGCCATCGCGGATGTCTACCTGCTCGCCATCGAGCTTGATCTCGGCGTGTCCGGTTGCGGTGGGATTCTTCTTCGTGCGCTCGTCGGCCATGATCTTGAGCGCCGTCTGGTAGACACTCTTGGCCTTCGACAGAGGCACACGGTCCTGCGGGCGCTTTGGACCGGCGAGGCTGGGCTCGACGGTGGCGAGATCGAGCTCGAGAACATCGGTGTAGTCAGCCGGCTTGGCGCCATTCACGCGCCACATGCCCTGCGCCTTGGCATACGCCTCGACCAGCGCAATCTGTTCAGGCTGACGGCCTGACAACTCGAGATAGCGCAGCGTTTCTTCGTCGATGGGGAAGATGCCGCACGTGCTGCCGTATTCCGGCGCCATGTTGGCAATCGTGGCGCGATCCGCGAGTGGCAGGTTGGCGAGACCATCACCGAAATATTCGACGAACTTCTCGACCACGCCTTTCTTGCGAAGCATTTCTGTAACGGTGAGCACGAGATCGGTGGCCGTGCAGCCGGGCTTCATGGCGCCCGTCATCTTGAAGCCAATGACTTGCGGAATGAGCATCGGGATGGGCTGGCCCAACATGGCCGCTTCCGCTTCGATGCCGCCCACGCCCCAGCCGAGCACACCGAGGCCGTTGATCATGGTGGTGTGCGAGTCGGTGCCAACGACGGTGTCGGGATAGGCGCAGTTGCTGCCTTCGGTGTCGTTGTGAAAAACCACGCGACCGAGGTATTCCAGGTTCACCTGGTGGACGATGCCGGTGTTAGGCGGCACAACCTTGAAGTTGCGGAAAGCGGTCTGACCCCAGCGCAGGAAGGCGTAGCGTTCGCCGTTGCGCTCGAATTCGATCTTGTTGTTAGCCGCGAGCGCGCCGATGCTGCCGTAGGTGTCCACCTGCACCGAATGGTCGATGACGAGCTCGGCGGGGTTTATCGGGTTGATCTGCTGCGGATCTCCGCCGAGCTTCTTCACTGCCTCGCGCATGGCGGCGAGGTCTACCACGCAGGGCACGCCGGTGAAGTCCTGCATGATGACTCGCGCGGGCGTGAAGTCGATTTCGTAGGACGGCGTCGCCTTCGCGTCCCAGTTGAGCACTGCTTCGATGTCGTCCTGCGTGACGTTGACGCCGTCTTCGAAGCGCAACAGGTTTTCGAGCAGGATCTTGAGGGAATAGGGCAGTCGGGCGACCTTGTCGGCGGGCAGTTTCGCGAAGCTCCAGTAGTCGTATGAGCGTGAGCCCACTTGCAGGGTCGAACGGGTATTGGAACTGCCAGTCATGAAATAGTCTCCAGAAGTCGGCCGAAAACAAGCGCGGTATTCTAACTCAGCGGGCCTTGTTATTGCGGCCGCGTGTGCTCGATGACGCCACCGCCCAGGCACCGATCGCCGTCGTACAACACCGCAAACTGTCCTGGGGTCACGGCGCGCTGCGGCTCTGCGAAACGGACTTCGAGCGCGCCATCCACGCTCATGGTTGCGTGACAGGCCTGGTCGGCCTGGCGATAGCGAACCTTGATCTGCGAATCGAATTCCAGCGCGGGAGGCTGCACCAGCCAGTTGCAGGGGCTGGTGGCCAGCGCACGACTTACGAGCAGTGGGTGATCGTGTCCCTGCACGGCGATGAGTTCGTTGCTTGCAAGATTCTTGGCGGCGACATACCACGCGTCTTCGCGTTGGCCGGCACGGCCACCGATCTCGAGCCCACCGCGCTGGCCGAGCGTGTAGAAGGCGAGACCGCGATGTCGCCCGACTACCGCGCCGGTCTCGGTGACGATGTCGCCAGGATCGGTAGGGATGTAGCGCGCGAGGAATTCGCGAAACGGACGTTCGCCTATGAAGCAGATTCCGGTGCTGTCGGGCTTGTCGAACACGGGCAGGCCGGCCTCACGCGCGAGCTCACGTACCTCGGTCTTGTTGAGCTCGCCGAGCGGAAATACGACTCGCGCAAAATGTTCGCGCGCGACCGCGTGCAGGAAGTAGGACTGGTCCTTGTCCGGATCACGCGCCTTGAGCAGCAACGGACCTTCGGGGCGCTGTTCGAGGCGCGCGTAATGTCCGGTGGCGAATCGGCGCGCGCCAAGCCTCGTGGCGTAGTCGAGGCAGATCCCGAATTTTATTTCCCGGTTACACAGCACGTCGGGGTTCGGTGTGCGCCCGGCGCGATATTCGGTGAGGAAGTAATCGAAGACGCGCTCGCGATACTGCTCGGCGAAGCTCACGCGATGCAGCGGGATCTCGAGCTCGGCCGCCGTCGCGCGCGCATCCTGAAAATCCTGCGCGCCGGTGCAGTAGGAATCGTCGTCTTCCCAGTTGCTCATGTAGAGCCCGTGCACGTCGAATCCGGCGCGTTTCAGCAGCAGCGCCGAAACCGCGGAGTCGACTCCGCCGGACATGCCGACGACGATTCTTTCGGAGCTCTTTGACACGGCGCGAATTGTACCGCCGAGAACGCGCCGCCGAATCGCTCGAAGGGGCTACAAGTTGACTACATCGTCCATTTGCAGCGCCGATTCCAGGCCAAGACAGGCGACCGTATCGAGTGCCTGGCGTTTGCCGAGCAGGAAGTCCTGCAGACAACGCAACACCATCGGCGAGCGCAAGCGCGAGGGCTGGGCCAGCAACTGCTCGTGCGTCATCCAGAGCGCGCGCAGGATGCCCTTGTCCAGTGGTTGTTGCGCGTGATGATCGTCGACCGTCCCGCAGAAGGCGAAACGCAGGAAGCTGCGTCCATCCACCGGGCTGCGCCACAGGTAGGTGCCGACCAGCGCTTCGGGGTGGAAGCGCCACGCGGTTTCCTCGCGCGTTTCGCGGATCACCGCTTCCACCAGGGTTTCATCGTCTTCGAGGTGCCCGGCCGGCTGATTGAGCACCAGGCGGCCTGAGATCCGTTCCTCGACCATGAGAAAGCGATTGTCGAGTTCGACGATCGCTGCCACGGTGACCTCTGGGTTCCAGCCCATGAGCGACTAACTAATCAGCGCAGCGACTGGCGGGCGACTTCGTCGGGAGAGCTGGCCTGCCAGATCTCGTCGAACTCGTCGAGATACTGACGGACCACCGGCGGATTGTTGAGATCGGCGACGCCGTCCCAGCGATCGGGATGAACGCGGTACACGATGGCGCGGTCGTCGGCGATCAGGTAAGCGCAGGCACGCTGCCTGGCGCCGGCGACTGCCGGCCGTATATCGATGCAACTCGTGAGCCGCCGGCCCATTGCGATGAATCTGTTGTTGTCGCGCAGCAGGCGCGTGGTGTCGGACAGCAGGACGCGCGCTTTGGCGAATCGGCGAGCGAGCACGAATCGCTTCATGATGTCCAGAAAACCGTTTTGATCGTACAGGTCGGGTTCGAGGTCGGGCGTATAGATAGACATGAGTCGCTGGGCGCTCGCCGCAACGGCTTCCACGGCGGCGCGCATCTCCTCAAGCGAGCTGATCACGCGGATCTGATTCTGATCCGTGCTAGATACAGCGGGCATAGAAGCCCCCGGCGCCGAATTGCGCTGCGTGAAATTGTTTAAATCGAGTTCCCCGGACGTCATGGACCTTGAGTCAGTTTGTGACCTGTGCCCGTCGAAGCCTAGGTGGGCACACCCTTTTTCTGTGCCAAATGCGTCACGCTTTCATCGCGATTTTGGCCTATTCGGACGCAAAACGTGTGCTGGTTCGCACTCCGCAGTGCCGCATACAAAAAATGGCATGGGGACATACGGATTTAACATCCGCGTGGCAGGCGACGCCCCTGAACTCGCCTCAGATGGCGCGCGCCATCTCCGCCGCGAGTCCCAGGTACTGCTGAGGGCTGAGAGCCTTGAGCCGCGCGCGTTCCGCGCCCGGCAGCGGTAGTTTGTCGATGAACGCGGCGAGTCCGCCGGCGTCGACTTGCGTGCCGCGGGTGAAATCCTTGAGCAGCTCGTAGCCGTTGGGGACGCCGGCCGCGCGCAACGCGGTCTGCAGCGCCTCACCGAGCACTTCGTGGGCGCGCTCGATGTCCTTCGAGATCGTTGCCGGGTCGGCGGCGATCTTGCTCAAGCCCCGCTGCAATGAGTTCCAGGCGACGAGACTGTGCGCCAGCGCAACTCCCACGTTGCGCAGCACCGTGGAGTCGGTCAGATCGCGCTGCCAGCGCGATATGGGTAGTTTGGCGGCGAAGTGGTGCAGCAGCGCGTTGGCCAACCCCAGGTTGCCTTCGGCATTCTCGAAGTCAATGGGGTTCACCTTGTGCGGCATGGTCGAAGAACCGACCTCACCGGCGACCGCGCGCTGGCGCAGGTACCCGAGCGAGATGTAGCCCCAGGTATCGCGCGCGAAATCGATGAGGATGGTGTTGACGCCGGCGAGCGCATCGCAGTACTCGCCAATCCAGTCGTGCGGCTCGATCTGCGTGGAGAATTCGTTCCAGGTCAGCCCCTGCGACTCGACGAACTTGCGGCTCACAGTCGGCCAGTCGACGCCGGGCAGCGCCGCGACATGCGCGTTGTAATTGCCGACGGCTCCATTCCACTTGGCGAGAATCTCGACTTTGTCGAAGCGCGCACGCGCGCGACGCAACCGCGCCACCACGTTGGCGAATTCCTTGCCGAGTGTCGTGGGACTCGCGGTCTGGCCGTGGGTGCGCGACAGCATTGCGAGCTCCGCATGCTCATGTGCGAAGTGGCGCAGGCGTTCGATGACCTTTTCGAGCTCACCTGTGAGTACGGCGCGGGCTGCACGCAGCATGCGCGCGTAGGCGAGGTTGTTGATGTCTTCCGAGGTGCAGCCGAAATGCACCAGTTCGAGCACGGCGGGCGTGGCGCCACTCGCGGCGAGCTTCTCACGCACGAAGTACTCCACGGCCTTCACATCGTGATTGATGCGGCTTTCGATGGCTTTTACGGCTGCTGCCGCGTCTTCGCCAGGTTCCATCGCGAGGCTCACGGCCAGCTGTTTGGACGATTCAGCAAGCGGTTCCTTGAGCAGTTGGGGAACGGATTCCGCCAGCGACAGCAGCCAGGAGGCTTCGATGCGCACGCGTTCGCGAATGAGACCGCTTTCCGACAGTACGGCGCGCAGTGGGTCGGCGCCTTTGCGATACCGGCCATCGATGGGAGAAAGCGCCAAAAGTGCTGCGGGATCCATGAAAGACATGCCTCGAATCGGGAGCTAGACTGGCCGCGCATGATATCCCAAGGCGAGAGCAATCCTGGCCGCAAAGAGCACGACAGCTTCGGTGACATCGAAGTGCCGGCCGGTGCGTTGTGGGGCGCGCAAACAGAGCGCGCCCGACGCAATTTCGCAAAGTTCGGAGGCGGCCCGTTGCCTGCGGATTTCATCACCGCGGTCGCGCTGATCAAGGCCGCGGCAGCGCGAGCCAACGCGAGGCTTGGCTTGTTGCCGGCGGACGTGGCCAAGGCGATCCAGGATGCGGTGAAGGACATTGTCGCTGGCAGGCACCAGGATCAATTCCCGGTCGACGTCTACCAGACGGGGAGCGGCACCAGCACCAACATGAACGTCAATGAGGTGATCGCCAACCTCGCGAGCAAGTCACTTGGCAAGCAGGTACATCCCAACGATCACGTGAACATGTGCCAGAGCAGCAATGACGTGATCCCGAGCGCCATTCATCTGAGTGCGCTGAACAAGGTCAGGACCGGGTTGTACCCGGCGCTCGAAGAGCTGCGCCGCGTGCTTCGGCAAAAGGAACAGGATTGGTCGGAGGTCTACAAGACCGGCCGTACGCATCTCATGGACGCGATGCCGATGACCCTCGGGCAGGAAGCTTCCGGCTGGCGCGCGCAGATCGACAATGCCATCGAACGGCTGAAAGCCAGCGAGCCGCGCCTGCAGGCGCTGGCGCAAGGTGGCACCGCTGTCGGCACGGGTATCAACGCGCACGAGAAGTTCGCTGTTACCTTCATCGAAGAGTTGCGTGACTCCACCGGATTGCCGCTCACGATGGCGCCGAACTACTTCGCCGCCATGGGCTCGCAGGACGCGGCCGTGGAAATCTCAGGCCAGTTGCGCACACTGGCCGTGGCGCTCATGAAAATCAGCAACGACCTGCGACTGATGAACAGCGGCCCGCTGGCCGGTCTCGCCGAACTCAAATTGCCGGCGCTGCAGCCGGGCAGCAGCATCATGCCGGGCAAGGTGAATCCGGTGATACCCGAGGCCGTGGCCATGGTGGCGGCGCAGGTGATGGGCCACGATGCGGCCATTGCGATCGCCGGGCAGTCGGGCAACTTCCAGCTCAACGTGATGTTGCCGCTCATCGCCAGCAATCTGCTGGAATCCATTCACTTGCTGAGCAACGCGGTGTCCGCGCTCGCGGCGCAGTGTCTTGCGGGCGCCGAGCCGAATGTGACGCGTCTCAGCGAAGCGCTCGCGCGCAATCCCATTCTCGTCACCGCGCTGAATCCGGTGATCGGCTACGAGCGAGCGGCTGCGATCGCCAAGCGGGCCTACGCTGAAGGACGGCCGGTGTTCGAAGTCGCACTGGAAATGTCCGGTCTCGGCGCCGACGAGTTGCGGCGGCTGCTCGATCCGGCAGCACTCACGCGCGGTGGTTTGCACGGCGGCGGTGGCCAAAGTTGAGCGAAAGGTGTTGAGGCGCAAGTGCTGAGCGCGGGAGAGTTGCGTGAGCGGATTCTGCGGCGTTTCGAAGGTTCGCGGCCGCGCCATGAGCTTGCCGACTGGCGGATGCTCGGAGTCGACCTGGAACGCAGCCGCAGGTTGCAACGGCATTTTCCGCCTGACCCGATTCCGGCCGCGGTACTGGTGGCGCTGGTCGATCGGCCCGAAGGTCTGTCCGTGTTGCTGACGCAGCGCGCCTCGCAACTCGCCAATCATGCGGCGCAGATATCCTTCCCGGGTGGGCGCCTCGAGGACACCGATGCCGACGTGGCCGGCGCTGCCGTGCGTGAAGCGCAGGAGGAAATCGGCCTCGATCCGGCGCGCGTGCGCGTCTTCGGCTATCTACCCGATCACCTGGTCTTCAGCGGCTTTCGTGTGACGCCGGTGCTGTCGCTGGTCACGCCACCCATCGCGCTGATTCCGAATCCGGCCGAAGTCGCCGAGGTGTTTGAGGTGCCCGTGAGCCACGTGTTCGACGTGAGCAATCACAAGGCACGCTTGCGGCGCGTGGGCGATGAAGACATGTTGTTGTATGACATTCCCTGGCAAGGGCAGAACATCTGGGGCGCCACTGCGGGCATGTTGCTGACGCTGGTTCACATGGTGCAGGAGGAGCCGGAATGAGTGATCCCGCCGACGCGAAAGCGCAGCGGTCGCTGGCGCGGTTGCTGGACATCATGCGGCGATTGCGCGATCCAGCGAACGGCTGCCCCTGGGATCGGGAGCAGGACTTCGCGAGCATCGCGCCGTACACCATCGAAGAAGCATACGAAGTCGCCGAGGCCATCGCGCATGGAGAACCCGGCGCGCTCGAGGCTGAACTCGGCGACCTGCTGTTCCAGGTGGTGTTCCACGCGCAGCTGGGCGCCGAGCGACAGTGGTTCGATTTCGCGAGTGTCGCCGACGCCATCGCCAGCAAACTCACCGAGCGGCACCCGCATGTGTTCGCGGATGCGCGCATCGATTCGGCAGCCGAACAGAATCGTGCCTGGGAAGAACACAAGGCCCGTGAACGTGCGGCACGTGGCCAGAGCGGTGCGAGCGAACTCGCCGATGTGCCATTGGCCCTTCCGGCGCTGTCACGCGCCGCAAAGCTTGGCAAACGGGCCGGGCGTTTGGGGTTCGACTGGCCGGATGCGCAAGGCGTGCGCGCCAAGATAGACGAGGAGTTGCGCGAAACCGAAGAGGCATCCGCGGCGCGCCGCGCTGAAGAACTCGGCGACCTGCTGTTCGCGGCTGCGAACTGGGCGCGGCACCTGGAGGTGGATCCGGAGGAAGCGTTGCGACTAGCCAATGCGAAATTCGAGCGGCGTTTTCGCGCCATGGAAGCGCTGGCTGCGGCGCGTCAACTGGTGCTCAAGACGCTCACGCCGGCTGCCTGGGACGAGCTCTGGAATGAAGTGAAAAGCCGCGAAAAAACCGCTCCGGGAGGCGTTCAGTAGGGATTCATCGACCCCTCCGTACATTGGCGCCACGGTCGAGCACAACCTCGGCCGAACGACGGAGGCTTTATGTCGATCAGAGCTAAGAAAAAGATGGTGGTGATCATGGTGGCTGCGGCCATCACGGCCGCGAGTTCCGGCGCATTCGCCCAGAGCCGCTACGATCAGGGTCCCTACGATCAGAATCACGACGATCAGGGTTACAACGAACACGACCAGCGTGGTTACGATGACGGCGATGGTGCGTACGACTACGCGCGTGTCGTCGACGTGCAGCCGCTGACCACCCGGGTTCGAGTCACGACTCCGCAGCGCGCCTGCTGGGATGAAACCCGAGTTGACGAACATTCCAATGGTGCGGGTGTTCTGCCGCACAGCGTTGCTGGTGGCGCCGTTCTCGGTGCACTGATCGGTGGTGTGCTCGGTCACCAGATCGGTCATGGCCATGGGCGCGATGCGGCCACCGCGGCGGGTGTCGTGGTTGGCGCGGCCGTCGGTGGGCAGCAGGCCCAGCGCCGCGCCGCTTATGCCGCGGCGCCGCCGCGCCAGTACACGGTGCAGCGTTGCGAGACCCGCTACCAGGAAACGTGGGAAGAGCGCACCGATGGCTACCGCGTGACCTACGTGTACAACGGTCGCCGCCAGGTGACCGAAATGCAGAACCGCCCCGGCGAGCGCATCCGCGTCCGGGTCGATGTACGCCCGGCGGAATAGTGCAAGAGTTGTTTGGAATGACATTGTGGGCCGCCTATGCGGCCCACAATGTCTTTTCCGCTAGACTTGCACCCGTCATGAAGAAGATTCGCCAGGGCATGTTGCCCATTACGTTAATGCTGGTCGGGTTTGCACCGTTTTCGCAGGCTCACAGCATGCCGGCACCCATTTTGAGTGGCGCAGCTGCGCGCGAGCGGTCTGCTGCGTCCGAAATGATGCGCGACGAAATCTCGCTCGACGAAGCCGTGCGTCGAGCCGAAGCGCAATACCGTGCGCGCGTGGTGCGCACCGATGTACAGGACGAAGACGGCCGCAAGGTCTATGTGCTCAAACTCTTGTCCGAAGATGGCAAGGTAATCAACGTGCGCATCGACGCCGCCACCGGAAGGACACGCTGAGCCCATGCGAGCCCTGGTGGTCGAGGACGAAACGACGTTGCGTGAAGGCCTTCGGGCTCAATTGGTGGAGCAGGGCTTCACCGTCGACGTGGCCGCGGATGGCAACGAAGGCCTGTTCGCGGGCACCGAATATCCGCTCGATATCGCCGTGATCGATCTGGGTTTGCCCAAACTCTCGGGACTCGATCTCATCCGCAGCCTGCGCAAGGCCGGCAAGAAATTCCCGATCCTCATTCTCACGGCGCGCGATCGCTGGCAGGACAAGGTCGAAGGGCTGCAGGCTGGCGCCGACGACTATGTCGCGAAGCCGTATCACTTCGAAGAAGTGCTGGCGCGCATGCAGGCGTTGTTGCGCCGGGCAGGCGGATGGGCCTCGCCGATACTCGAATGCGGCCCGATCCGACTCGACACGCGCGCGCAATCGGTCACGCTCGCAGGTACGCCGATCGAGCTGACGACGTTCGAATACCGCATCCTCGAGCACATGATGCTGCGTGCCGGCGATGTGATCTCCAAGACCGAGCTCACCGAGCGGCTGTATGACCAGGACTTCGAGCGCGACAGCAATGTCATCGAGGTGTTCATCGGGCGCCTTCGCCGCAAGCTCGACCCCGACGAATCGCTGCATCCCATCGAAACCCTGCGTGGACGCGGCTACCGATTCGCTATTGCTCGCAGCGACATGACGCCCACCCAGGGCGCGTAAGCAGCGCCGGAAGCAAACGCCGGTGTCCCGTCCATCGCTCAGACGCCGGCTCATGCTGTCGGTGTTCGTCGTGCTGGTGGTGTTCTTCGGCCTCACCGTTTTCCTGCTCGACATGCTCTTTCGTCGTGCTGCGGAAAACAGCCTGCATGAAGTTCTCGACGCACAGATGGTGGCGCTCGTGGCCGCGGCGGATCCCGACGGTCCCGAATCGGTCACGCCGACCGCCATGCTCGATACGCGCTTCGAGACGCCGGGCTCCGGGCTCTATGCCGAAATTCGGTCCGGCAGTGGTGAGACGATCTGGCGTTCCCAATCCACTACCGGTACGGAAGTGCAATTCGGCCCGGCTCTGGATGGCGGCGGGCGCAGCTTCTTCCGCACCGAGATCGCCGGCACCGACATCAGGCTTGCAGTCCTGAGCCGGGGCATCGTCTGGGACGATCTGCATGGCAAGCCGGCGCGATTCACTTTCAGTGTTGCGTCCAGTCTCGAGGCCTACGAACAGCAGGTGTCGAGTTTCAGGCAGCAGCTGATCGGCTGGTTCATGGGGCTCGCGCTGCTTTTCGTCGCGACGCTGGCGTTGCTGCTGCGCTGGCTGAGTGAGCCGGTGCGCCGCCTCGAGCGGGAGATCCGCGAGGTCGAAGCGGGCGCGCGAGAGAAACTCGGTGACGAATGGCCGACCGAGCTCGCGCCAGTGACGGGCAATCTCAACGCGCTGCTCGATGGCGAACGCACGCGCATACGGCGGTATCGCGACACGCTCGGCAATCTCGCGCACAGCCTGAAAACGCCGCTCGCCGTCATGCGCCAGTCGCTGGGTTCCGGCGCCACGGCCAAGGACGCGCTCAATACCGAGATCGACCGCATGAGCGGCATCATCGAACACCAGATGAAGCGCGCCGCGGCCAGCGGGGGCGTGTTGTTAGGCCAGGCGCCCGTGGACGTGGCGCCGATCGTGAGCGAACTGCGCGCAGCCTTGCTCAAGGTGTACGGCAACAAGGATCTGCTGTTCGAAACGGTGCTCGCACCGGAAGCGCAATTCATCGGTGACCGCGCCGACCTCACCGAACTACTCGGCAATCTGCTGGACAACGCCTGCAAGTGGGCAAAAGCGCGCGTGCGCATCGCGGTATCGGTGAATGAGGAAGCAGGTTCGCGGACCGCGCTTCAGCTGATCATCGATGACGACGGGCCAGGAATCGCCGAGGCCGATCGTGCGCGTGTGCTGCAGCGGGGCGGTCGTGCCGATGAAGCCACGCCGGGCCACGGGCTTGGCCTCGCGATGGTGCATGACACCGTGGCGCTGTACGGCGGATCACTGCGCATCGACGGCTCGAGTTTCGGCGGTGCGCGACTTGAGCTCGCGTTGCCGGGAAGGCGTAGCGCTTCCTAGCACCAACCCGACACCGACCTGACTTACGGGCCTTCCTTGATCTCGAACGTGATGCCCTGTGCCAGCGGCAGCTCGCGGCTCCAGTTGATGGTGTTGGTCTGGCGGCGCATGTAGGCCTTCCACGAATCCGAGCCGGACTCGCGTCCGCCGCCGGTGTCCTTCTCGCCACCAAACGCGCCGCCGATCTCGGCGCCCGACGTGCCGATGTTCACGTTGGCAATGCCGCAGTCGCTGCCGGAGGCTGAAAGGAACGCTTCTGCATGCTGCAGACGATCGGTGAAGATCGCCGACGACAGTCCATGCGCGGACGCGTTCTGCATCTCGATGGCTTCATCGAGCGAGTCGAATGGAATCAGGTACATCACCGGCGCAAAGGTTTCGTGCTGGACGATGGGCCAGTCGTTTTCGGCGCGAATGATGGTTGGCGCGACGAAATTTCCCTTGCCCTGGAGAATCTTTTCGCCCGTGATGACCTTGCCGCCCGCAGCTTTGGCCTGCGCAATCGCCTGCGAGTAGCGCTCGACCGCGCTCTTGTCGATCAGCGGGCCCATGAGCGTCGCGGGATCGATCGGATTGCCGATGCGAACCTGCGAATAGGCATGCGCGAGTTTCTTCTCGAGTTCATCGATGCGCGAGCGATGTACCAGCACCCGTCGCGTGGTGGTGCAGCGCTGACCGGCCGTACCGACTGCACCGAACACGATGGCCGGCACCGCGAGTTTGAGGTCCGCAGTCTCGTCGACAATGATGGCGTTGTTGCCGCCAAGCTCGAGCAGGCTCTTTCCGAGCCGGCGCGCCACGCGTTCCGCGACATTGCGGCCAATCGCCGTCGAGCCCGTGAACGACACCAGCGCGACACGCCGATCGTCGACGAAACGTGTTGCGAGCTCGGTGCCCGCGTCAATGAACAACTGAAAGATCGCCGGTAGTTTGTTCTCGCGCATCACGCGGTTGCAGATGTGCTGCACGGCAATCGCCGTCAACGGAGTCTTGGGCGAGGGCTTCCACACCGAGGCATTGCCGCAGATTGCGGCGAGGAAGGCATTCCACGCCCACACGGCCACCGGAAAATTGAACGCGGAGATGATGCCGACCACGCCGAGCGGATGCCATTGCTCGTACATGCGGTGTTGCGGCCGCTCCGAGTGCATCGTGAGGCCGTACAGCATGCGCGACTGGCCGACGGCGAAATCGGCGATATCGATCATCTCCTGCACTTCACCGAGACCTTCCGCCTTGATCTTGCCGTTCTCGAGCGTCACCAGCGCGCCCAGGTCGTCCTTCACCGCGCGCAGTGCGTCGCCTAACAAGCGCACCGCTTCGCCGCGCCGCGGAGCGGGCACGGAACGCCAGGCCGCTGCCGCCTCGACGCTCGCCCGCATGACGGCCTCGTAGTCCGTGACGGTGGCGCTGCGCACTTCGGCGAGCGTTTCGCCGGTGGCGGGATTGATCGACGCGATGGCATTCCCGGCAACGTCCTTCGACCATCCCAGACTGCCCGACCACGCGCCCGCGTTGATCGAATCGATGCCGAGCCGCTTGAGGATGCCAGCGACGTCGACGCTGATGCCCGATTTGGCCGCACTCATTTTTTGCGCCTTGCCGAACTGGCGGGCCGCGCCACAGCGGCCTTCGCCGCACTCGCGCGCCGGCGCTGGTGGCCGGCCTGACCGCTCACAACGACCGTCGACGACAGATCCTTCGTGCCGCCCGGCGCGTAGTACTGGCCGAATCGGTTGTTGAGTATCTCTGGCAGATCAAACTGTTCCTGCGCGACGAAGCCCCGGTATTTGCGCGGGCTCGCGAGCACGAGATCGACCACCGCGGTGATTCCCGCGGCCGTGGTCACCTGGATGGCCGACCAGAGGCGCCCGGCGATCATCTGCGGATAGATCTTGTTGACGTAGTTTTCTTCGCGCAGCTCGCCATCCTGCTTGCCGGCGACCGCCGCGTAGACAATGACCACGTCCTGCAGCGTCTGCGGCA
>Ga0207691_10003483_pt1 | contig 15323 bp, 14 predicted proteins | sample KBSM13metaG_FD_184327 | JGI IMG/M metagenome (GOLD analysis project Ga0207691, IMG submission 184327) | Miscanthus rhizosphere microbial communities from Kellogg Biological Station, Michigan, USA - KBS M1-3 metaG (SPAdes) (version 2) | ecosystem: Host-associated > Plants > Roots > Rhizosphere >... | reverse complement strand
GCCAGTGAACTGCTGAACTGGAGCGGGGTGGGGTCCCGATGCGGCGGGATTTGGCGCGACGCACATCAGCGGGGCTTTCGGCCACCAACTGCTGTTGGCGACTGAATGCTTCAAGGGTGGGATCATGCGAACTCCGCTAACGCATGGGCCTTGCCCCAACGCTGCGGCGGCCGATATAGGGCAACACAAACATGTACAACCCGCTGACCAGCATTAAGAACAGCGGCGGCAGCGGTGAGTACGTGACCCATGCGGGAGGCTCGCCTTGCGTCCGCACGACGAAGTTGGCGACAACGGTCAGCGTGAAGATGATGGACAGCCATCTGTGGCTTTGCCGGATCCAAGTGGTTCCAGTGCATCACAACCCCGTCAGTCCTTGGCCTGGATCATCTTCCAGCCGTTGCCGGAGGGATCGCGGAAGCCCGCATCCACCGTGCCGTAGCGGTCCATCGGCTTCTGGTTGAACTCCACGCCCGCAGCGAGCATCGCGTCATACGCGGCGCGACAGTCGGAGACCGTCAGCACCAGTGGCGGCATCGCGCCCTTGGCGACCATCGCGACATCGTCTCTGCTGTCGCCGCGTCGACTGCCGGAGGCCCCGGCGTAAAGAGGCCCAGTTGGAACGACGGCTGCTCCGGATGTTGCACCGTGAGCCAGCGGTAGTCGCCATTGCCAACGTCCGTGTGTACGCGGAACCCGAGCTTATCGACATAGAACGCGAGCGCTTCCTGCTGGTCACGCACGTACAGCCCAACCACTCCCACACCTTGACTTCATCGAACCTCCTTTCGTTGAAGAGGCTCGGTTATATCTTCGCTCTCGAGACGCCGCTTCTCCGAAACTGCGATCGTGAGGTCGGGCCGCTGCGCGGCGTTGACGAAGCAGACCGGCACATGACCATGCTCATGCGCCGCCGCCTTTGCGCGCGCCCGGATCTCGCTTGGGCTCAGCCCGGTGATGTCTCGGAACGTGCGGCCGAAGGTACCCAAGCTCTGCCAACCGGTGGCGAAGGCGATCTCGGTGATCGACCCCTAGGTGTCGCGCAGCAGCGCGGTCGCCCGCTCGATCCGCCGCGTCAGTTGGTAGCGGTGCGGCGGGATGCCGAACGCCTGTTTGAACGAACGCGCGAAGTGAGCCTCGGAGATGCCGCTGACCTTTGCCAGGCGACGCACGGGCCACTCCTCTTGCGATGCGGCGTCCAAGCGATCCTTCGCGCGCATCAGCCGGCGCAGCAGTTCGGGATCTTGGAGGGCGAGGTAGTCGCTCACGATCTTTCACGAGAATGAGTTCAGGCTGCATGATCGCCGACTACTGAATGCCGGCTATTCGGCGCCAAAAACCTCCAGTCGAAGGACTCCTTCGGGTCGACGGCGGACCTTGAATGGTGTCGAACGGCTGGCTGCAAACGGTCTATGCGCTCGCCTCCGTCTAATCAATGCCGCTCACGCCTAGGAGCGGTCGGGACTGATGCCACCGCCGCATGTCGACCGGCGAAAAGCGTCGAAAGGACGATGGGACCCGTGCCGCGAGTGCAGCGCGGTCTGTCTCATCGACCGTTGCTTGTCGGAACAAGTCGAAGTCAAGGTAGCGGCCTACACAACCACGGCCATGCTTCCCGCGATTCTCTAAGCCCATGAGCCGCAAAGTTGTGTCGCGGAAATCGCTCCGGGCGATGCCGCGTTTTTTCACGTGTTCCATAACCTAGAGAAGCATTGCCATGATTTCATACAGAATGGCCGTAATCGGAGCCGCCACTGCCGCAATGATGAGCGCAGTATCCGCACAGCCGTCATCAGCGCCGGCAGCGGGCGCCAGTGCGACGGTGCCGATGAGGGCCACCTCACCAAACAGTCCGCAGACAGAATACGCACCCGGCCGCGCCGCTGCGGACAGCAACAAGATGGGTATTGCCGGTCCCGAAAGCGCGGCGGATTCGAAGGCCCCCAACGACGCCGCGTGCAAGACGATTACGGCTGAGAGCGAGCGGGACCAGTGTCTTGCCAAGGCTCGAAAGTCTGAAAGAGATCGGACGTCTGCAAGTCCGGTCACCACCGATAAGAAACCTAAGCCGTAATGCGCACTGGTCAGAATCCTGGTTACCCACACCACTCGCGATCGCTGCCAATGGAAATTTGCCGGCGCTCGCTATCGCTGTTGGACGAGGCCTTCTTGCATTTTGCGAAGTGCGTCATTCGACAGCCAAACACGCCTTTCTGAGAAGTAAGTCAGTTAGGCTGTTAGGCTCCGTCAAGAAGTCGATGCAACGGCCGGCTTCGCAGAAGGCCCCGTGGCAGGCATCCCTTCGTCGTCGATCGAATGCATCTCCTTCTTGGCGCCGCTCGCCTTCGCGCGTTCTGCAAGCTTCGCGTAGAAGGTTGCGACGTCGCGGAGGTCTTGCTCATCCAACTCTTCAATGCCGATCATGCGGTTGCTGGCATTCCGGTTGGAGGCCAACAGTTCATTCAGCTTGAGATGCACGGCAACGCTGTCCTTGTTCTGGCTTTGTTGGATCAGGAAAACCATCAGAAAAGTGACGATGGTCGTTCCAGTGTTGATCACCAGCTGCCAGTCTTCAGAGAAGTGGTAGAGCGGGCCGAGAGCCCCCCACACTAAAACGGTGGCGAGCGCAGCGCAAAAGGCAGTCGGTGAGCCGGCCCACCGCGTAACGCTGCTCGCAAATCGGTCGAATCTTGTCAGCAGTGGGGAGCGCGCTGCATACGCTGCACTACTTGTCGTCGGCATGGCGCCGAGCGTGTCAGAAGAAGGCAAATCAGAGGAAGGCAGTTCGGACTTCATCAAGGTGCTCCCGCGATATAGGAATCGTCGAGCTCGGGGCGACTGACCTCCCGCTCAGTCCTAGCCCGGAAGCAACGCGTCGATTGCTTTCCTGGCGGCGCGGATAAGGAGGCTCTCGGGCTTAGTGAGCTCTGCTTTGCGGGCCGCCATTTCCTCACCCAGCGCTTGCAAATCCATTGACGATTTTCGGCACAACCGAAACATCTGGCTCTCTTCCTCTTCCACATGGTGGTCGATGAATTCCGATAGCACCGACACCTTGGCGTCGTAGATCCTGTCTGCAGGCGACATGGACTTGATTTGACTGATGAGGGACTTCGCTGATTGGTGCTCGACCGCTGCCTCATCCATCACATCCCGCTTAATGCCGGCCTCTCGCGCCGCCGGGTAGAAGATCTCCTCTTCGATTTGGGCGTGTGCAGTCAGTGCATGACATACCCGTTCTGCAACTTCTCGCCTCTTCTCGTCGCTGGCGCCTGACTTGATGAGGCGTTTGTACTCGCGAAACATCGCGCGAGCTTCTTTGTGATCTGCCATCAGCAGAGCAAGAGCATCTTTGCGGCTTGCAGGCGATGCTCGCTTGACAGCTGTCTTAGTCGTTTTCGAACCATTTGGGGTCGGGCGGCGAGCCACGGAATTCCTTGCGCCCGCCAGACGAGCCTTCTTTTCAGTTGCGTTGGCTCGACCGGTCTTATTGCCGTCCGGGGACTTCCTGGCTGTCCCACCACTTGGTGATCGACGCCCGTCAGGCTCGGCTGCGACCCCCTTAAATCTCTTGCCTCCCTCTTTGACGTCCATGAATTCGCCTTTGTGAGGGCTCTTCACTCCGTCGTCACGCTTGACGAAATCGCCCGTTTTGGCATTTCGTATCTGGGTGCGTCCGCTTACCGATCCCAGTCTTGAACCTGCTCCGGTGTTGCGTGCCACATCGAACTCCTCGGCTGCAGTCCGGCGCGGTGCCGCGGGACTTAGATCATTGGGAAGATCGCCTTCGTGCGTCGAATTAAATCCCAGCGGATCGACTTGCAATGTAGGAGGCTCCCGAAGCCGACTGCCGGACGTTAGCCACTGCCGCTCCTCCCTATCGGCACTTGGCGTAGCCTGGCGTTCACTTGCTCCCTTCCGGAACTCTCCCGTGGCAGATCGGTACTTCACCGTTCCGACAGCGCAAGCTGCGCACCGAGACCTGCGAACGCACCTGCGAAGCTACGACGCAGCCAAGTCTGCACTCTGGGAGATTCGATGACCGCCCTCCGAAAAGCGTGAGCGAGCAGACCGTAAAAGACAAACACCCCGAACGTCATGGCCATGAAGACTGCACTCAAGGCGAGGAGTTGGAGCAGCGGAGCAGCGCCGGATGGCTCAACGAATTGCGGCATGAATGCCAGGAAGAAGATCGTCAGTTTCGGGTTGAGGATATTGAGCAGAAAGGCTTTGAGGACGATGGCGAGCGCTGGGCCCTTCTCGGGCACTGTCTGAGAAGCGATGGGAGACCGACCACGCCAGGTGATGATTGCCAGATAGAACAGATAAGCGACGCCGGCGTACTTGAGGACCTGGAATGCAACAGCGCTCGTGTGCATAACAGCAGCCAGTCCAAGCACCGTGGCGAGCAGGTGAGGGACGATTCCCAAGGTGCAGCCCACCGACGCGAAAAAGCTCGCGCTGCGGCCTTGGGACAAGCCGATAGAAACCGTAAAGACGACTCCGGTCCCTGGGATGAGCACGACCACGAGTGAGGTAATCAAGAATTCGGCGCTGAACATCGTGCTCCTCGTCAGGGTGGTGGGTCTAGGCATGACATGCCGACCTAGGCAGTTGTACCGGTCGAACTGTAGTGATTAGCTACACGATCGTCGGTGATGCGTGCTGCCTTCTGCGCTCTCACTGCCAGAGCAGCGCGGACATGCAACTAAAGACGAGGCCGACGCTGAGCCAATAGCACCAGTCCGAGGGGCCAGGGTGACCTACCGATTTCTATGCCCGTGGTTGCTTCGAGCCAAGACCAGAAGGGTGTCAGGACAAGTGCGGGGATGATTCCGATCGGAACGGAGACCAATGCAACACCGATCCAAAGAAGCAGGAGGCGAACCGTCGTCGTCATCATGGTGCGCACCCCCCTGACATGTGGCTCAAACGAGCAGTGTCAAACAAGCCACTTAATCCGAGACGCCGCCGCTCGCGCACCGCGGTGTCCGGCGGCCGCGAAACGGTCGAACCACCGCCCCCTTGGCCCGAATGTTCCGACATCCGAAGGCGGATGCCGCCTATGGAGTCAGTCGAACAGCGGAAGTACCTTGGCGCTTTCACAAACCTAGTGGTGAAGACGATGGCCGATTCCAAACAGAAGCCGGGAAGCCCGGACCGCGAACGTATCAATGTGAACGAAGAGTATGAGCTTCGGGACTGGTCAACGAAGTTCGGCGTCACGCCTGACGAACTTAAGGCAGCGGTCGCTGCGGTCGGCGTGCAGGCGAAGGACGTCGAGGCTCATCTCAAGGGTAGGCGCAAAATTACATGATCGGGAGGTACACAGTCACCGCCCTGAAGAGGGCGGCGGTCGTTCCTGCTTTCGACAGACTCAGTTGACATGGCCAAAGACGCCACATACGCCGAGCCTCCTCTCGCGCGCTACACCAAGAAGCGCGATTTTCGGATCACGCCGGAGCCGGCTGGGACTGACGCAAAGCATCCGAAGACCGAAGCGTTGAACTTCGTGATTCAAAAGCACTGGGCATCCCGACTTCATTACGACTTCCGTCTCGAACTGGACGGCGTGCTGCTGAGCTGGGCCGTCCCAAAGGGACCGAGCTTCGATCCGGTCGAAAAGCGGATGGCCGTCCACGTCGAGGACCACCCGATCAGCTATGGCGGTTTCGAAGGAACGATTCCGGCCCGGCAGTACGGCGCGGGCACTGTCATCGTCTGGGACCGTGGCACTTGGGAGCCGGTCGGCGATCCGCACGACGGCATGCAAAAGGGCAAGCTGGTGTTCCACCTGCACGGCCAGAAGCTGGCGGGTCTGTGGGAGCTGGTAAGGATTTCGAAGCCTGGCGACAAGCAAGACCCGTGGATGCTGTTCAAGAAGCGCGACGCATGGGCTCGGCCGCTAGCCGAGTACGACGTGATCGCCGCGCTGCCCGACAGCGTCGTTGCCAAGCCGCTCGGGCTGGTCGAGGAGCGTGAATCCAAAGCAGTTCCGTGGACGGTGAGACCTTCTGACAGCGAACCCGACCTGTCGCAGGCGGTAAAGGCCAAGATGCCGGCGAAGCTGGATCAGCAACTCGCCACCCTCGTGTCGACACCACCGACTTCTGCCGGGTGGCTCATCGAAACGAAGTTCGACGGCTATCGACTGATGGTCGGGATCGACGGCGGCAAGGCACGCCTCATCACACGCGGCGGTCACAACTGGACCTCCAAGATGAAATCGCGGGTGACCGCGATCGAATCCCTGGGCATCCAGTCCGCCTGGATCGATGGCGAGATCGTTGTGCAAGGCGCGAACGGTGTGCCAGACTTCAATGCGTTGCAGAACGCCATCGACAACGCCCGCAGCGAGGGCATCACATTCTTTGCCTTCGACCTTCCATATCTCGCGGACCAAGACCTGCGCGCCGTGCCGCTCTTGTCCCGTCGTGCGGTGCTGCGCAAGCTCCTTGACGGCAGGGGCGCGGACCGCATTCGATTTAGCGAGACGTTCGACGCGACGCCGGCACAGATGCTCCAGGTCGCGTGCCAGATGAAGCTCGAGGGCATCATCCTGAAGCGCTTCGACGCGCCTTACGTCTCGGCGCGGACCGAAACATGGCTGAAGCTCAAGTGCTCGCTGCGCCAGGAGTTCGTGGTCTGCGGTTTCACTCAGCGCAGTGGCGCGAGCCGGGAGGTCGGCGGCCTGCTGCTGGGCTACTACGAGAACGGGGTCCTGACCTACGCCGGAAATGTCGGCACCGGCTGGGACTCGAAGACGGGCCAGGAGCTGTACGCCCAGCTCAGCAAGCTGGAGGTCAATGTGCCTGCGCTTGACGCCAAGACGGTGACCCCCGGCCGCTGGTCGAGGCGTTCACCCGGCGGTGAGCGCTGGGTCAAGCCCGAGCTCGTTGTGGAGGTCAGCTACTCGGAGTGGACTCCCGAGGGAAGGGTTCGGCATCCTGTCTACAAGGGCTTGAGAGTCGACAAACCGGCGCGTGCCATCACCCGCGAGGCGGTTGCGGACGTCGGAGAACCTGCGCCCGGCGGCGCTAGGGGCGAACAGCTCGCTCCTCGCCTCACGATCAAGGTCACCAATCCCGAGCGTGTGATTGATCCCAGCACGGGTCTGAAGAAGCTCGATCTGGTTCGCTACTACGAGAGCATTGCCGAGCGGATGTTGCCGCACTTGAAAGACCGCCCCGTTTCCCTGGTGCGCGCGCCCGAAGGCATTACCGGAGAGCTCTTCATCCAGAAGCACCCGGAGACCAAGATGCCAGGCTTGAAGGAGTTGGATTCGTCGCTTTGGCCGGGCCACTCGGCGCTGCTCGGCGTTCACACCCCCCAGGCGCTGCTGTCCGCTGCGCAGATGAACACCGTCGAGTTCCACACCTGGAACTCGACGACCCGGCGCATCAACCAGCCGGATCGGGTGATCTTTGACCTCGACCCCGGCGAAGGGGTGAAGTGGCCGCAACTGCAGGAGGCTGCGATGCTGACGCAGACCCTGCTGAACGAGCTACAACTCGACAGCTGGCTCAAGACCAGCGGTGGCAAAGGGCTGCATGTCGTGGTGCCGCTGGTGTCGAAGTGGGACTATGACGTCGTCAAGGACTGGTCGCAGGCCGTGGTCCAGCACCTGTCCCGGACGATTCCATCACGGTTCGTCGCCAAAAGCGGCAGCGGCAACCGGGTTGGCAAGATCTTCGTCGACTATCTGCGAAACGGCCATGGCCAGACGACGGCGGCCGCTTTTTCGGCGCGCTCCAGACCGGGAATGGGTGTGTCGATGCCGGTGTCCTGGGACCAGCTGCCGTCGCTGAGAGGTGGCGCTCAGTGGACGATCGCGACCGCGCGCGAGTACCTCAGTTTCCAGCAGGACGATCCGTGGGCGGATTACTGGAAGTCCAAGCAGACGCTGACCGTGGCGATGCGCAAGCTCGGGTTCAAGCCGCCGACGCCGAGCTGAGTCAGCTTGCAGGACGGCGTGCCAACGATCCGACGGATACGAGCCATTTGTCGGTCGGCAGTTGCCGGCGCCCGTCAATCTGGCTAGGCTCGTCGTCCGCCGTCGTTTTTGAGCGGAATCCGCCGAGGTCCCTATGGCTGCACGTTCTATTGCCTCTCTATCCTTGAGTTTTGGCCTGGTGTCGATCCCGGTCAAGCTTTACTCCGCGACAGAGAGCGCGGGCACCGTGCGCTTCAACCTGCTGGCCAAGGACGGCTCACGGCTCAAGCAGCAGTACGTCTCCGAGAAGGACCAGAAGGTCGTCGAACGCAGCGAGATGGTCAAGGGCTATGAGTTCGAGAAGGACCGGTTCGTCATCTTCGAGCCGGACGAGCTGAAGTCGCTGCAGGAGAGTCCAAGCCACACGATCGACATCGTCGCCTTCATCCCGGAAAAGGCGGTCGACCCGCTCTTCTACGACAAGGCCTACTTCCTGGCCCCCGACAAGCGCGGTGCCAAGCCCTACAACCTGCTGATGGAGGCGATGCGCAAGAGCAGCCGCTGTGCGCTCGCCAAGTGGGCCTGGAAAGGGAAGCAATACGTCGTGCAGGTGCGTCCGGCCGAAGACGGCCTGGTCCTGCAGCAATTGCTCTACGCGGACGAAGTGCGCCAACTGAAGGAGCTCGACATCGAGAAGGTCACGGTGTCGGACGCCGAGCTGAAGCTGGCGCTGCAGCTGATCGATCAGATCGCAGAAGACAACTACGACCCGACGCAGTACGAGGACGAGGAGAAAAAGCGCATCCTCGCGGCAATCGACGAGAAGATTGCCGGGAAGCACATCGTCGCGAATGAGCAGGTCGAGACAACGAGCGGTGCGCAGGTGATCGACCTGATGGAGGCACTGCGCGCCAGTTTGGGTGGGCAGGCCAAGGGCAAGGCCAAGCAGGTCGCAGCGCCGGCCTCGGCAACTGCTGCGGAACCGACAGCAGCAACGTCCGCCAAGGACCGCAAGAGCCCACGCCGGGCGCCGAAGGTCGAAGAGGCGGCCGCGCCAGTGCGGGCGCGGGCCAAGAAGTGAAGCGGTGTTTGACAGTGAAGCGCCGTACACGCTGCGCAGCATCCAGGAGATGCTGGGGATCTCGCGCGGAGTCATCACTCAGCTGATCCAGGCCGGCTTCGTATTACCGCGGCGCGGGCCTCGAAATGAGTATCGCTTTGGCTTTCGAGACATCGTCCTGCTTCGAACGGCCTACGCATTGCGCGCTGCTGACATTGCGCCGCGCAAGATCATCGCTTCGTTGCGCCGCCTCAAGGCGTCTCTGCCGGAGGAACTACCGCTGACGGGCTTGCGGATTACGGCGGTCGGCGATCGCGTGGCAGTTCGTGAGGGCGCCCGACAGTGGGAGGCCGACTCTGGCCAATTGCTGATGGACTTCGAGATCTCGCCGGCAAGCGGCTCGGTCACGGTCCTCGAGCGGACCGATCCAGTGACTGGGCAGCACGAGAGAGAGGACCCCGACGAGCTTCTGGCACTCGGCGTTGCTCTCGAGGAGCGGGATAAGGAGGCGGCCGAGGCGGCGTATCGACGGGCGATCGACGTGGCACCCGATCGCCCCGACGCCTACCTCAACCTGGGTGCAATGCTCTGCGAAGCCGGACGCTGCGATGAAGCCGTGGCGCTATACGATCGGGCGGTGGATCGCTGTCCTGACGAGCCGCTGGTCCATTTCAACCGAGCCATTGCCTTTGAGGATCGCGGGCGCTTTGAAGAGTCGCTGGCGAGCTATGAGCGCTGTCTGCATCTGGCGCCCAAGCTAGCAGATGCGCATTACAACCTTGCGAGCCTGTGGGAGCAACTCGGAAATCCGCAGAAGGCGCTTCGCCATCTGAGCGCCTACCGCCGTTTGCAGCGCTGATAGCCGAGGCCGGATGAGCCGAATCTCCTGGTGACAACGCTTCGAAAGCGGCTTAGCCGGTAAGACACTCCGCTGACATGTCGAACGAACACCTCGAAGAGCTCGAACGCCGTTTGACGGCGGCGGCGGTAAAGTCGCTGCGGCGTGCGGCGGCCGACGATCCGCCCTTGCGGCGATTCGCAGCATTCGTCAATCGCTCCAAGCCGGAAGATCTCGCTCAGAACGGCACGTCGTCGTCCATGCGCCCCGAGCCTGGCGAATCGGGCGACGATCGCTGAGACATTTTGCTCGGCTCGTTCTCGAGTTGGGCGGTGCCGAGCGATTGCTCCAGCGCCTTTTCGACCGCGTCGATGCGCTCCTTGCAAACTTTGTGAGCGGCGAGCGACTCGCTGACGATCGTCGTCAGATTGTCGATGTCGGGCTCCTGCTGCGTTCTCAATGTCTGAGCGTGCTTTTGCAGGATGGCGTAGGCCTCCTTGAAGGTTTTCATGTCGCTCATGGCTACTCCTGGTTCGGGCGCACAGAGGCACCGATTGATCCGTCCTGAAACTGCACTCGCAATTCCTCGTGGGCACCAGCGGCCGCCGCGCTTGTGATGATCTGACCGGTCGTCCCGTGAACGACCGCGAACCCGCGGCCGAGCGTTTTCTCGGGTCCTTGGGCGACGACCTCTCGGAAGGTTGCATCTGCAGCGTCGGCGCCCCAGCGCAAGGTGCTGCAGGCTAGCCGCTGGATCTCTTCGATAAGCTCCTGCGTGCTCTGGCGGCGCGCCGTCACGCCGGCTTGGGCGGCTGCATGCACCTGTGCCATCAGCGAAGCCGCCGCCGCTCGAGCCTTCTCGATGCGTGTCCCAGCCCCAGCACGCACGTCTGCGAGCGCCTGCAGTGTTCCTTGCGCTGCCTCGTGCAAGGTTCGCTGCGCGCTCCGTTGAATGGCGGAGACATGCTTTTGGACGTCCACCCGCGCATCCGTGATCATCTCCAGGGCGTGCCGCTGGACGTCGCCGCCGAGTTCGTCGATGTCATCGCGCGCGATGCGCAGCTGACGTGCGGCCAAGCCAGCCACAACGTCGAAGGCGTCCTGCGACTCGCGCGCGCGCTTGACGATGAGGGCCTGGATGCCTGCAACGACTTTGCTGGGCGTGTCGAAGCGCTGATGCGCGACCTCATCGAGGATCGTGTTGTCGCGCTCGTGGCCGATGCCGGTCAGGATCGGGACCGGACTCAAACAGATCGAGCGGGCGAGTTCGTAGTCATCGAGCCAAGCCAGGTCGTTGACGGCGCCGCCCCCGCGGATGATGACGATGGCATCGGGCAGCGTTGCCGCGGGCCAGGCGGCCAGCGCTCCTTCGATCGCCTCGCGAATGGATGCCGGCGCGCCTTCTCCCTCGAAGCGGCTGTGCGCATAGACGGCCTCGCATAAGCCGTGGCGCTGCAGGCGGTCGGCGTCGCGGGCGAAGTCGCCGAGGCCGGCTGCCCGTGGTGGCGAGACGACCAAAAGCGCCCGATAGTCCCACGGTGCGGGCAACTGGCGGTTGCGATCGAAGATCCCATCGGCCGCGAGTTGCTCGCGGATCCTGCGCTTTCTGGCCTCTAGGTCGCCCAGCGTGTAGCTCGGATCGATGCCGTCTACGTGCAGGGTCAGCCCGTACTGTGCGCTGAATGCGGGCTTGGCCCGGATCAAGACCTTGATGCCGGCGGCCAGTCGTACACCTGTGGCCCGCTGGAAGGTCCCCAGCACCCGCTCCACATCGCGTCCCCAAACAATCGCCCGTGCCTTGGCGAGGAGGGTCCCTTCAGCGTCGCGCTCGGCCAGCTCCAGGTAGACATGGGTGTCGCCGTCGACCCGGACCACTTCCGCAGTGGTCCAGACACCTTGCCGAAACGCCTGCTCAACGGCGGTGGCGACACCTGCGAGCAGTTGGGAAAGCGGGACGCCCTTGTTGGGCTCGGCAAGTTCCTGACTGACCAGCTTGGCCGGATCGACCGGTAGCCAGCTGCTGAACGGCTCCAAATCTCGACCGATCGGCACGAACCACTTGCGCGCCGCGCCGTCCCAGCGGGCGCCCTTGGCCTTGGCCTCGGCCTTGTCCCGAAACGGTACGTTGAGGTACGTTGTCATTGCTGCCGAAGGTCTGTCAGCTCTTCAGCGTATAGCGGTGTTCGAAGCACCGGCCAGGTGGCAACCAGCGCGACCCTGGCTGCTTCAAGGGCCGAGTCGACGAAGAGGGTGCGAGGTCCACCCGCGCTTGGTTCAGCCATCATCAAATATTGTGCGCAAACCCTCAACAGAGGGTATCAGGGCAGTGCTTTCAATACCTCAGAAGTGCGGGACCGGCTCGCGATTCGCGAGGCGTTGCTCAGGCAGTGACATGGATGAGCCGGGCTTGAAGCTGGCCTGCCAAGGCCGCCTCTTGCTGCTCTCATGGCCTCGCGAGCTACGCTATCTACCGAGCTTCGGCTGCGGGTCAGATTGCGTCGTTCGTGAGGGTCTCGGATCGGCCGAGATGGGATGGACACCGCCCCCTTTCCGCCGTGTCGCACCCTCGGTCGGTAAGACGAGCGTAGCTGGGTCGCGTGGTGTGCCAGAGTGGTTGACTCATTGCCACCACTTGCGAACGGAGGTCCTGAGATGCATGCCACGACGTACGGTTTGGATGTCGCAAAGCGCGTGTTCCAGATGCACTGGGTCGACAACGAGTCGGGAGAGATCGTCAATCGTCGATTCGGGCGTGACGATCTGATCCAGTACCTCAGCCGGCAATCCCCAGCGCGAGTTGCGTTGGAGGCCTGCGGTAGCGCGCACTGGTGGGCACGCAAGATCAAGACGCTGGGCCACGATGTCGTTTTGTTGCATGCGAAGTTCATTCGCCCCTTCGTGCAAACCAACAAGACCGATGCGTCTGATGCGCGCGCCATCTGGACGGCCGTGCAGCAGCCGGGAATGAGGACGGTGGCGGCGAAGTCGGAGGAGCAGCAGACCATGCTGAGCCTGCATCGAATTCGTTCCTTGCTGGTCAAGTTCCGGACGATGCAGGTCAACCAACTGCGCGGATTACTGTATGAGTTCGGTGCCAGCTTCCGGACAGGCCGTGTTGCCGGCCTCGCAGAGATCCGCGCGAGGATGACGGAGCTCGAGGAGGCGCTTCCGGGCGCGATGATGTCCTGCCTGCAAGACCAGCTTAGGCGCATTGATGGTTTGCAGGCTGAGATTCACCAACTCGAGCAGCGACTAGGGGCCTGGCAAAAGCAGGATGCCGCCTGCCGGGCGATCGCCGAGGTACCGGGCATCGGCAAGCTCACGGCGACAGCACTGGTGGCGACGATGGGCGACGCCAGGACATTCAAGTCTGGACGCGAGTTCGCCGCATTCTTAGGGCTCGTGCCGCGGCAGAGCGGCACGGGAGGCAAGGTTCGCCTGGGTGCGATGTCCAAGCGAGGGGACCCGTACCTGCGTACGTTGCTCATCCATGGCGCGCGATCTGTGCTCTGTCACATCAAGGTGCCAACGCCGTGGCAGAAAGCGATTCAGGCCCGCCGGCCCACCAACGTTGCAGCGGTGGCTGTTGCAAGCAAGATGGCGCGAACGGCATGGGCGATCCTTGCACACGGTCAGGCTTACCGACGAGACCACGTGAGCGTGAGGCCGGCATAGCTCGACGCATTGATGTTGAACTGGTTGGTTGCTGAGGTTGATTCAAAGTGATGGCAAGACAGGTCGGACCGCAAGAACGCAAACCTGAACACAGCCTTGCGCCCCAGAGCGCGTGACTGAGATGAGGACGTTCTTGGCGAATTCCATCAGGGCCCGCAGGCTCCGGCTTGCACGACAAGGCCGGATATAAGACTGCAGCCGATACCCTGCTTCGCATCACATGAGAATCTGCTTGGCAGCTGGGCGGTGTCCATAGTGCGCTACGAATGCGAGCGCTGCAAAGCGCAAGCAATGCTTTATCGAAGATGAGGGTAGGCCCCTCGGAGTCGGCTTGCAGGAGCGGGCTTCAAATCACCTCAAGCTGCGCGGGTCAAGAGTCCGCGTGGTGAGCGTTGAGGAAAAGGCGGAGATGAATTCCGTCAGATGAGTGCTGGTGAGACGAACGCAAGTGAACCACTGATGACGTGTCGAAACCCCATGAAGACGCCGAAACCGGGAGGTATGGATGCCCCGGGACAAGGACAGACGCAGCCTGCCGACGGGCTGTCCGGCGTCCGGCATGAAGGTGGCGTGACGCCAGCACAGGCTTCGATGAGGAACGTAGGAACCTGTCGCCGCGATGCGAAGGGAGACGCTCAAGCAGGCGACCCCTGCAAGAGCCAGAGTACCGATGCGCGGCACAGGGGCGGAGTCGTCCGTAGTAGGGATGAAGGTCCTGTAATGGGACTGGACCGAAGGGGCGACGTTGTCCGGCATGACCTGACAGACAACCGGCGACGGGAGGATCTGACTCGGCATGCCAAATCGTTCGATATTTCTAAGCGCGAGGTCTGGGAGGCCTACAAGAAGGTCAAGGCCAACCGGGGTGCTGCGGGAGTCGACAGACAGTCGATCGAGGAGTTCGAGTCGAGGTTGGCTGACAACCTCTACAGACTCTGGAATCGACTGGCCTCAGGGAGCTACCAGCCTCCACCGGTTAGACGGGTGGAGATCCTGAAGGCAGGTGGTGGGGTGCGACCGTTGGGAATTCCGACGGTGGCCGATCGAGTCGCTCAGACGGTGGTCAAACAACGTCTGGAGCCGCAACTCGAGCCGCACTTCCATACTGACTCCTACGGCTACCGGCCGGCCCGGTCGGCGCATCAGGCGGTGTCGGCAGCGCGTGAGCGGTGTTGGCAATACGCCTGGGTGCTCGATCTCGACATCAAAGGCTTCTTTGATTCCATTGACCATGCCTTGCTGATGAAGGCGATACGGCATCACACGAAGTGCAGGGCGACGCTTCTGTACGTTGAACGGTGGCTTCGGGCACCGGTCAGTCTGGCAGACGGCGCCACGCAGCAGCGGGACGCGGGAACGCCGCAAGGCGGTGTCATCAGTCCACTGTTGGCCAACCTGTTCCTGCACTACGTGTTCGACGAATGGATGCGTCGCAACCATCCGGGCGTGCCGTTCGAACGTTACGCTGATGATGTGGTCTGTCATTGCCGCACTCTGGAGGAGGCGCAGGCGCTCAGGGCGGCCCTGGACGAGCGGATGGCGCAGTGTTCCCTTGTCTTGCATCCGCAGAAGACGCAGGTCGTCTACTGCCGCGACGGCAAGCGCAAGGGGACGCACGGCGTCTATCAGTTCGACTTCCTGGGTTATCGCTTCCGGCCGCGGTTCGCGAAATCGCGAGCAGGGGCGGTGTTCCTGAGCTTCCTGCCTGCGATCAGTCCGAGCGCGGCGAAGGCGATCCGGCAGACGGTGCGCCGATGGCGGCTGCACTGCCGGCACACCACAGAGTTGGCTGACATGGCGCAGGAAATTAACCCTGT
>Ga0207691_10003481_pt1 | contig 15326 bp, 15 predicted proteins | sample KBSM13metaG_FD_184327 | JGI IMG/M metagenome (GOLD analysis project Ga0207691, IMG submission 184327) | Miscanthus rhizosphere microbial communities from Kellogg Biological Station, Michigan, USA - KBS M1-3 metaG (SPAdes) (version 2) | ecosystem: Host-associated > Plants > Roots > Rhizosphere >... | reverse complement strand
GGCCGCCTCGAGCCGTTCTCGCACGTCGAGCTGTCGATCCACCGCGGTCGCGGCGAGCTCGGAACGGTCACCGGTGCGTCGCTCGTCCGCTCGCACGACGCGATCCGCGTCGACCCGTACCGCCTCCGGGTCGGGCTGGTCGGCCTCGAGGCGATGCTCCGCCTGTACACCGAAGAGGAGCGGAACGACCGCGCGTTCCTTGCCCTGACGCGGTTCCTCGATGCGCTGGACGTGCGGGCGCCGCAACCGGACCGGAGGCCCGCCCTCGATCCGCTCGTCCTCTCGTTCCAGCTGAAGCTGCTCTGGCTCGAGGGCTTCCTCCCACATCTCGAGAGCTGCGTCGAATGCGGTGCGGAGCAGGGGATCGTCGCCTTCTCGGCGTCGGCGGGAGGCGCGGTGTGCGCGGCATGCGACCACGGCGGGATCGGGCTCTCGCCGACGGGGCTCGCCGGCCTGCGGGCGCTCCTCGGGTCGCCGATCGTCGACGCGCCGGCGCTGGGCATGGACGAGCGCGCGTCGCGCGACGTCCTCGCGGTCGTGACGTCGTCCTACGAGCACCACGGCGGCTTCCGCCTGCGCACACTCGCCTGACACTGCGATCAGAGCGCCAACCACTGGGGCGGTCGCGGCGGCGAAGCCGACGCCTTCAGGGGTCTGCCCCACCGTAGGCGGGGATCCGAGCTTGCGGAGAGCTAGAACCGCTCGAGCACGTGCTCGAGCGCGCCTTCCGAGATGAGCTGGTCGGTCAGCTCGTTCCGGCCCGGTCGCACCTCGCGGCGTACGAGGCCGCTCTCGCCGAGGCGGTACTGGCCGACCCAGTCGAGCCGCGGCGAGTAGACGTGGATCGTGACGGCGGGCTCGCCCACCTGGTGCCGCACGCGATGGATGTAGCCCGGCCCGCCCTGGCGGGTGTCGCCGGGTCGGAGCTGGAGCTCGATGTCCGGGCCGCCGTACACGAGGAGATCCTCGCGAACGCAGCCCCGCGCGCAGCACAGGCCGACACCGGAGATGTAGTGGTCGTGGAATCCTGTCCCCTGCCCGGGCATCCACGAGAGCACCCAGGCGTCGAGCTGCTCGTCCTCGTAGATCAGCTCGTAGCGGCGCTGCTCCGCGTCGGTCCGGACGAGCGGCTCCCAGATTTCGCCCCGGTCGAAGATGTCGACCGCGAGCTGCTCGAGCTCGTCGGTCGACAGAAGCCCGTCGTGCGGGCGGAGATCACCGAGGGACGCGAGCGCCGGAGAGATGAGGGGCGCAGCGGCCATCGCAGGTGATTGTATCCTCAAGCATCTGCCGCCCCGGCCCGCGCAGGCGCGGTCCAGGGTGCCGCGAGCCGGTCGATGAGGTGCTCTCGTGCCCGGGCGATCGAGATCCGCTCCTGGGCGAGCGAGTCCCGGTCGCGGATGGTGACGGTCTCGTCGACGAGCGTCTGCTCGTCGATCGTAAGTGCCCACGGGGTCCCGATCTCGTCCTGGCGCCGGTAGCGGCGCCCGATCTGGCCGCCGTCGTCGTGCTCGGCGACCATGACGCGCCGGAGCTCGGCGTGGAGCGCCCGCGCGCGCTCGGCCATTCCTGCGTCCCGGGGCACGAGCGGCAGTACCGCGACCTTCACCGGAGCGATCTCGGGATGGAGGCGCAGGACGGTCCGCTCCCTGTCGCCGACGGTCTCTTCGTCGTAGGCGTCGCAGAGGAACGCCAGCATCGCGCGGTTGACCCCCGCTGCGGGCTCGATCACCGCCGGGACGTACCGCTCGCCGCTCCCGCCGTCGACCCATTCGAGCGTCGTTCCGGACGACTCCGTGTGGGCGGTGAGGTCGAACGTGCCCCGGTTCGCGATCCCCTCGAGCTCCGACCAACCGATCGGGTAGAGGTACTCGATGTCGCTCGTCGCACTCGAGTAGTGCGACAGCTCGTCCGGATCGTGGGCGCGCACCCGCAGGCTCTCGGGGCGGATCCCGTAGCGCACGTACCAGCCGACCCGCTCGTCCACCCAGTAGCGGTACCACTCGTCCGCGGCGGCCGGTGGCACGAAGTACTCCATCTCCATCTGCTCGAACTCGAGCGTCCGGAAGATGAAGTTGCCCGGCGTGATCTCGTTGCGGAACGACTTGCCGATCTGCGCGATCCCGAACGGGGGCTTGCGTCGGGCGAGCTGTGCGACGTTCTTGAAGTTGACGAAGATCCCCTGGGCGGTCTCGGGCCGGAGGAACACGCGCTGGCCCGTCTCCTCGACCGGCCCGACACGGGTCTCGAACATCAGATTGAACTGGCGCGCCTCGGTGAGGTCGCAGTCCGTGGTCTCGCCGGGGCGCTTGCTGGGCCTGCGCCCGCACTGTTCGTCTCCGAGGTGGTCGGCGCGGAAGCGCTTCTTGCAGGTGCGGCAGTCGACGAGCGGATCGGTGAACCCCGAGACGTGGCCCGAGGCCTCCCAGATCTTCGGGTGGAGGATGATCGCGGAGTCGAGTGCGACGATGTCGTCGCGCTCCTGCACCATCGCCTCGAGCCAGCGTGCCTTGACGTTCTCCTTGAGGAGCACGCCGTAGTGGCCGTAGTCGTACGACGAGCCGAGCCCGCCGTAGATCTCCGACGACGGGAAGACGAAGCCGCGCCGACGCGCGAGCGAGACGATCTTGTCCATGGTGACCTCGGCCATGGGGCAACGCTACCCTCGCCCGCGTGGCAGGGAAGGGCACACCGGCGATCGCGGCAGCTGCCCGTGCCGGCGTCGTCTTCGCGGTGCACGAGTACCGGCACGACCCGCGGGCCGAGTCCTTCGGGCTCGAGGCGGTCGACAAGCTCGGCCTGGATGCCGCACGCGTGTTCAAGACGCTCGTGGCGGACGTCGACGGCGCGCTGACCGTTGCCGTCGTGCCCGTCGAGGCGCAGCTCGACCTGCGCGCTCTCGGCAAGCGGGCGCGCATGGCGGACGCGAGCGCGGCCGAGCGGGCCACCGGGTACGTCGCGGGCGGCATCAGCCCGCTCGGCCAGAGGCGGGCGCTGCCGACCGTCGTGGACGCGTCGGCGCTCGACCACGAGACGATCCACGTCAGCGCAGGTCGTCGTGGGCTCGAGCTGGAGCTCGCGCCCGCCGACCTGGTCGAGCTCACGGGGGCGCGCGTGGCGCCGATCGCCCGCCGTTAGGCTCCGGCCCGTGAGCGACCAGGTTCCTGTCGAGCTCCACATCGTGTCCGACTCGACGGGGGAGACCGCCGCGCGACTCGTCCTCGCGCTCGAGGCGCAGTTCCCCGACCTGCTGTTCGACGAGGTGCGGCACCCGAGGGTCGAGTCGATCGAGGACCTCGCGCTGGCCGTCGCCCGAGCCCGCGGCCGTCCGGCCGTCATGGTGTACACGCTCGTCGAGCCGGGGCTCCGCGACGAGATGCGACGCCAGTGCCGACGCGCGCGCGTCCACTACTGCGACCTCCTCGGACATCCGATCGAGTCGATCTCGCGCGTCGCGGGGGTCGCCGCCCGGATGGAGCCCGGCGTACGCGCGCCCCTGGACCAGACGTACTTCAAGCGGATCGAGGCGATCGAGTTCGCCGTGCGCTACGACGACGGGATCGGCGGCGGGCTGGACGAGGCGGACATCGTTCTCGTCGGCGTCTCGCGGACGTCGAAGACCCCTCTCTCGATCTACCTCGGGTACCTCGGCCACAAGGCGGCGAACGTGCCGATCGTGCGTGGCGTCGATCCTCCGGCGCACCTGTTCGACATCGACCGGGCCAAGATCGTCGGACTGACGATCGACCCCGAGCGCCTCGCCGAGATCCGCGAGGAGCGCGTCCGCTCGATGGGCGGACCGCGTCGTCGCTACGCCGACCTCGAGGTCGTCTTCGAGGAGCTGGAGGCGGCGACGCGGATCCACCGGCGGCTCCGCTGCCCGGTGATCAACGTGTCCGAGCTGTCGGTGGAGGAGACCGCGATGCGGATCATCCGGCTGGTCGCTGACCGTCACCGGCGCCGGGAGACCGCGCCGGCGTGACCTCCCCCAACGCGAAGTACGGACTGCTCGCGCGCGGGATCCGCCGCGATCTCTCCGAGAAGGGGTGGGTGCCGGCCCGGTACTGGGCGATCTGGTGGTCGGCCCTCGGCGTCGCGGTGGTGCTGTTCTACGTCGTCCTGACGCCCATCTGGCTCGGCCTGCGGGCAGCTGCATGGGTCGCCGAGCTTCGCTCACGGCTGCGTCAGGGCTCGTAGAGACAGCGCGCACGCGGCATCCGCCGCGATGGCGACAGTCGCCGAGCAGCGGGCGTCGAGCGTCCTGCACCGCGACGGATCCGCCCGCTGTACATAGGATCGCGGCCATGCGTCTCGTCTACGCGTTCGACGAGGAGGCGCCGGGCGGGCGCGACCTGCTCGGCGGGAAGGGCGTCGGCCTCGCCGAGATGACCGCGCTCGGGATCCCCGTGCCGGCGGGGTTCACGGTCACGACGGACGCGTGCCGCGAGACCATGCGGACGGGGGAGCCACCGGAGGCGCTCTGGCCGGAGATGGACGAGCACGTCGGGCGGCTCCAGGAGCGCACCGGGAAGCGGTTCGGCGACCCCGGCGACCCGCTCCTCGTGTCGGTCCGCTCCGGCGCGGCGATCTCGATGCCGGGGATGATGGACACGATCCTCAACCTGGGCCTGAACGACGTCGCGGTGGACGGGCTCGCCGCCGCCACCGGAAACCCGCGCTTCGCGTGCGATTCCTACCGTCGGCTGATCCAGATGTACGGAGAGGTCGTCGACGGTGTGGATGGGCATCTCTTCGAGAATGAGCTGCAGAGCCTCAAGGAGCGTCGCGGCATGCGGCAGGACGTCGAGCTGACCGCCGACGACCTCCGTGAGCTGATCGCGACGTTCCAGGAGATCTACGAGCGCGAGACGGGCTTGCCGTTTCCGCAGGACGCGCGCGACCAGCTGCAGCGCGCGACCCGGGCGGTGTTCGACTCCTGGGAGTCGCCGCGCGCGCGGGTCTATCGGCGCACCTACGACATCCCGGACGATCTCGGCACAGCGGTGAACGTCGTCCAGATGGTCTTCGGCAACAAGGGCGACACGTCGGGCACGGGCGTGTGCTTCACGCGCAACCCCTCGACCGGCGAGCGGGCGCTCTTCGGCGAGTTCCTCGTCAACGCACAGGGCGAGGACGTCGTGGCGGGCATCCGGACCCCCGAGCCGATCGATCGCATGCGCGAGCTGCTCCCCGACGCCTACGCACGGCTCGTCGACACGCTCGACGGGCTCGAGAGGCACTACCGGGAGATGCAGGACATCGAGTTCACGGTCGAGGACGGCACGCTGTTCATCCTCCAGACGCGTACCGGCAAGCGCACCGCGCAGGCGGCGCTCAGGATCGCGGTCGAGATGGCCGGTGAGGACCTCGTCACGCGCGAGGAGGCCGTCGCGCGGATCGACGCCGGCCAGCTCGACCAGCTGCTCCACCCGCGCATCGACCCGGACGCGCAGGTCGAGGTGGTCGCGACGGGGCTCAACGCGTCGCCGGGGGCGGCGTCCGGGGCGATCGTGCTCGACGCCGACCTCGCAGAGGAGCGGGGCCGCGCGGGCGAGGACGTCGTGCTCGTCCGCTGGGAGACGACGCCCGACGACATCCACGGCCTGATCCACGCGAAGGGCGTCCTGACAGCCCACGGCGGGATGACCTCGCACGCTGCCGTCGTCGCGCGAGGCATGGGAAAGCCCTGCGTCGCCGGTTGCGAGGCACTCTCGATCGACACGGCAGCGCGCACCCTCACGATCGGTGACGCGGAGCTGCGCGAGGGCGACCTGCTGACGATCGACGGCGGTTCCGGCAGGGTCATCGTCGGCGCAGTGCCGCTCGTCCCACCCGCGATCGACGAGAACTTCGAGACCGTCCTCGCGTGGGCGGACGACGTCCGCCGACTCCGCGTCCGGGCCAACGCCGACACGCCCGCCGATGCCGCGAAGGCGCGCGAGTTCGGCGCCGAGGGCATCGGCCTGTGCCGCACCGAGCACATGTTCATGGCTCCCGACCGGCTCCCCGTCGTGCAGGAGATGATCCTCGCCGAGGACGAGCGCTCGCGCCGCGCGGCCCTCGACCTGCTGCTCCCCGTCCAGCAGGGCGATTTCGAGGCGATCTTCGAGGCGATGGCCGGCTATCCGGTCACGATCCGCCTCCTCGACCCGCCGCTCCACGAGTTCCTTCCCTCCGCGGAGGAGGCGACGTCGGAGGCGATGCGCCGCCGGATCGAGCAGCTCCGCGAGGCGAATCCGATGCTCGGCACGCGCGGCTGCCGCCTCGGCCTCCAGTGGCCCGAGATCTACGAGATGCAGGTGCGCGCGATCGTCCGGGCGGCGCGCGCGGTCGCCGAGCGGACGGGCGAGGCGCCGCGTGTCGAGATCATGCATCCGCTCGTCGGCTTCGCCGAGGAGCTGCGCCGGTTGCGTGAGCTGACCGAGCGGGTCGCCGCCGAGGAGCCGGACGTGGAGTACAGCTGCGGCACGATGATCGAGCTGCCACGCGCCTGCGTCCGCGCCGACGAGATCGCCGAGATCGCCGACTTCTGCTCGTTCGGGACGAACGACCTCACGCAGACGACGCTCGGCTTCTCGCGGGACGACGCCGAGGGCAAGTTCCTCACCTACTACCTCGAGCACGGCGTGCTCGCGCGGAACCCGTTCGAGGTGCTCGACCGGGAGGGCGTGGGCGACCTGATGCGAATCGCCGTCGAGCGTGGCCGAGGCGTGAAGCCGGACCTGAAGCTCGGGATCTGCGGCGAGCATGGAGGCGAGCCCCGCTCCGTCGCGTTCTGCCACGAGCTCGGCCTCGACTACGTCTCGTGCTCGCCCTACCGCGTGCCGCTGGCGCGCCTCGCCGCGGCGCAGGCCGCGCTGTCGGACGCCGGCGTCACCTCGGTCGCCGTCGGCGGCTGACCAGGCAGCTGCGGGTGCTCGCGTCGCTCGAGACGACGCTCCGCGAGCGGATGGCGCACCATGCGGTCCCGGGCGTCGCGCTCGCGCTGATCGCGGACTCCGAGATCGCGACGGAAGCGGCCTACGGCATGAAGGAGGCCGGCGGCGGCGATCCGGTGACCCCGGTCACGCGCTTCCAGGCGTGCTCGATCTCCAAGCCGGTCGCCGTCCTCGGGATGCTCCGGCTCGTCGAGCAGGGCGTCGTCGACCTCGACGCAGACGTCAACGACCTGCTCATGTCGTGGCGCGTCCCGCCGAACGCGTCGTGGCAGCCGCGCGTGACGCTGCGCCAGATCGCGAGCCACAGCGCGGGCCTCACGGTGGGCGGGTTTCCCGGCTACGCCCGCGGAGGCCCGCTGCCCACGCTGACGGAGATCCTCACCGGCGCGGCCCCCGCGAACACGGCGGGCATCCGGGTCGACACGCTGCCCGGCGTCGAGTTCCGCTACGCCGGCGGAGGCACGATGGTGCTGCAGCAGGTGCTCGAGGACGCGACCGGCCGCCGGTTCGCGGAGCTGATGCGCGAGCTCGTCCTGGAGCCGCTCGGCATGTCTCGGAGCGGCTACACACAGCCCCTCCCGGACGAGCTGCACGGCGAGGCTGCGACCGCGCACGGCGCGGACGGCATGCCGGTCGAGGGCGGGTGGCACGTCTACCCGGAGCTCGCCGCCGCGGGCCTCTGGACGACGCCCGGCGACCTCGCGCGCTTCGCCATCGGAGTGCAGAGCGCGGCGGCGGGCGATCCCGACGCGCTCCTCGGGCCCGCGCTCGGCGCGGCGATGCTCACCCGCCACGCGGGTCCGGCGACCAGGCTCGGCGGCCTCGACTCCGTCGGGCTCGGCCTGTTCCTCGGCGGCCCGTGGTTCGGGCACAGCGGGGGCAACGAGGGCTTCCGGTGCCACCTGATCGCACACCGCGATGCGGGATGCGGGCTCGCGGTGATGACGAATGCCGACCGGGGGCACGAGCTCGTCGCGGAGATCCTGGACGCGGTCTCGCGTGAGATGGACTGGCCCGACTGGGAGGAGGCGTCCCCGCGGACGGAGGACGACGGGCCTCCGATCGCGCTCGACGTGGTGATCGGAGCGTACGAGGTTCGGCCGGGCGTGGTGATCGAGGTTGCTCGAGACGGCGACGAGCTCCAGCTCACGCTCTCCGGGCAGCCGCCGATCCGGTTCCTCCGGATGTCGGAGAGCGACTTCGGCTCGTTCTCGGTCGAGACGACTGTGGCGTTCGACGACGGAGACCTGATCCTCCGCCAGAACGACGGCGAGCTCCGCTGCCGCCGCGTCGATCGCTACACGTAGCTCTCGACGCGCACGTATGCCACGACGATGCTCACGACCATGATCAGGCCGACGAGGACCGGCCCGAGCGACCGCGGGCGCGTGTACTGGAAGTGCAGGAGGGCGAACGTCGCGAGCGTGCCGCCGACGAGGCCGCCCACGTGGCCGCCCCAGGAGATGTTCGGGATCACGAAGGACAGCGCGAGGTTGATCACGATGAGCCCGAGCGCCGGACCGGCGAACGTCCCCGTGGCCCGGTACTCGAGGATGAGGAGTGCGCCGAAGATCCCGTAGATCGCGCCGGACGCGCCCACCGTGACCGCGAACGGGCCGCTGAACAGGAGCGCTCCGGCCGAGCCGGCGATGCCGGATACGAGGTAGATGAGCAGGAAGCGCCACGTCCCGAGCGCGCGCTCGACGACCGTGCCACACCAGTAGAGGACGATCATGTTCAGGGCGATGTGGAGCAGGCTCGCGTGCAGGAACATCGCGGTGACGAGCCGGTACCACTCGTCCTGCGCGTAGATCTGTGCCCCGATGAGCGCGCCCTTCGCGAACAGCTCGCCGCCGGGCTGGCTGACACCGCCGCCCTGGTAGACGGTGACGAGGTACACGAGCACGTTGAGCGAGATCAGCCCCACGGTCGCAGGCGCCTCGAGCCCGGCGATCGTCGAGCGGGCGTGGCGTGTCGGCTGCATCGCGCGCTGCGCCGGCCTTCGCGCGCCGCCGACGCCCGCGTGGTCGGGGCACTTGATCCCCACCGGCGCGAACGTCATGCACTCCTCGCAGATCGGTCGCCCGCACTCCGAGCACGAGACCAGCGTCTCGCGGCCCGGATGCCGGTAGCAGTGGGGCGTGTCGCTCACCTCGCGGCTAGCGTACCCGCGTGCTGGTTCACGTCGCGTTCACTCCGGACGAGGCCGCGAAGGCTCCGACGGGGATCGTGATCGACGTGATCCGCGCCACCTCGACGATCTGCCAGGCGCTCGACGCCGGCTACGAGCGCGTCTGGTGCGCGGCCGAGGTGGAGGATGCGAGAGCCCTCCGCGTGAACGGCGAGGTCACGCTCGGCGGGGAGCGCCGCGGTGTCCGGATCGAGGGCTTCGACCTGGGTAACTCGCCGAGCGAGTACCTCGAGCCGCGCTCGTCGACGCTCGCGATGTCGACGACGAACGGCACCCGCGCGATCGTGACGGCGGCCGAGCGGTGCGAGCGGGTCTACATCGCCTCGTTGCTCAATCTCGCCGCGGTGACCGAGGTCGCGCGGGGTCACGGGGACGACGTCGCGGTCTTCTGCGCGGGCGTCAAGGGCGCATTCGCCCTCGACGACGCGTACGTCGCGGGCCGCGTCGCGGAAGGGCTCGGCTTCGAGCGGAGCGACGCCGCCGAGGCGGCCGCGCGGCTCGCCCGGTCGTACGCGGGCGCAGAGGACGTGTTCCGAGCGTCGCGCTCGGGCCGCGACCTCATCGAGCACGGGCCGGAGCTGGAGGCGGATATCGCGCGCTGCGCCCGGGAGAGCGTGCTCGACGTCGTCCCGCGCTTCGTCGCGATGCACGGCGTCGCCGCGGAGCTCAGGCCGTAGTGTCCCGGCAGTGACGGGGGCCGAGGAGCTTGGGCGGGGAGGGCGGCTGCGCGGCAGCGCCGCGTCCGAGCTCGTCGCGGCGGCCTACGCGGCCGAGAGCGCCCACGGCCCGCGTCTCTCCCGCGGGCTGTCGCTCGCAGACCTCGCGCACGCCGTCGCCCTCGTCGAAGGCGGCGACCTCGCCGGCGAGGACGGAACGTCGCTCCTCCGGGGTCTGGTCGAGCTCCACGAGATTCCCGGCGACGCGTTTCCGTGGGATCCCTCGCTCGGTGACGCGTTCAACGCACGCGAGGCCGAGCTCGAGCGGCGGGTGGGACGGGCGGCGGCAGGGTGGCTGAGCGCGGGCCGTCCGCGACGCGAGGCGTTTCGCGTCGCGCTCCGGCTGACCGCCCGAGCGGGGATGATCGAGCTGCACGACGCGCTCGTCGCGCAGGCGGCGGCGCTCGTTCGGCACGCACGTGCGACGCGAGCCGCGCTCGCGACCGACTACACGTACCTCCAGCCCGCGCAGCCGACGACCGTCGGCCATCTTCTCCTCGCCTACGCGTACCCCGCGCTTCGCGACGCCGAGCGGGCGCGCGCGTCCCACGAGGCCCTCGGCACGAGCGTCGCCGGGGCCGGCGGCAGCGCCGGCTCGCGGTGGGCGATCGACCGCGCGCGCCTCGCCGAGCTCCTGGGCTGTGACGGCATCGTCGAGCACGCCAAGGATGCGGCCTGGCAGACCGACGTGTACCTCGAGCTTCTTACGACCCTCGCGATCGCCGCGACGCACCAGACCCAGCTCGGCCAGGACTTCGAGATCTACGCCAGCCAGGAGTTCGGTCTCGTCGAGCTCTCGGACGCCCACAGCCGCGCGAGCGCGCTGATGCCGCAGAAGAAGAACCCCTACGCGCTCGCCGCGATCCGCACGCAGGCGGGCCAGGCCGCAGGCGACGTCGCGAGCGCGCTCGCGACCCTCCACACGGGGTCGGCGCGCACCGATCACTTCCACCTGCTGAACGGGACCGTCCCGCGGGCACTCGACGAGGCTGTCGCGACCGCCCGGCTGACGGCCTCGGTACTGGACGGCATCGAGCTCGACACGGGGCGGTTCGCCCGGATCGCACGCGAGAGCTTCGTCACGGCCGCCGACGTCGCCGACGTCCTCGCGCTCACCGGGGACGTCGACTACCGCAGCGCCCACACGATCGTCGGACGGGCGGTCCGCGAGCTCGTCGACGCCGGCGAGCCGCCGACGGAGCTGACGCCGGCACGCCTCGCCGCGGCGGCCGTGGCCACGATCGGCGGGCCGGTGGAGATCGACGAGGCGGTGCTGCGGGACGCGCTCGATCCCGCCGCGTGCGCTGCCGCCCGCAGGCAGGCCGGGTCGTCGTCGGAGCGTGCCATGGAGGAGATGCTCGTCGGGATTCGCGCGACCCTGACGGACCGCGACAGCTGGAGCGTGGCCGCGCGCGAGCGCGAGGCTGCCGCGGAGCGGACGTTGCTCGCCCGGGCGCACGAGCTCTCCTGAAGAGGACGGGCTACCCGATCCCGAGCTGGTCGGAGAGCCAGTCGATCCGGTCGGTCTGCGCCTGGTCGTTCAGGGCGTGGTCGGTCGGGTACCACTCGACCTTCGTCCCCTTCGGGGCCGCAGCGATCACGGCGTCGAGCGCCGCGCGGGGGACGATCGAGTCCCGCCGGCCCGCCTGGACGAGCACCTCGCCCTTCGCGTCGTCGATCCGCGTGAGCGGGTCGATCGGCTCGAGCACCTCGCGGACCACACCCTGGAGCTCCGTGGGCGCGCCCGCGACGTAGGCGTCCACCGGCGCCGCGCCCGCTGACATCAGCACCGTCGCGCGGACACGGTCGTCGACACCCGCGACGAGCGCCGCCAGCCGGCCGCCCATGCTCCAGCCCACGAGCCCGAGCTGGTCGGCGTCGACGCGGTCGTCGTCCGCGAGCAGGTCGAACGCGCGCCGGGCGGCGATCACGTCGTCCGCGATCGTGCCGCCCTGCCAGCGGACGAGCTCCTCGCCCGTCGCACCGGCCGGCGGGGTCTTGGCACCGGAAGGAGCCGTGATCGTGAGCGCGACCGCGCCGCGCTTCGCGAGCTTCACGGCCGTGTCGAGCTGCTCCTCGCGGTCACCTCCGGCGCCGTGGAGAAAGACGACCGCCGGCACCTTGTCGCTCGTCGCGGACGGCGCGACGAGGTACCCCTCGACCCGGTCGTCGCCGCTCGCGAACGAGACGTCCTCCACGACGACGCCGTCGCGCTCCGAGTGCGTTCCGTGCTGCAGGTCGAGCGCCGCGCCGTCGTCGTAGGAGAGCGGGTCGTCGGCCCGGCCGCTCGAGCTGCTGCCGCCGCCGCAGCCCGCGAGGAGGAGGCCGACGGCGATCGCGAGGAGAGCGTGGCGCACTCCGACGAGGATACGCTCGAAGGGATGGAGGCAGAGCGAGAGGACCGGCTCGAGCGCGCCGCGTCGTTCGGCGGCGTTGCGGAGGCCTACGAGCGGGCGCGGCCCGGCTACCCCGACGACGCGGTCCGCTGGCTCGCGGGCGAGGAGCCGTGCGACGTCGTCGACCTCGGCGCCGGGACCGGCAAGCTGACGCGCTCGCTCGTGGCGCTCGGGCATCACGTGACGGCGGTGGAGCCACTCGAGGAGATGCTCGAGCAGCTGCGGCACGCCGTGCCGGCCGCGACCGCGCTGCGCGGCAGCGCCGAGGCGATCCCGCTGCCGGACGGCTCCGCGGACGTCGTCACGTGCGCGCAGGCGTTTCACTGGTTCGATCACGAGGTCGCACTGCCCGAGATGGCGCGGGTGCTGCGGCCCCTGGGCCGGATCGCGCTCGTCTGGAACACCCGCGACGACTCGCAGGGATGGGTCGCGGAGCTCACGGACACGGTCATCGGTCGCAGCGAGTTCCGCGACGACGGCGTCGTCGCGGTGACAGCGAGCGTCGACGAGAGCGGGCTCTTCGGGACGGTCGAGCGGGCGTCGTTCGCTCACGTGCAGCTGCTCGGGCGGGAGGAGCTCGTCGAGCTCGTCCGCTCCCGGAGCCAGTGCGCAGTGCTCTCGGAGGATGAGCGCACGCCCGTGCTCGAGCGGGTGGAGGCACTGTTCGACGCGCACTCCACGGACAGCGTGCTCGCGATGCCGTACGTGACCGAGTGCTTCCGCGCCGTCAGGCGCTGAGCCGATAGACGCATGTCCGTGCGCTCTGTGCGCGAAAGACGTGCCTTGACACACGAACACATGTTCGATAGAACACCTGTTCCCCCAATGATCGCATGCCTCCTCATCCCGGGATTCGAGCTCCGCGCGGCGCTCCGGTCCCGGCCGAGGCTCGCGGTCGTCCCCGCCGCGCTCGCGCCCGAGCCTGGACGGGAGCAGCTCGTCGGGCCGGTCACCACGGCGGCCGAGGCAGCGGGAGTGACGGCGGGGATGCGACTGGGGGAGGCGCTCGCGACGTGCCCGGAGCTCGTGCTCGTCGATCCCGACCCCGCGGGCGCGGAGCGGGAGTGGGAAGGCGTGCTGCGGCGTCTCGAGGACGCGGGGTTCGCCGTCGAGCCCGTCGAGCCGGGGGTGGTCGTGTTCGAGACCCGTGGAGTGGAGAGGCTCTACGGTGGGGTGGAGGCGGCGCTCACGCGGGCGCTCGCCTCCGTGGGACCTGCCTGGGACCCGCGCGCTGGCGCGGGGCAGCGCCGCTTCGTCGCCCTTGCGGCGGCAAGCGTCGCGCGCCCGGGGCAGGCGGTGATCGTCGAGGGGGAGGAGGAGCAGGCGTTTCTCGAGCCGCTCCCGCTCTCGCTCCTGCCGCTCGACGAGGGGCGGTACGCCGAGCTGGAGGGTCTCGGCGTCCGCACCCTCGGCTCGCTCGCCGCCCTCCCTGGGGGCGCCGTGGCCGAGCGGCTGGGTCAGGAGGGGAAGCGGGCGTGGAGCCTCGCGCGCGGCGGGGAGCGCCGCCGCGTGCGCGGGCGATCGCCCGCGGCAGAGCTGGTCGAGGCGCTCTCCTTCCCCGAGGCGGTCGCGAACGAGCTCACCCTGCGCCGCGCGTTCGGCGCGCTGCTCGACCGGATGCTCGCCCGCCCGGAGCGCGCGGGCCGGCCGTTCCGGAAGCTCGCGCTCTCCGCCCGGCTCGTCGGCGGCGGCTCGTGGCGGCGAACGGTGACGTTGCGAGAGTCGTCCGGAGAACGGGGCCGGATCAGATCGGCGCTCGGCCCGAAGCTCACCGAGATCCCGGCCCCCGTGGTCGAGCTGCGGCTCGAGGCGGTGGAGCTCGCCGAGCACACCGGGCAGCAGCTCGCGCTCGTCGCGCCGGAAGGGGAAGAGGCGGGCGCGCGCCTGCGGGAAGGACTCCGTCAGGTGCGCGCGAGCGCGGGCGGAGGAGCCGTCGGCAGCGTCGTCGAGGTCGCTCCCTGGTCGCGGATCCCCGAGGCGAGAGCCCTCGTCGTGCCGCGCGATGTGTAGGTGGAAGGGCAGGGGAGGATGGCACGGTGCACGCGACCCGCCTCGGCTCGGAGATGAGCGGCCCCGATGGAGCCGGCGCAGTCAGGATCGACGCTGTCAGACGCGGCGTTGCCGGCCGGCTGAATGCGCCCCGTCCAGCGCTCGTCGAGACGAACGTGAGTGGCGAGCCGCGGCTCGTCGACCGCGAGCTCGTCGTCGTCGTGCGGGAGGAGTGGCGTGTCGTCGACCGCTGGTGGACGGATGACCCGGTCGACCGCCGCTACTTCGAGGTGGTGCTCGAGTCGGGCCGGAACGCATGCGTCTACCGCGACGGGGAACGGCGGTGCTGGTTCACGCAGCGCGCGTAGCGGCTTCAGCTCGACGCCTGGCCCTCACGTGCCTGCGGCGGGACGGAGTGGTCCTGGGCGACCGCCTCGGCCGCGAGCGGCTCCCACTCGGCTGCCTGCTCGGGTGGGACGACGACCCACTGGCGGAAGGGCTGGCCGCGGCCGGACGGGTCGAAGAGGTGCGCCCCGGGGACCGCGAGCGCCCGGGCGTGCGTCACGGGATCGGTGAGCTTGAAGACCATCCCCGTACGGCTGAGGCCGAACACGACACGGCCCGCGCGCTTGACGCACGGCATGCTGAACACCTTTCCCGCGCGACACTCGGGGTGCCACGCGGTGATGGCGTCGACGATGTCGTCGTAACGACTCTCCTGCGGGCGGGGCATCCGGTCGGAGACCTATCGGTCTGCGAGACGACGGACGGCATCCTCCGTCTCGCTGACGAGCGTCTCGACGAGCTCCGCCGCCGGCAGCTCGCGGATCGCGGCCGCACCCTGTCCCGCGAGCACGAAGAGCAGGTCCCCGCGGCCCGCTTCGAGCGCGGCAGCTCGCAGCTCGGCGACGAGCATCGCCTGGAGTGGGAAAGGGAGCGGATCGACGCCGGCGTCCTCGATCGCGTCCACGAGCCGCGTCCGTACGAGCCGTGCCTGTCTGCCCGAGTAGGCGCGGGTGACAAGGGTCCTGTCGGCAGCGCCTGCGAGCACGCCGCGCTGGAGAGCGGTCGACCCGGCCTCGGGGCATCCGAGGAA
>Ga0207691_10003479_pt1 | contig 15330 bp, 12 predicted proteins | sample KBSM13metaG_FD_184327 | JGI IMG/M metagenome (GOLD analysis project Ga0207691, IMG submission 184327) | Miscanthus rhizosphere microbial communities from Kellogg Biological Station, Michigan, USA - KBS M1-3 metaG (SPAdes) (version 2) | ecosystem: Host-associated > Plants > Roots > Rhizosphere >... | reverse complement strand
AAGCAGCTCTGGGAAGCCCACCGCGTGATGTGTGAGCGCGAGTACTACCATCTCGAGAACATGACGAACCTGGATCAACTGCCAGGATACGGTTTCAAGCTGGCGGTCTTCCCGGTCAAGTGGGTCAACACGACGGCGGCGCCGGTGCGCGCGGTCGCCATCATGGACTGAGGCCACGGATCAACACGGAAACACGGATAAGACACGGAAACACGGATAAACACGGATAAACACGGATAACGGGTTGCCTGGAATGAAGCGAGCACGGCTGGTGGATTTCCCGTTGCCGGCGGATCTGGTGCGGTATGGGCGGCCGCTGTGGCGCGGGCTCGAGGCGGCGCTGGCGTGGGAGATCGACGTCGGGCGCGTGCCGCCCGGCAGCCGCGTTCCGTCGACGCGCGCGCTGGCGCGGCGGCTCGGCCTTTCGCGAAACACCGTCGCCGTCGCGTTCGACTCGTTGATCGCGGACGGCTACTTGTCGTCGCGGGTCGGCGACGGCACTTACGTGCTCGAGCCGGGTCAACGCGCGCGCACACCGCTCTTCCGCCGCCGCCGGCAATGGCTGCGCGATCCGGACGGACTGCTGATCTGCTGCTTTGCGGCCGAGGCTCGATGATCGGGACGCTGCTGTTGGCCACGCTCGTCGCCGTCCAGGCCGCGCCGGCCACGCCGCCGTGCCGCGTCGGGGCCTTCGAGGACGTCGCGTTCTATCGGGGCACATGGCGAGTCACGGTGACCGCGCGGCTGTCGGCACAGGGGCCGTGGGAGAAAACCGAGGCGACGTCGACGATTGTCGCCGACCTGATGGGGTGCGCCTTCATCGAGCATCTCGACACCACGCGCGACGGGCGGCCGCTGCAGCTGCTGTCGGTGCTCACCTACGACCATAATGGCGGGCGCTGGCAGTACACCGTCACCGACTCGGAGCACGGCCGCGTGCAGACCTACGAAGGACGGCGCGACGTCGACACCTTCGTCCTCCTGTCGAATCTCGAGATGCCGGGCGGCCGGGTGCTGCTGCGGCGGACGTTGAAGCAGGAATCCGCGGACGCGTTCACGTGGGAATCGGCGCGTTCGCCCGACGAAGGGAAGACATGGGACGTCACGACGCGCTTCGAGTACCGCCGTACCGGCGGTCCGGCGGCGCAGCGATGACAGGGAGTGAGTTGTGAGCGATTCATCCGAAGACTTTGCGGCGCTCTTCGAGGCGTCGATCAAGGCGAAACGTTTCGAGAAGGGACAGACGATCGAGGGCCGGATCGTCGCGATCGGGCCCGAGGTCGCGTTCGTCGACGTCGGCGGCAAGGGGGAGGCCACCATCGAGGTCGAGGAGCTGAAGGACGCTGACGGCGACATCGACGTCGCGGTCGGCGATCGGATCCAGGCGATGGTCGTCTCGACCTCGGGAGGGCTGACGCTATCGCGGCGTCTGGCGCGCGGCGCCGCCACCGATCGCCAGCTCGAGGACGCGTTCCGCGCCGGGCTCCCGGTCGAAGGCAAGGTCGAGCGCGCAGTGAAGGGCGGCTTCGAAGTGCGCATCGGGCGCGCCCGCGCCTTCTGTCCGATCTCGCAGATGGACACGCCGCGCGCGCCGTCGGTGCCGCACGAGGGGCACGTCTACGAGTTCCGGATCATCGAGTACAAGGACGAGGGTCGCAACCTGGTCGTCTCGCGGCGGGCGCTCATCGAAGAACGCGACAAGGAGCGCGCCGCCGAGGTCCGCCGTTCGATCGTGGCGGGTGCGGTGGTGACCGGCCGCGTCGCCTCGGTGCGGGATTTCGGGGTGTTCGTCGACCTCGGCGGCGGCGTGCAGGGATTGCTGCACGTGTCCGAGATCGGCTGGTCGCGCGTGGACGACCCGTCGCAGATGTTCACGCCCGGCGACGAGATCACCGTGAAGGTGCTGAACGTCGACGAGCAGAAGCAGAAGATCTCGCTCGGCCTGAAACAGCTCACCGACGATCCGTGGATGACGGCGGCCGAGCGTTACGCGGTTGGCCAGGTGCACCAGGCGCGCGTGACGCGCGTCGCCGAGTTCGGCGCCTTCGTCGAGCTCGAGCCGGGCGTCGAAGCGCTGGCGCACGCGTCCACCTTTCCGCCGACCGGCCGCTCCGACGCCTGGACGAAACAGGTCCCGCCCGGCAGCACCGCGGCCTTCGAGATCCTGAGCATCGATCCCGTGAAGAAACGGATCGGCGTGGCGCTCGTACCGGAAGGCTCGACGCGCGCCGCCGGCGCGATCCGCTCGCAGGCCGAGATCGTCCCGGGCGCACGCCTCAGCGGCAAGATCGAACGGCACGAGAAGTTCGGCGTCTTCGTCTTCCTCGGCCCGGGACGGACCGGGCTGATCCCGCTGAGCGAGACCGGCGTGGCCAAAGATGCGGACGTCGCGCGGGCGCTGCCCGTCGGCGCCGACGTGGACGTGATCGTGCTGGAAGTGGATCCCACGGGCCGCCGCATCCGCCTCAGTGCGAAAGCGGTCGCGGACGCGAAGGAAGCCGCAGAAGTCCGCGAGTACAGCGAGCGCGCCGACGCGGCGCCGGCGGAGGGATTCGGATCGCTCGCCGACAAGCTCCGCGGCGCGCTCAAGCGCTAGACCCGCCGTCTTGCCAGCGTCAGCCGCCGCGACACCGACAGCAGATCGTGCAGCGCGTCGCGATCGACGTGCGTCAGCCGCACCAGAATCAGCGGGTACTTGCGATAGAACTCGGTGAGGTAGTAGGTCTCGGGCGCGTCCTCGAGGAGCCACTGCCGCTCGTCGGCGTCCGCCCGGACCACGAGGGTAGCCGGCTCCGCCGACGGGTGCGCGGCCAGGCCGGCCATGAAGCAGCCGCCGACTTTCAACACCGGCGAGCCGTCGTACCTCGTCGCCGCCTCGACACCGGGCAGCTCGAGTCCGATGGAGCGCACCCGATCGAAGGCGTGCGACGGTGTCGCCGGCCGGCGTCCGCGTGTCATGCGCAGAGTATGCGCGCGCGGGCGCCGCGGCTCAAGCCGGCGGCGACCAGTAGTCCCGCATCAGTTCGCTGGCCCATTGCGGCTGCCGGATCTCGCCGCGCGGCAGGAACTCCCGCAGTACCGGCTTGATGTCGATGACCGGCGTGCCGTCGATCGCGTCGAGGCCGGCGACACGCAGCACGCGTCCGTCCCGCTGCTGGATACGGACGATCGTCGCCGCCAGCCGGTTGGGCCGGACCTTGGCGCGCTGCGCGAAGATGCCGACGCGCGGCCAGGCCGTGTTCCCTCGTGGATGGCGCGCCCAGCGCTCCGTCGCCGTCTCGGCGACGCGATCGAGGATGAAGAAGATCTCGGCGTGCGAGTAGTCGTCGATGCCGTCGAGCGCCTCGGCCGGGACGTCCGGGCCGAGTTCGATCGTCGCTCCCGCCTCGCCCCAGTAGTCATCCTCCGGCGCCTTCCGGCCGCTTCGCACTACGCCTATCGGTGAGAGCGTGAACATGCGGTGATTGTAGTGCCGGACGATTCCTGCTGGCAGCAGCGTCGCTCCGCGCGCACCGGCACGGTAAGATGCGGCTCATGTGCGATCTGAAGCACCATCCACATCACGCCTTTGGTTATCTCGTCGATGCGCCGGCCATTCGCGCGCTCGTCGACGAGACGCGACGGCTCACCGCGTCGATCCGCGACACGCGCGCGCGCGTCGAGGCGCTGAAACCGGCCTTCTCGGCGCTGCTCGCCTGCGACGGCTGGCTGCCGGAAGAGTATGCCGCGCCCGACTATTCGAGCGGGATGGGCGGCGGCATCGGGCAGTACGCGCTCTATCGCGCCGAAGACGGATCGCTGACGCTGTTCTCGCTGGTCATTCCCGCCGGCGCCGAAACGCCGGTGCACGATCATCTCGCGTGGGGGTTGATTGGCGTCTATCGCGGGCGCCAGCGCGAGACCGTTTACCGCCGTCTCGACGACGGCCGCGACGAGGCGCGGGCGGACCTCGAAGTCTCACGCACGTCGGAGATGATGGAAGGGGAGTTCTACTCGCTGCTGCCGCCGGTGGACGACATCCACTACGTGCGGACGCTGTCGGACGTGCCGTCGGTCTCGATTCACCTGCTCGCCAACGACACCGCCTGCGTGTGGCGGCATCGCTTCGAGCCCTCCACCGGCGAAGTGAAGGCGTTCCGCTCGGGGTACAGCAACGCGCCGTGCCCGGAGGTGGAGGGCGCACCGTGAGGTACGCCCTCACCAGGTGTCTTATCGCTGCGCGTTGGCCAGCTCGGTGACCGCCGCCGAGAGCAGCTTCACCTTCGCCTGGTCACCCGCCGCCCCCGCGGCCGCGTCCAGCTGCGAGGCAAGCTGCGTCAGATCGGTCTTGCGCTGCGCGCCCGAGCGCTTCTCGGCAGTCGACAGCGCCGTCCGCGCCGAGCGGATCGTCTCGGCGGCGAGGCCGTTCGAGCGCTCGAGCTGATCCAGGTAGGCGCGCGCCAGCGCGAAGCTCGGCGGCCACACGAACTTCTGCTGGTCCTGCGTGTTGAAGTAGGTGAACTTCACCGTCTTCGCCGCGTCGATCTCGTTCTGCGAGAGCAGCGGGCTCGGCACCAGCTCGTAGATGTCGAGGCCGCGCGCGATCTCGGAGCTGACGATCACGCCGTTGTACCAGTAGCCGGACCACGAGCCTCCGCTGACCAGACGCTCCGCGTTCACCGGGCCGCGATCGAAGAACGCGATCTCCTTCGGGTGCGCCACGTCGGTCCAGTCGAACACCGACAGCCCGCCCTGGTACCACGCCTGCACCATCACCTCGCGCCCCGGGATCGGGATCAGCGAGCCGTTGTGCGCGACGCAGTTCTCGTTCACCGTCTGCGGCGCCGGCATCTTGTAATAGCTGTGGAACTTCATCTTGTTCTGCTCGATGGTGAAGAGCGCGTCGGCGCCCCACTCCATCTTGTCGGTGTCGCGGCAGCGCGGCGCCGAGCCGCCGCCCCACTCGTCGCTGAACAGGATCTTCTTGCCGTCGTTGCTGAACGTGGCCGAGTGCCAGAACGACATGTTCGGATCGGCGACGAAGTCGACGCGCTGCGGATGCGCGGCGTCGCGGATGTCGAGCAGCAGGCCGAGGCCCGCGCACGCGCCGCCGGCGAGGCCGACTTCCGGATACACCGTGATGTCGTGGCACTGGTTCGGGCCGGTCGGCGGTCCCTGGTTGCCGCGACCGCGCCCGGCCCCTGGCGCGCCTGCCGCACCCGGTGCACCGGCCGCGCCCGGGGCGCCGGCCGCACCCGCCGCGCCGCCGCCGCGATTGCCGCGGCTCGCCGCGTCGATCGCCGCCCGCTCCTCATTGCGCGGCGGCACCGGCAGCGCGTTGAAGATGCGTGGCGAGCTGACGATCGCCGCCTGCTCCGGATTCTTCAGTGGCACCTTGATCACTTCGAGGCGGAAGCGCGCGCTGTTCGGGTCGTCGATGCCGCCGTCCTGGCATCCCGGCAACTCGTCGGCCGATCGGACGCCCGACGTGCCCGACACGTAGATGTAGACGTTGTCGTTGTCGCCCGGCTGGGTGACGACGGTGTGCGTGTGCGAGCCGCGGCAGGTCTGCACGCTGGCGACCAGCTTCGGGTTCTTGATGTCGCTGATGTCGAACACGCGGATGCCGCGCACCCGCTCCTTGCTGACGGGATCGGGCACGCCGCCGAAGCCACAGTCGGTGCGGCTGATGGTCGACTCCGACGACATGAAGATCAGGTTGCGGAACACCGAGACGTCGTTCTGCGAAGCCGGGCACACGTAGGTCTGGACGTTCACCGGCTTGGCCGGGTTCGAGATGTCGTACACCTCGAAGCCGTTGTAATTCCCCTGGATGACGTAGTTCCCCGAAAACGCCAGGTCCGAATGCGTCGGGACGCGCAGATCGGGATCGCCCCACTTCTTCCCGGGACCGAGCGACTTCTCGCTCGGCGCCGTCCACGACACCATTTTCATGTTCCACGCGGCCTCGCCCGCGTCCCACCAGCCGGCCTTCAGGCCGACGCGCGGATCCGGCGACGGCGCGGTGCCCGACACCATCGGCGTCACCGGCTTCGGCATCGTCTTCGGCGGAATCGGCGGCGGTGGCGGAGGAGTGCCGCCGCGTCCACCGGCGCCTCCTGCGGGGGCGGCCGCACCAGGCGGCTGTCCCGGCGCCTGCGCGGCGGGCTGCTGTGCCGGCGCCGCGGCCGGCTGCTGCGACGGCGGTGTCGCGGGAGCCGTGGCCGGCGCCGACGGCGACGTCTGCGGCGGCGGAGCGGTCTTCGACGATCCGCCGCACGCGGCGATGCCCGCCGCGATCACCACGGCAGTCAAGAGTCCTGTCAGTTGCCTCATGGAATGAACCTCTCTCCTTCGGGGCGGCCTCCGCCCTCCTCCAGCATCTTGTGCATGCGATCGATCTCGATCGACTGGTCGGCCTGGACGTCGTTGGCGAACTTGAAGACGGTCTCGTCCTGCGCGGCGCCGTAGGCCTTGAAGAGGACGTCGACCATGTCGATCGCCCCCTGGTGGTGCCTGATCATGCCGAGCAGGAACAGGCGATCGAACTCGGGGCCGCGGGCGCGGTCGAGCGCCGCCATCTCTTCGTCGCTCAGCATCCCCGGCATCAGCATGTCGTGCTCCATGCCGTTGGGCATCTTCATGTGGTGGCGCGTGGAGGTGGCGTCGGGCACCGGCAGGCCGCGATCGCGCAGCCACGTCTGCATCAGCGCGATCTCGTCGCGCTGCGCGACGACGATGCGCTCGCAGAGGATGGCGACGTCCTTGCGGGCGCCGTGCGTCGGCGCCCAGCCGGCCATGACCACCGCCTGCGCGTGGTGCGGGATCATCCCTGACATGAAGTCGACGTCGGCGTCGCTATAGGGCAGGGCGCCGAGCGTCGGCGGCGTGGTATGCAGGCCTTGCGAAGGCGCGCTGGCACACCCGAGGGTCAGCGCGAGTAGAGCGAAACAGACACCAGTGGCAAGCCGGGGCAGCGTCCCCATCCATTCTCCTGGCGACGAATCGTAGTCGATTCCTCCGCCGGTTGGAAATCCTCGAAAACCGCGCCCAGGCGGACACGGCGCACCTCCGCATAGACTGCGGCGGGGCCGGTTCTGTTTACAGGCGGCCGTCTTTTCACCGCAAACGCTTCAGCCGCCGGCGCCGTCCAAGCACCTATGCAGATGGCCAGCCTCCTCCAGGATCTTCGCTACACGCTCAGGATCTTGCGCCGCGACGCCGGCTTCGCCGCGTTTGCGATCGTGATTGCCGGGCTGGGCATCGGCGCGAGCACCACCGTCTTCAGCGTCGTCAACACGCTGCTCCTGCGGCCGCTGCCGTTCAAGGACCCGGATCGCCTGGTGTGGATCGCCAACCACGACACCAGCGGGCTCTCGGGGCAGACGACGCAGGTCGGGCACATGCTGGATCTGCGCGAGCGCACGCAGGTCTTTTCCGCGGTCGCCGGCTACATGGCGTTCTACGGCGTGGGAGACAACCTGCTCAGCGGCAGCGGCGACCCGGAGCGGCTGAGCGGCGTGCAGGTGTCGGACAACTTCTTCGACGTCCTCGGCGTGCAGCCGCAGCTGGGGCGAACGTTCACCGCAGAGGAGTGCAAATGGCAGGGACCGAAGGCGGTGCTGCTCAGCCACGCGCTGTGGCTGCGGCGGTTCAATGCGGATCCCTCGATCGTCGGCTCGTCGCTGACCCTGAACGACGACGCGACCACGGTCGTCGGCGTGATGCCCGCGTCGTTCGACTTCGCGTCGGTCTTCGCGCCCGGCGGCCACTTCGATCTGTATTTCCCGTTCCCGCTGAGCCCCGAGACCAACCGGTGGGGCAACACGATGGCGCTGATCGGCCGGCTCAAGCCGGGAGTCACGGTCGCGCAGGCGCAGGGAGACATGCGGGCGATCGCATCACAGCTGACGCGCGAGCACGCCAACGATCGCAATACCTTCGAAGGCTTCGTCAAGCCGCTGGCGGATCAGGTCAACGGCCGCATGCGCCTCGCGCTCTGGGTGCTGGCGGGAGCGGTCGGGGTCGTGATGCTGATCGTCTGCGCCAACCTGTCGAACCTGCTGCTGGCGCGCACCGCGGCGCGGCAGAAGGAGATGGCGATCCGCACCGCGCTCGGTGCCGGGCGCGGGCGTCTGATCGCGCAGACGCTGACCGAAGGGATCGTGCTGTCGTGCAGCGGCGGCATTGTCGGCGTCGCGGTGGCGATCGCCGGCACGCGCGCGCTCGCCGGCCTCGATGCGGTGAACGTGCCGCTCCTCGCCAGCGTGCACACCGACGGCACGGCGCTGGGCTTCACGGTCGTGATTGCGATCGTGACCGGGATCGTCTTCGGGCTCGCCCCGGCCTTCAACGCGCCCGAGCGGGCGCTGCACGATGCGTTGAAGGACGCGAGCCGCGGCTCGAGCGGCGGCCGCACCTGGGTCCGCAACGTGCTGGTCGTGTCGGAGCTGGCGTTCGCGTGCGTGCTGCTGGTCGGCGCGGGGCTGCTGCTGCGCAGCTTCGTCCGCGTGCTCGACGTCGATCTCGGTTTCCGTCCCGCGCAGGCCATCACGCTGCGCGTCGATGCCGACGCGTCCTACGACACGCCTGAGAAGCGGCTGGCGTACATCGACGAAGTACTGCGGCGCGTGCGCGCCCTGCCCGGGGTCGAGCGCGCGGGAATCACCGACGCGCTGCCGCTCGGCAAGAACCGGTCGTGGGGCGTGCGCGCCAAGGGGACCGTCTACGAGCGCGGCCGCTCCGTGTCGGCGTTCGTGCGCGTGGTCAGCGACGGATACCCCGCGGCGATGGGCATTCCCCTGAAGGCCGGGCGCGACATCTCCGATCGCGACACGCGGACCAGCGCGCAGGTCATCGTCATCAACGAGTCGATGGCGCGGGCCATGTGGCCCGGCCAGGATCCGATCGGCAAGATCGTCGTCGGCCCGTGCGCGCCGGAGCGCACGGTGGTCGGCGTCGTCGGCGACGTCCGCCATCTGGCGCTGGAGCAGCGCTCGGGCAGCGAGATGTACATCCCGCTGCGGCAGTGCGGCGATCTGTCGTCGACGGATCTCGTCGTCCGTTCCGCGCAGGCGACGGCGCCGCTCGTGGCCGCCGTCCGCGAGACGCTGCGTCCGCTCGCGCCCAACCTGCCCGGCACCGGCGTGCGCACGATCCAGGATCTGGTCGATCGCTCCGTCTCGCCGCGCCGCCTCGTGGTCCTGCTGCTCGGCGGCTTCGCGGTCTTCGCGCTCGTCCTGGCGTCGCTGGGGATTTACGGGCTGATCTCGTACTCGGTCAGCCAGCGCACCCAGGAAATCGGAATCCGCATGGCCCTGGGCGCCTCCGCGCGCGACGTGCAGCTCCGCATCGTCACCCAGACGCTCGCGCTGGCGGCGGTCGGCATCACGATCGGCGTGGTCGCGTCCTGGCTCGTGGCGCGGTCGCTGAGCGGCCTGTTGTTCGGCGTCACCGCCTCTGATCCCGTGACCTTCGCCGCGATGCTGCTCGTCCTGGTGAGCGTCGCCCTGATCGCCGGCTACCTTCCCGCCCGCCGCGCCTCCCGCATCGACCCCCTCGTCGCGCTCCGCGTGGACTAGGGGACCGGGGACTGGGGGTCAGGTCTGCAAAACGGCCGTGAGACCGGGGTCAGGTCTGTAAAACGACCGCTCGCAGGTGCCAGATCGGCGCGCGATTCGGGGGTCAGGTCTGCAAAACGGCCGCAGACGGTGCCAGGTTGGCGATAACTGCACGGCCTGGCACTTCGAAGGGCCGTTTTGCAGACCTGACCCCCAATCACCGCCACAGCCACTCGAGGGCGGCGGGCAGCGTCTGCTGCTTGACGGCGCGATCGCCGTGGCCGGAATTGCGCGCGAAGACGAACTGGTAGGGATAGCCCTTGTCGGCCAGGGCGGCAGCCATGCGCTCGTTGGCGACGACCCAGTCGTGCATGCCGTCGCGCATGACGTTCGGGTCGAGCAGATCCCGATCGCCGACCTCGAGCCAGATCCGCAGCGGCTTGCGCGGACCTCCCGGAATCAGCCGCTCGTGGTACTCCCAGGCGCCGTGCGGCGTCTCGGCGCTCGACGGCCACTGCTGGTTGACGAACGTGCCGGAGTAGCTGAGGACGCGATGGTAGAGATCGGTGCGATACCACGCCATGCTCAGCGCCGCCGCCCCTCCGGAGCTGGTCCCCATTGTCGCGCGGCGATCGGGGTCGCGCGACAGCTTCACGCCGTATTGCGATTCGACCAGCGGCAGCACCTCGGTCTCGACGAACTCGGCGTACCGCCCCGACATCGTGTCGTATTCCAGCCCGCGCTGGCTGCCTTGCGCGTCGCCGCTGCCGTTGCCGATGGAGATGCCGATCATGACCGGAATGCGTTTTTGCGCGATCAACGCGTCGAGCGCGGTGAACAACAACTGATCAGGCCCGTCGGCGCCGACGATGAACGGCGCGATGGTCCCTTTCACGTACTGCTTCGGCACGTAGACGGCGACACGACGCGAGTACGGAGCCGGATGGCTCGTGGTGACGACGAGCTTCGCGGGATCGTTCGGGTCGGGGGTGCCGAACGTCCCCGTTTCGCGGGCGATGCCAGGATAAATCCGGCTGTCGGCCGAGTTCATCGTGAACGTGGAGACCGTGCCCTGCAGCTCCTGTGCGGCCATTTCCGGCGCGGCGTTGTGCGTGGGGCCGATGATGAAGTTGCCGTCAGCGTCCACCGGAGGGACGGCGCCGTCCGGCAGTTCCTTCGCGGTGACGTAGCCAGCCGTGTGCGGATCCCGTGTCGGTGGCTGCGGCCGTGGAGGTTGAGCCTGGGCAACGGCAGCGATCGTCGCGATTGACGCGAGCCAGAAGCGAAGTCCGGTCATGGCGCCGGATAGTACTGGATGTCTCGCGTCTCGATGGTCGAGACCGAGAACTCCTGGTTCGGATCTGTGCGCGAGTCGACGATCTTCTTCACCCAATTCCCCTCGGCGTCGTAGTCGTAGCGAAAGCGCGCTTCGGAGCGAGAGGTCGTCAGGGAGGCCGGCTCTCCGACGATCTGTCCGTTGTCATCGAGTGATCCCTGGCGCTGGTTCGATTCCCTGTTTTCGGCGATCCGGTCGCCGTGCTCGTTGTAATCGAACGTCTCTCGATCCTGACCGAGGCCGGCGAAGTGGCTGGTACGGGTCTCGATGCGGCGGCCGTCGACGTCATAGCGGTGCACGCGATGGGTATGGACTCGTCCCTCGCCGAACACCGTGCGGAACTCCCCGAGTTGCGACGGCGTGAGCTGAGCGAGGACTTCCTCGGGTACCGCCACCTCGACGATGGTCTGCGTCTCTTCGACGAGCAGGCCGCGTTCGTCGTAGGTCAGCCTCACTCGCGTCAGCACGTGCCCATCGCGATCCTCGAAGGTCGCTTCCACGGGCAGTGCGCGGGCGTCGTAGTGCAGGACGATAGACGCTGCGCCGTTGGCCGAATAGCCGACGTCCGTGCCTTCGATCTGCCAATGGATGCCGCCGCCGGCCAGCCGTTCGGCGTCGAGGTGGTCGATCTTCGTGTGCGAGCCGTCGACGCTGTACTCGTGAGAAGTGGCGAGGCGTTCGCGTCCGTCGGCGCGCCGATCGACCATGCGTTCCAACCGACCTTGCGGGTCGTACTCGTAAATCGACGCGTCGGTCACTCCGCCGGGTCGTCCATTGCGAACGCCGACGACGCGCCCCGATGAGTCGTACTCGCGTATGGATTCGAAGACGGAGCCATCCTGATTCAGATGGCGGTGGACCGTGAGGGCACCGTCCGGACGAAACTCCACTTGGGCCGTGTCACCACGGCCATCCGTTCCGCACGCCCGGTCGCCGCAAGCGAACCAGGTGCGGCGCAGAGTACAAGCCCGCACTGGTCCGCGCAGGCTCCAACGTTCGCGATCGGTCGTACCAGGCCTGTAGTGCATGTTCGCGCGGCCGCCGTCCGCCGACGGGAAACCTCGCTGGCGAAGAGGGGCGCGGCCGATCATAGCGCCGGCCGGCCGGACCCCGCGGGCCTCGGGGGGCGGGCGTTCGGGGTCAGGTCTGCAAAACGGCGGTTCCGGGTGGCAGGTCGATTGCGGCGCTCGAGCGACTTGACACCCTGACGAGCCGTTTTGCAGACCTGACCCCAGGGGCGTGCTGCCGACCTGGCACCGCGAAGGGCCGTTTTGCAGACCTGACCCCGGGGCATGCGGCAGGCCTGGCACCCTGAAGGGGCGTTTTGCAGACCTGACCCCCAACCTCCCCGGGGACGCCGGGGGCGGCGGGGGCGTCTCAGGGGCGGAGGACGACACGATGGAGAAGATCGGAGTGATCGGGTCGGGCGCCGTGGGGCAGACGCTCGCGAAGGGGTTCAAGCAGCATGGCTACGATGTGCGGATCGCGAGCCGGACGCCGGCCAAGCTGAAGGACTTCTCCGCCGAATCGGGGATCCCGGCGGTCACCTTTGCCGAGGCGGCGGCGTGGGGGGACGTGATCGTCCTGGCCGTGCACGGCGCGGCGGCCCAGGAGGCCGCGCGGACCGCCGGCGCCCAGAACCTCAGCGGGAAAGTCGTGATCGACACCACCAACCCGATCAAGGAGGCGCCGCCCGTGGACGGCGTGCTTCAGTACTTCACCGGACCGAACACGTCGTTGCTCGAAGAACTGCAGCGCGCATTTTCGCAGGCCCGCTTCGTCAAAGCGTTCAGCAGCGTCGGCAACACGCGGATGGTCAACCCGGCGATGAGCGCGAAGCCGACGATGTTCATCTGCGGCAACGACGCGGACGCCAAGAAATGGGTGACCGCGCTGCTCGAGACGTTCGGCTGGGAAGCGGCCGACATGGGCAATGCCGTCGCCGCGCGCGCGATCGAGCCGCTGGCGATGCTCTGGTGCATCCCGGGATTCCAGCGCAACCACTGGACGCACGCCTTCAAAGTCGTCTGGGACTGACGCGCGTCGCAGGCGCCGTCACGGCTCGCGCAGCATCGCCAGCGGATCGATCCGCGCCGCGCGTGCGGCCGGCAGCGCGGACGTCGCGAGCACCACGGCGACGACCAGCATCGACGCCGCGGCGACGGTGTACGACGCGACCGTCGGGTCCCATGCCTTCGCCAACACCGAACCGGCGGCGACGCCGACCAGCGCCTGCCACGCGACCCGCTTCAGCATCAGTCGCACCACGCTCGCGCCGGTCGCGCCGATGGCGAGCCGGATTCCCAGCTCGCGGCTGCGTTCCGCGACGGCGTACGCCGTCAGCGCCGCGAGGCCGATGGTCGCCAGCAGGAGCGCGATCAACGTGAGGCTGACGACGATGCCGGCGGCGACGCGCGGGTTCCATCGCGCGTTCCAGGTCACGTCGGCGAGGGTCATGACGCGGCTCAGGGCGACGCCCGGATCGAGGGTCTTGACCGATTCGCGCACCATGGGCGCGAACCGGGCGGCCTCGTCCCGGGTGCGCAGGATCACCGTCGCGCTCTCCGTGGCCGCCGGATCGAGCCGGAAGTAGGCAGCGGGCTCGGCCGCGCCCGACGAGTCTTCCCGCGCAGACGCCACGACGCCAATGACCGTCTTCGATTCCGCCTGCGCGCCCGGCGCACCGGGCTGCGGCCCGACGAGGACGCGGCGGCCGATCGCGTCGTGCCCGGGAAAGAAGAGCGCCGCGAAGCGCGTGTTGACGATGATGCCGGAGGCGTCGCTGTTCGCCTGCGTGAACGCGCGCCCCTGGATGACGTCGAGCCCCAGCGTCTCAAAGTAGGCGTCGTCAACCGCCGACGTGCGGACGCGCGGTGAGGCGTCGGACAGCGGCTGCCCCTCGAGGGCGAACGCGCGCATCGCGCCGGCGAATGGCAGCGCGCTCGCGACGGTCATCGCGGTGCCTGGCTGCGCCGCGGTCAGACGCTCGCGCAACGCGCCGTAGAACGCCGTGCGTCGCTCCGGCTCCGGATACGTGTCGGGCGGCAAGGCGACCCCGAACGTGAGCACGTGACGCGCGTCGACGACCGGGTCCGGCGACTGCGTCGCGAAATAGCCGCGCACCGTGAAATCGAGCTTGGTGAGGAGCATCACCGTCACCGCGAGCTGGCAGGTCAGGAACAGCCAGGTCCATTTCGCGGCGCCGCGATCGTGGCTTGCGCCGGCCGCGGTCTCCTTCATGACCCTGCCGGGACTCGTGCGCGCCAGGTGGACGGCCGGCGCGAGGCCGAAGAGCAGCACGGCGCCAAGACAGACAGCCGTCAGCGCGGCCGCAACCCTCGCGTCCATCGTCAGCGTGATCCAGTACGGCAGGGCGCCGGGCGGAATCGCCGCCCACAGCAGCCGGTTGCCGGCCGACGACACCGCGATGGCGCCGAGGCCGCCCAGCGCCGCCAGGAGCGCGCTCTCGACGAGCAGTTGACGCACGATGCGCAGCCGCGTGGCGCCGAGAGACAGCCGCACCGCCATCTCGCGGCCGCGGCGCGCCCCGCGTGCAAGCAGCAGGTTGGCCACGTTGGAGCACGCGATCACGACGATCAGGAGACCGACGGTGATGAAGGTAATCCATGCGGGATTGCTGATGTCGCCGAGATAGCGATCGTTGAGCGGGACCGTCACCGCGGTCGTCGGTTCGCCGCCGGCGGGCGGCATGGAGGTCGGTGCGAGGACGGCCGCGATTCGCTGACGAGCTTCCGCCACGGTCGCGCCCGCCGCAAGCCGCCCGAAGACGTTCAGCGCGCGCGCGTCAGGCGGGCCGGTGAACGCCGCGAGCGGACGCCAGGCGTCGGTGTTGTCCGGGAAGCGGAAGCCGTCCGGCATGACGCCGACGATCGACACCGCGATCCCGTCGATCTTCACCGCGCGTCCGATGACATTCGGGTCCGCGGCGTAACGGGTGCGCCACGTGCGATCGCTGAGGATGACGGTGGGCGGCGCGCCGGCGCGATCCTCGTCGTCCCCGAAAACACGACCGAGCGACGGCCGCTGGCCGAGGAGCGTGAACGCGTTCGGCGAGACGTATGCGACGGTGATGCGTTCTGCCGGCGACGCGTCGTCGCGCAGCGTCGCGGGACGCGTGGCGTAGGCGGCGAACGACTCGACGGCGGCGGGGCGCGCGCCGGCGAGGTCGGCGAACTGCCGCAGCGAGAGCGGCTGCGGCCGGCCCCTGCCCGGGCGGTTCGACACATCAATCAGGCGGTCCACGCCGGCGAACGGCAGCCCGCGTATGCAGATCGCGTTGACGACGGTGAAGAGCGTGTTGTTGGCGCCGATGCCGAGCGCGAGGGCGAGCACGGCGACAAACGTGAATCGGCGATCCCTGGCGAGAAGGCGCGCGGAGAAGCGCACGTCCTGCCCGATCTCCTGAATGGCCACGGCTGCCTCCGCGCGTTTCAT
>Ga0207691_10003476_pt1 | contig 15337 bp, 11 predicted proteins | sample KBSM13metaG_FD_184327 | JGI IMG/M metagenome (GOLD analysis project Ga0207691, IMG submission 184327) | Miscanthus rhizosphere microbial communities from Kellogg Biological Station, Michigan, USA - KBS M1-3 metaG (SPAdes) (version 2) | ecosystem: Host-associated > Plants > Roots > Rhizosphere >... | reverse complement strand
CCCGACACGTCGATCTCGTACCAGCGCGATCCGTTGCGATCGCCGGGCGACACGCCGGCGGTATCGACCGAAATGTTGTGCGCGGTCCAGATGTGCCCGTTCCGCAGGCTGGCTGCGAAGAGACGGTCGTCGACGCCGTCGAGCTGGCCGTCCGCACCGAAGACGTTGCCCTGGTGAGGGACGTTGAGAGGAAGCGACGTCGCCGGCACCACCAGCGAAAGGTTCGCCGAAATGCCCGACGGCGGCCACGCGCCCGTCGAGGAGTATGCGATGGAGCGGAACACGAGCGCTCCGAAGCCGGCATTGTCGACGCCCGCGATCCAGGACTCGGTCGACGCCGCGTCGTGGAGATCGTCCACGCCCTGCGGCGCGTAGGGACCGGTTCCGTCCGGAGCGGTGGTCAGGTTGCGGAACGCGACGACATCGCCGGACGGCACGAGGTCTCCGCCCGGTCCCGAGAGCGCGCGACTCTTGCGGATCACGTGGACGGTCGTTCCCAGGTAGACGCCCGTGTCGTCGAAGAGGTTTCCGCCGATGGTCAAGCCGTTCGCGTCGACGCCGAGCGAGGGGGAGTCGAAGAAGGTGTCGGTGTCGCCGGCCGGGGAGACGAGGTCGTGCTCGAAGAAGAAATACGTCCAGACGGTCGTGTTCGAGATGACGCCGGCCGATGCCGCGTCGGTGACCGCGAGGAGCACGCGATTGTTGGTGAACGACGCGTTGAAGTTGTTGATCGTGACGATCCAGCGGGAAGACAGCCGGTCGTAGCGGACGTGCGGCGCGCCGGTCGGGTTGCCGTTGCGAACGCTCTCGAAAAACGCGTCCATGGCGGAGTCGAGGACTCCGTCGGCGACGCCGGTGGCCTTCAGGAACGTGCGGATGCGTCCGTTCACGCCGACCAGGAACTGGGTCGGCCCGGCCGCGCCGGAGGTGTCGGGCGGAAACGCATCCGTATCCGCGAGGGATGCACCCCTGAAGTTGACGCCGATCGTCTGCGGAGCGGCCGGAGCTTCGGGGGCGGGAGCGCCGAGGCCCGCGGGAGACGCGGCGGTGCGAGGCGACTCGGGACGCTCGCCGAGATGGTGCCGGGGAGCGCGCAGGCTCGGCCGTGCCGGACCCGCGCCGGTTCCGGGTCGGCCGGCGTTCGCCATGAGGTCGGCGACCGTTCGGCGGAAAGGATCGGTCTCGGCGGCACGCATTCCCGGCGCGGCCACGAGCAGGGCCAGAGCCCAGAGGAGACTACGCAGCGCTCGGCGGAGTGTCGTCGAAGACATCTGTGCTCCCGTGTACGAAATGCGCGATGAGGCGTTCGAGGGGATAGATTAATGGATCAGCGAACGGCAGCCTAACAGCAGGAGGACGCGATGCGATGGACGGGTGGGGCGGCGGTCCTTTGCGTCGCCGCGGCGATGGGCGCCGCGGCCGCGGCGCAGGAGCGGCCCGTGCTGCGGTACGTGCCGACGCACGAGGAGCTCAAGTACACCTTCGGAGGCGTGCCGCCGATTCGCCGCATCGCTCCGGGAACGCGCATCATTTCCTGGACGGAAGACTGCTACGACGGCGCGGTGACGAAGCCGGGGCAGATGCCGACCAAGGTCCAGCCGCCGGGCCACGACAATCCGCAGACCGGTCCGTTCTACGTGGAAGGGGCCGAGCCGGGCGACACGCTCGCGATTCACATCGAGAAACTCGAGCCCGCGCGGGCCTATGGCATCTCGTCGCTCTTTCCGGGCTTCGGCGCGCTCAACGGCACGGATCGCACGGCCATCCTCCAGCCGGATCTGCCCGAGACCGTCTGGTTCTACGACGTCGATCGCGAGAAGAACGTCGCCCGTACGAAGTCGACCGACGGCAAGCAGGCCTGGGAGGTTCCCCTCGCGCCGTTTCTCGGATGCCTGGGCGTCTCACCGCCCCACGGCGAGGCCCGCTCGACGGTGGTGCCCGACAACTACGGCGGCAACATGGACTGCCCGGAGGTGCGCGCGGGCAACACGATCTATCTCGGCGTCCGGGTTGCGGGAGGCCTCGTGTCGTTCGGCGACGGGCACTACGCCATGGGCGACGGCGAAATCATTGGCACGGCGATCGAAGGCGCCATGAACGTCCAGCTCACGGTGGACCTCATCAAGGGCCGCGAGACGCCCTGGCCCAGGATCGAGAACTCCGACTGGATGATGTCGCTCGGCGCGGCCCGCCCGCTCGAGGACGCCGCCCGGATCGCCTTCAAGGACATGGTCCAGTGGGTCATGGAGAAGACCGGTCTCTCGATGCTGGACGCCTACCAGTTCGTTTCGCAGAACGCCCTCGCGCCGGTGATCGAAATCGTCGACCCCCTCTACACGGTCCTCGTCAAGATCCCGAAGAGGCGGCTGCCGGCGCCGGCGCGCTGACGGGCCGGCAGCCGCCTCTGCGTGCTCCTCCTCCTCGCGTTCAGGATTCGATCGTCACCTTCTGAGCGAGAACCGAGCCGTCTCCCTGGAGAGTTCCCCGGACTTCGACGCCGCTCCCCACGACCACGTCTGAAAAGCTCGCCTGTCCGCCGCGGCGGTGGAACCGGGTCGACGCGTTCGTTTGCACCGTCATGCTGGCGGCGCTCGACGAGACGACGAAGCGTCCATCGGCGGCGTCGATCGAGAGGACCGTGCCCGAGAAGGAGCGGCTGCCTCCGACGCGGTCGCCCTGCAGGAGGATCTGGGTCGCCAGAAACGTCCCGTCGTCCTGCTCGAGCGCCTTGACGTGCACGCGGTTGCCGACCTCGATCTCGTCGAGCGGGATCGTCGCGTCTTCGCGGCGGACGCTCGTTGCGCCGTCGGTCAGAATTTCCACCGCGCCGAGGCGTTGGTCGAGCACGGTCAGGGTGCCGGCGCCCGCGTCGATCGCCTGGACGAGGCCCTCGATCTCTTCGCCGGCGTGGCCGCGCGGCGACGTGACGATGCCGTCTCCGACGATCGCAATCGTCACCGTGGTGCGGGAACCGGCCGCCACGAAGACGCGGCCGCGGGCGTGAATGTCGGCGCGCTCGAACTCGAGCTCGACCTCCCCCGCGGCGAGCCCGGTCAGAGTGAAGTTCCCCGAGCCGTCCGTGACGGCGGAGACGGAGGTGCCGGCGGCACGGACCATGACCCCGACGAGACCGATCGACTGGGAACGTCGCGCGTAACCGCCGGTCACGCTTTCCCCGCGAACGAGAGTGCCCGTGAGCGAGGCCGGCCCCGGAGACGTCGGCGAGGAGCCGCCGTCGCCGCAGCCGCCGAGCGGCAGAAGCAGGAGCAGGAAAAGGAAAACGAACCCGAAGCGGCGTGGATTCCGCGAACGGTGAGGCATGTGTCCTCCTTGGCCGGCTGTCAGCGCTCGGAGGACTCCCGATCACCTCGTACCGTCCGCGGCGGCGGAAGGGTCAGGTGATCGGGAACCCCCCGACCAGCCTCGATCCTACTGCCGCCCCGACGCCCTTTGGGGTGCCCCGCGTCACGGCCCGTCTGGACTAAAATGCGCCCGATATGCGCCTCTGGAAGAAGATCGCGATCGGTGTCGGGGCTGTGGCGCTGCTCGCCCTGGGGGGCTTCACGTACATGGTGGGCGGGCCGCGCAACCTGATCGGCATGATCCGCTACGACCAGCGCGAGGAGGGTCGGCTCAAAGTCGGCGACAAGGCCCCCGACGTCACGCTGCTCGCGCTCGACGGGAAGACGCCGGTCAAGCTCTCCGAGCGGCTCGGAGGCAAGCCGACGGTCCTGGTATTCGGCAGCTTCACCTGACCCCCGTTCCGCCGCTCGGTCGAGCGACTCCACGGAATGCATCGCCAGTACGGCGAGCAAGTGCAGTTCCTGACGCTGTACATCAAGGAAGCGCACCCGCTGGACGAGTGGCAGATGGACTCGAACGTGAAGGAAGACGTCTGCTACCCGCAGCCGACCTCGCTCGCCGACCGCACCAGGATCGCGAACGACTTCGTGAAACGTTTCCACTACGAGCTGCCGATGCTCATCGACCCGATCGAGAACCCGGCCAACGCCGAGTACGCCGGCTGGCCGGAGCGCTTCTACATCCTCGACGAGGCGGGCACGATCGTCTACAAAGGCGAGCCGGGCCCGTTCGGCTATCACCCCGAGCAAGTCGAGGCGTGGCTCGGGAAGCGGTTCCCCGACGTCAAGCCGCCGGCCCCTCCGGCCTGAAATCGTCCTTCCGTTTCCAGAGATAGACGAGCACCGCCGCGTTGGCGGCGAGCAGGAGATATCGCCGGAGGCTCTCCGGCCGCCGCACGATCTCCAGGATCTCGTAGGGCAGCCCCAGGGCGGTGACGATGACCGTGAGATACGGCGCCCACCACACGCGCAGCGCGAGGAGCGTCCCCTCGGCGCCGAAGACAAGCCCGAGAAGAATGGCGGCCGAGCCGAGGGCCTTGATTTCGAACGGGCTCAGGGCCGAGAGCGCGGCGGCGAGCTGCTGGACGAGGGGCGCCTTCTCGTACGCCCCGAAGAGATGGACCGCTTTCTGCGCGATCGAGCCGGGCGGCAGGCGCGCCACGCGCAGGGCGGCCGCGCCGAGGATCACGAAAGCCGCGAACTTCGCGTACTTGAAGGCGATGATCGCCAGATAGCCGGCCGACAGCCGCGGCTTGGTCACGGGCGCCGCGAGTTTCCCACATGGAACCCGGCTGCGAGCCCCGCTGGCCGATGTTCCCCGCTGTAGTCCGGGCGATCGGCGTATGCTCGCCTCCAGAAAAACGGGGAGGTTCCATGACGTCGCTTTCGGGCGCCCGCCGGCTCGTCCTCGCCGCCTTCGGAACGTTGTACGGGCTCTCTCTGGCCGCCGCGACCTATCAGGCCGGCCCCGATCTCGAGTTGGCGCGGAGTGCGCCCGTGATCGTGCGTGCGACCGTGGTGTCGCAGGAAGCTCGGCTCGAGACCGTGGGGGGAAAGACGTGGCCGTTCACGTTCGTCACTCTCGCGCGTCTCGAGACGATCCGGGGAAGCGTCCCGGAGGCCTTCTCCGTCAAACTTCCGGGAGGCAAGGTCGGCGAGTACGTGTCCTGGGTTGCGGGGACGCCGCGCTTTGCGACCGGCGGTGAGGTCGTCCTGTTTCTCGAACGCGCGACGGGCGGGTCCGGAGCCTATCGCCTGACCGAGTTCGGCCTCTCGAAGTTCGACCTCGTTGCCGACGGCGCCGGGCGCCGTTTCGCGGTGCGGTCCGCGTTCGGAGCGCGACAGGACCTGGTCCTTGCGGACCGCAGCGACGTCCTCGCGACGCTTTCCGAAAAGAAGTCCGTTCCCGCGCGTGACGCGGATTCGTTTCTCCGCGTCCTGCGCGACATGGCCGCCGGGCGCGAAGCCGCGGACAGAGACATCGCCTGGCGCGAGCCGGAGACCGGCGATCGCGGCGGCTTGCGCCGCAAGTGGGTCAACATCGGCGGCCGCGAGCCGGGCAATGGCTGTGGAGCAGACCCGTGCCTCTTCCGCTGGTTCTGGGGCGCCGGCGCGTTTCCGTCTCCCGACGGCGTCGTCACCGTCGCCGGAACGCAGACGAACCTGACCAACGACGACGCGGCCGGATGCGGCACGGACTCGGTGTGCGACGTCCAGCACGCGATCGACGAATGGCACGGCGTCGCCGGGACGGACGTGCGCTACAGCGGGCCGGCGGCGACCGGCAACGTCGAGGTCACGCTCGACGCGTTGCAGGACTACCAGGGCGGCACGGCCTGGACCACGGCGCTCGGGTGCGGCCCGGGGACGATCGGCCTGGGCGGCCCGAGCGAGGCGTCCGGTCCCCGGACTTACCGGGGCGACGGCAACTACTTCGCGCCGCAACACGGCGATGTTTCCATGCGCAAGGTCACCTGCAGCCAGGGCTACTCGGCCCGGACGTTCAAGACGGCCGTGATGCACGAGCTCGGCCACACGCTGGGCCTCGGGCACCCGGACGACGACCAAAGCATCCCCGGCCAGCGGCATCCGGTCGAGAGCATTCACAGTTCGACGTCGCAGGCCGAGTGGGACAGCGCCGTGATGACCTCGGTCGTCCCCGACTCCACGCCGGACGTGCCTCAGCCCGATGACATCCAGGCGATCCAGTTCTATTACACGACCGGATCGCTCGGAACGAATCCGACGGCCAGCTTCACCTTTGCCCCCTCCTCGCCGGCCGCCGGCACACCGGTCACGTTCACCGACACGTCGACCGGAACTCCCGTGGGCTGGAACTGGAGCTTCGGAGATCCGAGCTCGGGCTCGAGCAACACGTCGACGAGCCACAACCCGACGCACACGTTCTCCTCTCCGGGCTCGTACACCGTGACCCTCACGGCCGGAAGCGCCACCGGCACCGGCTCGACGACCCGCACGGTGACGGTCGGCGGGGGAACGGGCGGCTGCACGCCGTCGGCGTCGACGCTGTGTCTCAACGCCGGTCGGTTCGCGGTCTCGGCGGTCTTCCGGACCAACCAGGGCCAGACCGGCAACGCGATCGGCACGAAGCTGACGGCAGACTCGGGTTACTTCTACTTCTTCAGCGCCTCCAACATCGAGATCGTGACCAAGGTCCTCGGCGCCTGCGGCATCAACAATCACTACTGGGTCTTTGCGGCCGGCCTCACGAACGTCGAAGTCACCCTGAGGGTGCGGGACACTCAGAACGGCTCCGAGAAGACGTACTTCAATCCCCTCGGGACCGCATTCCAGCCCGTGCAGGACACGTCGGCGTTCGAGACCTGCCCTTAGCGCAGAAGGATCGGTCGCCCTCAAGTTCTCGATTCAAAGTTCATGGCCATCGCGGCCGGTGATCGTCTCGGGGGATTCGAAGTTCTCGGCCCGCTCGGGGCCGGGGGCATGGGAGAGGTCTATCGGGCGCGGGACACGCGGCTCGGCCGCGAAGTCGCTCTGAAGGTCCTTCCCGAGGCGCTTTCCCTGGACCGCGCGCGGCTCGCGCGGTTCGAGCAGGAGGCGCGCGCCGCCTCGGCGCTGAACCATCCCAATATCGTCACGATCCACGAGATCGGCCGCGAAGGAGAGACGACCTTCGTCGCGATGGAGCTCGTCGACGGCAAGACGCTGCGTGAGCTGTCGGTCCCGGGCCCCCTGCCGGTGAAGAAGGTCCTCAACGTAGCCGCGCAGGTTTCGGAAGGACTCGCCAAGGCCCACGCCGCGGGCATTGTCCACCGGGACCTCAAGCCCGAGAACGTCATGGTTTCAGCCGACGGCTTCGTCAAGATCCTCGACTTCGGTCTGGCCAAGCTTTCGGAACCGGAATCGGATCAGGTTTCCGCGATGCCGACGCTCGCGAAGCCGCAGACGACGGCGGGCACGGTCCTCGGCACGGTCGCGTACATGTCGCCCGAGCAGGCTTCGGGCGAGGCCGTGGACTATCGGTCGGACCAGTTCTCGCTCGGGTCGATGTTGTACGAGGTCTCGACCGGAAAGAAGGCGTTCCAGAGGAGGACCGCCGCCGAGACGATGTCGGCAATCATCCGCGAAGAGCCGGAGCCCGCGGGCAAGCTGCGGCCCGACCTGCCCCTTCCCGTTCGCTGGGTGCTGGAGCGGTGCCTCGCGAAGGATCGCGAGGAGCGCTACGCCTCGACGAAGGATCTCGCGAGGGACCTCGCGGGCCTGCGCGACCACCTCTGGGAGGCGTCCTCCGGGTCGGAAGCGCTCCTCGCGGCGGCCGGAAGACCTCGGCGCCGTTTCTCGCTGCCGCTTCTCGTCGCCACGCTCACGGCGGGTCTCGTCGCAGGCTGGGCGCTGACGCGAGGGCGCGCGCATGCCGCTCCGATGCCGCCGACCCTCACGCGGCTGACGTTTCGACGCGGGGGCCTCGCCAACGCGCGGTTCGCGCCGGACGGCAAGACGATCGTGTACGGAGCGCGGTGGGCCGGCGAGTCCGTCGGGACGAAGCTCTACCGCATGCAGGTCGGAAGTCCCGAGTCTTCCGCGTTCGACTTTCCGGGAGACATTCTCGCGATTTCGTCCTCGAACGAGCTTGCCATCCTCGACGCTCCGCCGGGGACCGGTGGCCAGGGAACGCTGTCCCGCGTTCCGATGTCGGGGGGAACGCCGCATCCGGTTCTCGAGGGCGTGGGATATGCGGGCGCCGATTTCTCGCCGGATGGCAAGGATCTGGCCGTCGAGCACACCGTCGACGGGCAATCCCGTCTCGAACTCCCGATTGGAAAGGTCGTTTATCCGGGCAACGTCGCTTACCCTCGCATCTCGCGCGACGGCCGGTCGATCGCTTTCTGGGATGAGTCGGGGCCGGCCGCGGTGGCCGTGGTCGGACGGGACGCGGGGAAGAAGCGCGTCCTCTCCGGGGGGTGGGTCAGCTTCGAGGGCGCTCCGTGCTGGAGTGCGGACGGCCGCGAGATCTGGTTCACGGCATCGAAGCCAGGAGAAACCAACGCCCTCCGCGCCGTCGATATGTCCGGCAAGGAGCGGCTCTTGATGCGGACTCCGGGATCGCTCGAGCTCGACGACGTCTCGCTCGACGGACGAGTGCTCGTCGCTCACAATAACTCGTTGCGCTCGATACGGGCGGCGTCCGAGAGCGCTCCCGAGCCACGCGACCTCTCGTGGCTCGACGCATCGTTTCTCGGCGATCTCTCCACGGACGGGAAGCTTCTCCTGATGACGGAGATCGGCGAGGGCAGCGGCCCCCTTCCCGTGATCTATCTACGCCGCACCGACGGCTCCCCGGCGATCAAGCTCGGAGAGGGGGAAGGATGGGCTCTTTCGCCCGACCGCAACTGGGTGCTCTCGGGGCGGGTCTCGGCGCGCGGCGAGCTGGACGGGATCGTCCTTCTTCCGACCGGGCTGGGCGAGCCGCGCGCCCTCGACACGACGGGCATCACTCTTCTCAGTTGGGGAGCATGGCTCCCGGACGGCAAGACCGTTGTGTTTGTCGGACAGAAAGGCGGCGGCCCGCATCTCTATCTCGAACGGGTACCGGACGGGAAACCGGTGCCGATCGGTCCGGACGGCACGAGGCTCATGATCGGGAACCCGATCTCGCCGGACGGGAAATCCGTCATCGGCGTCCACGCAGGCGAGGCGCTCCTGGTTCCTTTGGATGGCGGAACACCTCGAGCGATCCCGAATCTTTCGGCGGGGATGCGAATCTCCCAATGGTCCGCGGACTCCCGGGCCCTTTACGTCTGGCGCTTGGGGGAGCGGCCGACGAAGGTGTGGCTCCACGACGTCGAGACCGGTCAGACACGCCTCTGGAAGGAGTTTCCGGTGGAGGATTCCATGACGCTCAACCAGGTTCGCATGACGCCGGACGGAAGCGCGTGGGCGCTCTACGGAACGCAGACGTTCTCCGAGCTCTACCTCGTCGAAGGCCTGCGCTGACGCAGGTCCGAGCCTCGAAGCCGCGCAGCCGCCTCCCGAAGCGTCGACTCCTTCTTGGCGAAGTTGAAACGGGCCTTCGTCTTTCCTCCGCCGCGCGCGTAGAAGCTCGAGCCCGGCACGGCGATGACTCCGACCTTTCGCGCGAGGAAGTCCACGAAGGCGGTGTCGTCCTTCCAGCCGAGTCGTCCCGCGTCCGCCATGACGTAATAGGCGCCTTCCGGCGGCGAGAAGGTGAGGCCGGCGGCGGAAAGCGCCGACAGCAGGATCTCCCGTCGCTTCGCATAGCGGCGGCGCATGTCGTCGTAGTAAGCCTCCGGCAGGGCGAAGGCCGCGAGGCCGGCTTCCTGGAGGGGGGTCGGGGCGCAGATCGTGAGGTAATCGTGGACTTTGCGGATGAGACCGCTCAATGGAGCCGCGGCCACGGCCCAGCCCACGCGCCAGCCGGTCACGGCGTAGGTCTTGCCGAGGCCGGAGAGGGTCACCGTGCGGTTCTCCATGCCCGGCAGCGAGCCGAGGCTCAAGTGCCGGTGGCCGTCGAACCACAGGCGTTCGTAAATCTCGTCGGTGATGGCGATCAGGCCGTGGCGCTGGCAGAGACGGGCGATCTCGAGAAGCTCTTCACGCGTGAAAACGCGGCCGGAGGGGTTGCCCGGCGTGTTGACTATGACCAGGCGCGTCTTCGGGGTGATCGCGCGAGCCAGACGCTTCGCGTCCAGGCGGAAGTCCGGCTCGGAGAGCGCCACGAAACGGGGCTTCACCCCCGCCAGCACGCAGGCCGGAACGTAGTTCTCGTACCAGGGCTCCAGGATGATCGCCTCGTCTCCGGGCTCCGTCAGGGCGAGGACCGAGGCGGCGACCGCTTCTGAGACGCCGCAGGTGATCGTGACCTCGGTTTCGGGGTTGGAGCGGATCCCGTTGACCCGCGCGGTCTTCTCCGAAACGGCGGCGCGGAGCGCCGGAAGCCCCCACGTCCATCCGTACTGATGATTCGCCGGCCGTTCGATCGCGCGCGCGAGCGCGGCGACGAGCTCCTTCGGCGGATCGAAGTCGGGAAGTCCCTGCGCGAGGTTGACGCCGCCGACCTCGGCGTGCAGCCGGGTCATTTCGCGGATCACGGACTCCTGAAACGGCCGTGTGCGTCGGGAGAGTGCGCGACGTCTTGCGAGTGCGCGGCGAGTCGCCATCGGCGACGATTATGTCGCGCGCGCGCATGCGGACCTCTATCGTTGCCGCGGGCGCTCGGTTTCTGCGCGCTTCGATGCTAAGATTCGTCGAACCTGGTCCTCTGCGCAACGTGGCAAGGTCGTGGTTCGAGGAGGAGAGAGCGCATGGTGGGATGGGGCAGGGATCAGCACCAGCCGGAGCCTTGGACGTACGAGGGCCGCGCGATCCTGAACGCCGCCGGTTGGACACTGGCGAAGACCATCTTCGAAGCCGACGCCCGACGCATCGTCGCCGCCGTCAACGATGTGCTCGGAATTCCGACCGCCGCCCTGGAGGCCGGGTTCATCCGCGAGATCCTCGTGCCCCGGCCCGAGTCGACGAGCTCGGTGACCATCCGCGTCCACCCGCTGCCTCAGGAAGCGGCCATGCTCGACCCCGCCGAGTTCTTCATCCACGACCGGCGAGTCGGGGATCGGCGCGAGGGCGAACGGAGGCAGGGGGAGCGCCGCCGCGGCGTTGCCCCGGTGCGCCAGATCTACTCGGTCGCCGAGTGAATGAGGGCGGGGGGCGCACGGCGTCCCCCCGATCCCCCCGCCGAAACCCTCGCTCCTAGCGGCGGGCCGACGCCGGCGGCGGGGCGGCACTCACGACCACTCGTCCCTTCATGGCCGCGCCATGGACGGGACAGTAATACGCGAAGGTTCCCGCCTCGGTGAAGGTGTGCGAGAACTCGAAGCTGCCGTTGTGGAAGCCCGAAGCGAACCGTCCGTCGCCGGTGCAATCGGGGTCGCCATAGCCCTTGACGACATAGCCGCCCCCGCCTCCTCCGCCCTGGCAGGTCCCCGAGGTGACGCCATGCATGGTCGACCCGTTCCACACCCAGGTCACCGTCTCGCCGAGGTGGATCTCGGTCATGCTGCTGTGGCTCGCATCGTCCGTGAACACCAGGCCGTTCTCGCCGACGTGCACCGTCCGGTTCGCCGGGGAACCCTGAGGAGCCACGTCCTCGGCGCCGCGAACGAAGATGGGATCGGTCGTGTTGTTGTCGATCACGGAGGCGTACGAGAAGATCTCGTGATCCGCCGAGACGGTAATGACGGCGTTTTCGGTCGCGTGGCCCTCCTGGCCCGCCGCCCTGAAGATGTTGTTGACCTGGGCGCCCGAGTGCCCGGAGATCGAGACCGAAACCGGCGTGCCGACCTGGGCGCCGCCGTCGAAAATCGTGAAGGTCACCGTGGCCGGAGCGTCTTCCCGGTTGTACGCGCCCACGTTGGTGCGGAATCCCCCGTTGCGGATCGACGTCAGGACCGTTCTCGGGTGGGCCTCATTGTTGGGCAGGCCGGGGATGAACATGCCGACCGTGGGCTCGGGCGCGGTCGAGTAGAGACGGCTCGTCACGACGAGCTGCTCGTCGGTGCCGGAATGCTCGAACTCGATGCCGCCAGCGCTGCCCGGCGTCTGGAACTGCGACACCACGATGTCGTTGAAGGACCGGGACTCCCGCGGCGCCAGCGTGAACTGGATCTCGGGCACCCCGACGGCCGCGCAGTTGATGAAGCAGCGATAACGCGCCGTCACGTCGAGCGCGTTCGCATAGGACGTGTTGAAGGCCCGGACGTCCGAGAAGAAGGGCGCCCCGCCGACGATCGATGCCGCCGCCGGCAGCGTCACGTCCTCGGCGTAGATCCCCGAAGCCGCGAGAAGCATCACGAGAGACAGGATGAGCTTGCGCATGTTCGCCTCCGGCACCAGAGGGCCGGACTCCCATGGGGAGCGTATGGCCGGGGAGGAGCGCCTCCCGCTGATTTAGGAAGGTTTTAGCCGGGGAAGCACCGCCGTGGCCGTCCTGGGATCGTAGGTGCTGCCGGCGGGGAGCACATCCAGCCGCACATCCGTGGCGCCCAGGGCCGGGGCGCCGGCCGCCGTGAGAGCGGCCTTCCGGGCGTCAAAGACGACGGCGACGCTCTCCCCGAGAACTCGCCAAACGCCGTCCGGGCGGACCTCGAGCGCCGTGGACTCGTCGATCCCGACCCCCACGAGGGTGGGGTTCTCGAGGATGAGCGACAAGAGGCGGTTCTGGCGGCGGCGGCGCACGAAGTGCTGATCCACGATGGCCCCGGGGAGCAGGGCGAATCCCCGCGTGGTCACCACGTTTTCGCGAGCGATCGTCATCCACGCGTCTCCGGAGTCCTTCTCGGGCGGGCGGCTGCCGCCCGGCCGCTTCTCATCGCCGGTGATCATCGGCGTGGACATCACCGCCGCTCCGGCGGACGTACCGCCCACGACGGCTCCGGCCCGGTAGCGCGCAGCGATTGCGGCTTCGACCGGCGTGTCGAGGAGCACGGCCGTCAGGCGGGCCTGGTCGCCGCCGCCGAACCAGATCCCGGTGACGTCCGAGAGGGCCTGAGCGGCGGCCGCGGTGCCGGCCTGCTCTCGCGTGAGGACACGGCGCTCCGCCGAGGCGCCCATTTTCGTGAACGTCTCGGCGAGCTCGACTCCCGCGTCGGGATACTCCGACGCCATCGGGAAGATGACGATGCGCGCCTTTCCGGGCCCGCCGGCGAGCGCGACGAAACGCTCGAGCACGGCGGTCGGAATCGGGCCGCCGCCCACGATGAGGAGTGTGCCGGCCGATCCGACCGAGCCGCTCGCGGGACTCTGGACGGTGCCGCGCGTGGCGCAGGCGAGGACCAGCAGACCGGGCAGGAGGACGGCCGCCCTGAGGATTCGAGTCGCGGATCTCATGGAAGCATCCTCCTCTGACCGGAAGTCAAGCCCCGCGTCGGCGCTCGTCGCGGAGAAGTACACGATTTTGAATTTTCATTCATGCGCGTCGACGAAGAAAAATCGCTTTGCGCTTTACGCCGTCAAAAACCGCGATAGCATAAATGCAACGATCACCGGGGACGGTTCGTTCGATTTCTGGAGGCGTTCACGCACGATGGATCGAAAGAGTCCCAGCGCTGCGGAGATGATTCCCGTTCACAATTGAGGAGGGCGTGTATGTGGAGGTCCTACCTGGCTCGAGTGCTGGTCTGGTTCGTGGCGCTCGCCGGCCTTGGCCTCTACGCCGAGGCGCAGACCAACACCGGTAACGTCTACGGTAACGTCATCGACGAATCCGGAAGCGCTCTCCCGGGGGGCACCGCGACGCTGACCGGCGAACGGCAGCCGATGACGACGAGCGTGGACGCGCAAGGCCTGTTCCGCTTCCTCAAGGTCCCGCCGGGCAGGTACACGGTGACGGTCTCGATGCCGGGCTTCACGACGCTGACCCGCGAGAACGTGATCGTGAGCGTCGGCAGCAACACGCAGGTGGATGTCCAGCTGCGGTTGTCTGCCGTGCAGGAAGCGGTGACCGTCACGAGCGCCACGCCGCTCATCGACCCCCGCCAGGTCGAGACGGGTCAGAACTTCTCGCGCGACGAGCTTCAGGAGATTCCGACCTCGCGCGACGTCTGGTCGCTCATCCAGCAGATCCCGGGCGTCCAGGTCGACACGGTGAACGTCGGGGGCAACCAGAGCGCGCTCGCCGGCGGTCCCGACATGATCACGAAAGGCTCGGGCAACGTCGTCTACCAGGTCGACGGCGCCACGACGACGGACAACACCTACGGCAACCCGTTCCAGCGCCAGAACGGCGGGACGAACACGTTCTTCGACTTCGCGACGTTTCAGGACGTCGAGGTGTCGACCGGCGGTTCGCTCGTCGAGCAGCAGACCTCGGGCGTGACGATCAACGTGGTCACCAAGCGGGGCACGAACGAATTCCACGGCGCGGCCCGCTACTCGTACGCGTCGGGGAACTGGCAATCGAACAACACGCCGCAGGAGGCCATCGACCAGGGGATTACGACCGACAGCTCGCAAATGCTCCGCGACTACGGAGCGGACTTCGGCTTCCCGATCGCCCGGGACAAGCTCTGGCTGTGGTTCGCTGGCGGCTACCAGACGATCGCGAGGAACATCACCTCGGACCCGGATGAGCCGCCCCCCCCGTCGAAGGTCAACCTCGAGCCCTGGAGCGCGAAGCTGAACTGGCAGGTTTCCGCCGCGAACGCCGTCCAGCTCTACTACCAGCGAAGCGACCGGACGCAAACCAATACGACCATCGGAGCGACGCGCGCGCCTCTGGCCGCGACGCTGCTGACGATCCCGACCAACTTCTACAAGGTCGAGGACTCTCACGTCTTCTCGGCCGATCTTTTCGCCTCGGTCTTCGTGGCCTCTCAGAACCCGAACTACACGGACCTCGGCAACGGGTCGCTCGGCTGCAACAACACTCCTTTCGAGCTCGCGTGCCCCCCGGCCACGCCTCAGGACGTTTCGCGGGACTCTTACTGGATCGACCCCCAGTACCAGAACAACTACCGGTATTACTGGGCGAAGGACCCGCAGAAGCAGGCCAACGGCCAGGTTTCCAAGTTCTTCAACACCGGCAACATCAACCACGAGCTGAAGTTCAGCTTCAACTACCGCCAGCAGATCGCGGACTCGGCCACGGGCTGGCCCGGCACGCAGAACGTGGGCTCGGAATACTCCTACTCCTCGTCCAATACGGCGCTGCTCAGCCGCGGCGTCCGGCCGATCTTCAAGAACCAGATCTGGAGCGGGACGCTCGGCGACACGCTCACGGCCGGCAACCTCACGGTCCAGCTGGGAGTCCGTTACGACCGTCAGCAGGCGAAGAACCTTCCTGGCAATGCGCTCGAGAACATCGTGTTCCCCGAGCTGCTGCCGGCGGTCCAGTACCACGGAGCCGACGACTGGCAGTTCGACTTCACGAACTGGCAGCCGCGCGTCTCGGCGACCTATGCGCTCGGCGAGAAGAAGAACAC
>Ga0207691_10003471_pt1 | contig 15347 bp, 9 predicted proteins | sample KBSM13metaG_FD_184327 | JGI IMG/M metagenome (GOLD analysis project Ga0207691, IMG submission 184327) | Miscanthus rhizosphere microbial communities from Kellogg Biological Station, Michigan, USA - KBS M1-3 metaG (SPAdes) (version 2) | ecosystem: Host-associated > Plants > Roots > Rhizosphere >... | reverse complement strand
AACGCGATGCCGGCTGCGGTGAGCGCAACGCGAGCCGTCGCGACGTCCGCGTCGAGCGACACGGCCAACTGGCTCGCCGCACGCAGATGCACCGCGGATTCGCCGGCCAGCTTCATCTCCTGGGTGAGCTCGGCGAGGAGCAGCCGATCCTCCAGCTCCGCCCAGCGAAAGCCTCCCAGCCGATGGATGCGAAGCGCTTCGCGTGCCCGCTCCGCCGCGAGGCGTTGGTTGCCCGACAGCGCATACACCCTCGCCGCGCTGCGCAGGATGTTGCCTCGCTCTTCCGGTGAGCTGACGCTGTCAGTGGCGGCGAGCGCTCGCGCGTAGTGGTCGAGGGCGTGTCGGTAGTCCCCGGCCTGCGCGAACGCGTCGCCGAGCAGCGTCAGGTCTTCCGCCTCCTCGGACTTGAACCCGAGCCGATGCGCCATACGCTGTGCCGAATCGAGCGTGGCCAATGTGGCCTGCGCATCGCCGAGCGCGTCGTGCGCCCTTGCGAGTTGAGCGAGCGCATTCAGCTCGCCAGTGGAGTCGTTCTTGGCGTGAGAGAGCCGGCGGGCGTTCTCGAGATTCGCTAGAGCGGCGACAGGGTCGCCGAGCGAGATGTCCAGCGCAGCGAGGTTCGTCAACGCGCGGCCGAGGTTGACGGAATCACCCACGATGCGCGCGAGGTCGCGACCGGCCTGCAGAGCGCGACGAGCGGCATCGAAGCTTCCGAGGTTGTCGAGCACCAGCCCGATGTTGATCGTTGCCTTCGCCAGCCCAGCTGTGTCGTCGGCGGCGCGCGCCGACCCTGACGCTTGGGTGAACAACGCGACCGCGTCGACGAACCGCTCTTCCTCCCAGGCGACCAGGCCGAGGGCGTTGTACGACCGCGAGAGCTCCGAGGAGAGCCTCAGTCGAAGCTTCAACGCGAGAGCCTGTTCGCCCAGCCGCCGGGCTTCAGCCATCTCCCCCAGTGGCCGAGCGACCTGCCCGAGACCAGTCAGCGCTTTCGCGATGGCAGCGGAGTCTCCTAACGAGCGCGCGCCCGTCAGCGCCGCTGTATAGATGATTCGGGCACTCTCCGGCGCTTGCCGAAGCACGGCGTCACCGAGGCGGAGCAGCGAGTCGACCGGTGTCGCCGGCTGCTCCTTCGAACGCGACGACGCCTGCGGCGCGGGCGCGTCACCTCGCGAGCAGGCAACCGCAAGCAGCAGGCTGGCCAGGCAACGTCGTCGCGCCCGGTCCATTCGTCAGCGCACAGTGAACTGGTGCGCCCCGGCTTTGGCGGAGCCGCCGTCGGCAAGCTGCGCATCGACTGACCAGAAGTACTGTCCCTTCACGAGAACCACTTGGCGCGGAAGGGCAACGGCGGTATCCGCCAGGGTGGTATCCCACACGACACCGCCCGAGCGATCCTGCACGGTGAGGCGGTAGGTCGCATCGACGCCCCCGGAACGCCATCGGAAAACGATGGTCGAGTCAAACACGGCCTGATCCAGTGGAGCGACGACCGTGATGCCGGCCAGGCGGTCAGGCTGCGACACTCGATCGGGTGAGCGAACGGCGGCCGCGCTCGGGGCTGGGTCGTGCGCTATCGGGCGAACGACGACGAACGCCAGCACCGCCGCGAGGACAGTCACGAGTCCGAAGATCGGCGCGCGCCTAACGTCGCGCCAGGGGCCAAGGACCTTGTGCGCCACGGTCATCTCTCGGCGGCACTCCGCGCACGCGGCAAAGTGCGTGAGTACCTGTGCGCGCTCGTTGGTCGTGAGGCGCCCATCGAGAAACGCCGCGACTTGTTCGTCGCTCGGGTGCTGCGTGTCAGGACGCTCGGTCATCGATCGGTCCGCGAGTACTGATAGAGTGGATAAACCATTCGCCGCGCGCGTCTCATGGTGCACTGCTCTCGACGCCACGGGCGACGAGGTGCCGCCGCAGGGAGGTGTACAGGGACGCTAACCGGCGATACACGTGAAACGCCGAAGGCATCTGGAGGATCGTGGCAATCTCGCGGGCGGGAAGATCGTCCTCGAATCGAAGCTTGAGAAGCACGCGGTCCGCCGGGTCGAGCGTATCCAGCACCACGGCGAGGGCCTGATCGCGCTGCGCGACCTGTACGGATTCGTCGGCCGCGAGATCGTGCTCGTCGACGATCGATGCCAGATCGACCATCGATGGTACGAGCTCGAACAGCCGCCGTCGGACCGCGCGCTGGGACCCGGAGCCGGACTCCGTGCCGTTGCCCCGCGGCGTGCGGCCGTACCGGCGGCGATGGTGGTCGACGCACAGCCCGCGAGCGACGACAACGAGCCACGTGGTGAAGGTGGCCCGGCTGTCCGCAACGTAGGCGCGCAGGCGACGGTAGTCGTCTTCGCGCAGCCGCTCGAGTACGTAGGTATAGGCGTCCATCACGCCGTCGTGCTCGGTCGCTATCGTACGGGCGACGCCCATGAGCAACCGGCTGTGGGTCGCGACCAACGTCGTCCAGGCGCGGTCGCGGTCTGCCGGCGGCGCGCCGTTCAGGAGCTGTGCCAGTTCTGGCGGGACAGCACCACGATGGTCGGCCATGCGATGGTCGCGCGCTGGATTCTGGAGAACGGCGTCGACGGTCATCCGCCCCCCGGGACTGAGGATTGGGCCCTACGTTGGGTTTATCGGACTCAGTCGTCGTTTTTTCTCGGCCTGGTCGAAACTGCCACCGTTACCCTCCGAGCGACAGGCCGTGACGGGCGGCTGCACTCGGTAGCGTCGCGTAAGGCAAACAGAGGACGGCTCGTGGCCGGGCCACGGTTCACGGCCCCTTCCTGCTTCAACCCGGAAGGCCGGGCGGAAATCGAGCGATTCGGTGGAGATGCGACTCGACCCGCTCGCCGCGCGACCGAAGAACTGAGAGCTCGCGCAGGTGGAGGGCGACCAGGTCGTCTGGCATAATATTAGACGGACGACCCAGGACAATTGGCACCGACGGTGCGGCTCTCGAGTCGTCGTTAGGCGAGCTCAGAGATCACGCGGTCGCCTCCCACAACCCCCGGGCTATGAATCGCGACTTCGATCCCAATGCCAGGAGCTTCTCGTCGCTGTCAGTAAAGGACCTCCTCGACGCGCGGGACGCCTACCACGTTCACCTCTGTCATCTCGACAACGTCTTCGCCACGGCTATCGGTCGCTTTCTGATTCGAGACACCGACCCGGATTACAAGCGATACGTATCCGTTCGCGAGCGACGTGAGGGCAAGGACGGCTCCGCGAGAGCGCGCACGCTCGAAAACAGCACGGTGAGGCCGTGGTCGTGGCCGTGCGTCCTGGTGTTCGTCACCGAGTGGGAGACGCCGGAGAAGCTGCACAAGCGTCGAGGCCGTGTCGTTCCGCAATTCCTCTATCTCGATGACGGCCGGATCATTCCCACCTGCGTCGTGAAGGCGTCGCTTTACGAGGGCCCGCGCTCCGAACCGCCAAGCCTGAAATACACGAGCCACTTGATCGGCGGCGGCTACCCGCTGTTGACCGACGTCCAGGGTGCAGAGCATGTCGGTTCTGTCGGGTGCGTCGTGACTGACGGAGCGCGATTGTACGCGCTCTCGAATCAGCATGTCGTCGGAGAGGCGGGGAGCGAAGTCTTTGCCGTGGTCAAAGGGCGTCGCAGCCGGCTTGGCGTCACGGCGCCGCCGCCGCTACAGATCAGAAAGCGCCCATTCTCCGCGGTGTATCCGGGGCTCGGCGGCGCGAACACGATGGTGAATCTCGACGTCGGCCTCGTTGACGTCGATGACGCCGGCCAGTGGACATCGAAGATCTTCGGCCTTGGCCGACTCGGACCGATGTTCAACTTCGATTCGGTGAGCGCGTCACTCGACTGGATCGGGTGCAAGGTCGTCGCGTACGGCGCGGCGTCCGGTCGCCTGAACGGGGCGATCAAGGCGCTGTTCTACCGGTATCGCACCGTTGGCGGCGCCGACTATGTCTCGGATTTCCTCATCGCTTCGCGGACCAGGAAACCGATCGTGACCGCGCCGGGCGACTCGGGCACGCTGTGGTGCGTCGATCCGAGCATGTTCCCATCCAGGCAGGAGCCGGCCCGACGGACAAGCCGACATCGCCCCGCCGGGGTGCCTAACGATGATGCCACTGACGACGCCGATGACGGCCTGTTGCCGTACCGACCGCTCGCGATCCAGTGGGGCGGGCAACGGTTGAGCGGGGACGATGGCCAGTTCACACAGTTTGCGCTCGCGACGTCACTCGCCGTCGCGTGCCGCGAGCTCGACGTCGACATCGTCACCGACATGCGCGCGGAGCTCCCGCAGTACTGGGGGGCCGTCGGCCACTACAAGATCGCGCAGATGGCGATCGCGATGACCAAGGGAGCGCTCGAGGGCTTTCTCGAGGCAAACCTGGAGCGGATCACGTACGACGCCGAGCGCCTGGCACAGGACGACCAGAATCTCAGCGACGACCCGATGCGATTCGTACCGCTCGCCGACGTGCCGGATATCGTTTGGAAGACGACCATGAACCCCGGCGGCAAGGCCGCAAGACCGCAGGAGAACTGGAACCACTACGCGGATATCGATCTTCCTGGGGCGAACGGGAAGACGCTCGATCAGCTCTGCGGCAAGAAGCCAGCGCGCCTCGACATCGCGGCGTGGATGGACTTCTACCGGAACGCACCCAAGCCGTCAGCCAGCACGAGCAAGGCGAAGACCGTGAACATGGGATCGCTGCCGTTCCGCGTGTGGCAGGTGTTCGAAGAGATGGTCGCTGCGCGGAAGGCCGGGAAGAAAACCGCGTTCCTGTGCGCGGCGGGAATTCTGTCCCACTACATCGGCGACGCGTGTCAGCCGCTTCACGGATCCATGCACGCCGACGGCCTGGATGGCGCTTCGACCGGCGTGCACTCGGCGTACGAAGAAAAGATGATCGACGCCTTTCCGAAGGAAGTGCGTACAGGTCTCGACGACTTCGCGATCGGGAAGCTTGGGCCGGCGCTGAAGAAGGTCACCACGGGTCACGAAGCGGGCGTTGCATGCCTCGAGCTCATGCGACGGTCGGCGCGACGCCTTCCGCCAACGCGGATCTGCGAGGTGTATGAGGGCCTCGGTGGCGGGAAGAGCAAGGCGACTCTTCAGGGCCTCTGGAAGGCGTTAGGCGATGATACGATCGGGTGCCTCGCCGACGGCGCGCGCACGCTCGCGATGCTGTGGGCATCGGCGTACCGGCAGGGCAATGCGGCGGCGTTCAAGAACGCCGTGTCTGAGCCATCGCTCAAGAAGACGTATCAGGGAAAGCAGTTCGTCGCGTCGTTGCACCTCGCAAATCTCGACCCGGACGACTATCCGTTGCCAACGGCGTAGGTTCACTGCACCACCGGCAACACGAGTCGCGACAGGTACGCCGACGTGTGATGCACCGAGTTCTTCGCCTTTCTCCAGGTCGTCTCGTCGTAGTTCTTCCCGCCGGTATTCAGGTTCCGGTCGAACCGCGGGAAGCTCGAGCTCGAGACCTGGACCCGCAGTCGATGCCCGGGCGGCAGGTACCACGAGGTCGCGTGAACATCAACCGGCACCTCGTACACTTTCCCTGGCTGCATCATCACGGGCTTGGCGTACGACTCGCGATACCGCACGCGCGTGACCCCTTCGACCATGTTCATCGAGCGCCCGTCAGGGAACACATCGAGCAGCTTCACGGTGAGGTCGGTGTCGGGTGCATCGGAGCTCAGATACATGACGGCGGTGATCGGGCCGGTGAGCTCGAGCCCTTCGCGCAGCTCGTCGGTCGTGTAGACCAGGACATCCGGTCGCTGCTCGATGTCCTTGTTGTCGTAGGAGCCTGGCTGGTCCTTCGGGTTCCCCGTGCAGCAGATGGACCCACCGCGCGACGGCACCGGATCGCCCGGGTCGTACGTGAACGTGTCCGGACGCTCGCCCGCCGCCGGCTTCTCGGTCGTTAGGCGCCCAGTGCCGCTCGACGTGTTGGCCCGGCCATCACTCCGCAGATAGTACGGGGTCGCGCGCATCCCGCTCACCGGCCACGTGTCGGACTTCCGCCACTCGTTTCGCCCGATCACGTAGTACTGGATCCGCGGGAGCGAATCGATCGCGTGCGCGTTGTCGCGGAGCCAGCGGTCGTACCAGGCGAGATACGTCTCCGCGTAGTGCAGCCGAGCGTCGCCGACGTCGAGATCCCCGACCTTGGTTTGACTGTTCGCCGCCATGAAGGCGCAGTGCGTGGTGGGCGCGATGATGGCGTACTGCCCGGTTCGGGCGCGATCGTTGAGCGCGTTCTTCTTGAAGAGCGCAGCCTCCTCGAGCGCCTCTCCCGCCATGTCGAACCACGACGAGATGTGGAGCGCCGCGACGCTCACACTGTCGTCGGGCGCGAGATAGCCCTGCTTGTCCCACCACGGATCGTCGGGCGACCGCTCGAGGAAGTTCCGCCAATCCCACGACGGGGAGCCCGCGCGGTCCGTCATGTCGATGAGCGGGAGGGTGCGGAGGAAGGTCCCGAAATCCACGTTAGGCTGCGGCCGTTGCCCCTTGTCGGTCGACGCCCACACTGGCATCCAGCCGAAGTTGATCGAGACGGCGAACGTCCCGCCTTCGACCGATCCCCAGAACTCGCGACGCCGGCCCACGCGGCCAATGTTCCCGCCGGCGGCTTGCGGAATCGCGGCGATGTGCCGCGCGTGGTGCTGTTGGGCCGCGATGATCTGCCCTTCGCCCAGGTACGAGCATCCATAGGTCCCGATGCGGCCGGTCGACCACGGCTGCGCGCCGATCCAGTCGAACATGTCGGACCAGTCGGTCACGTCACCTTGATATACACGGTACTGACCCTCCGACTCGAACTTGCCGCGCACGTCCTGCACCGCCACCGCGTACCCGTGCGACGCGAAGAAGCGCGCGGAAACGTCGCCGTTCGGGTTCGCCCCCTTGTTGTAGGGCGTGCGCATGAGAATCGTTGGCAGCGGGCCCGTGATATCCTTTGGCCGGTACAGGTCGGTCGCGAGCCTAACGCCGTCCCGCATGGGCACCATGACCTGACGCTCGATGTTCACCTCGTGGGCGCCCTGGGGACGCGGATACGGCGCGCCGGCTGGTGGCTGTGCTGCGCTCGGCGCACTCATCGCCGTGACGGCGAGTATCACGAAGGCTGCGGTACGCATGACAGTGGGATTCGAGGGGGCGGTTCGAGTCCGAACGGACTATCGACCATCGGCGGTTGATGAGATAACGTCAGGCATGGTGTTGGGTAACCTGTCGAGAGCAAGGTGATATGCAGGTCCGGCGTCCCGGGATTCGTTTCGTCCCACTGATCTTCGCGGCTGCATGCGGCACATCGACCGTATGCGACTGTGTGGCGCCGAGCGTCGCCATCGTAGGAAGCGTGACCGGTGCCGCGTCGCCGGTCCGCATCGAGGCACGGACCACATCGAGCCCGTGTCCTGACGATGCGACCGCCGCTGGATCGATCAGCATCGCGGACACCCAGCCCGATGGAACGTATCGAGTTGGCGTCCCACTTCCGTCGCCCGGCCCGGCATGCGTCGTTGTCACGGCCACGAAGTTCGATGATCGCCCCGTCGTGGTGACGCGCCGCGTCGAGGCGACGATCACGACGATGCCGGTGACGGGCCCTCAGGAAATCCGCGTGGACGTCGCGTTCATGCCGTGATGAAGGATTCGCGCTCGGCGGCTTCATGGGCGCGCGGGTAGCCGACTGGACAGGCCCGATCCGGCCTTCCCTGGAGTAACCACGTTGCGCCGGACGCTAACCAGGTTGCGTGCAACGCTGTTCCTCTGAAATCGCAACGCCGTTGCTCATTGCCCCCGGCCGGGGCGCGCTAGCGTCACGCGAAATCTCGGGGCCCCAAACCCTCGACGATCGCGGTCACATTCCCACGGAGGCACATCCATGTCGTTACGAATCGGCGACGCCGCGCCAGACTTCACGGCCAACACGACCCAGGGCGAGATCGCCTTCCACCAGTGGTTGGGCGACTCCTGGGGAGTTTTGTTCTCTCACCCGAAAGACTTCACTCCGGTGTGCAGCACCGAGCTCGGCTACCTGGCCCAGCTCAAGCCCGAGTTCGACAAACGGGGCGCCAAGGTGATCGCTCTGTCGGTCGACCCGGTCGAGAATCACCAGAAATGGACGAAGGACATCGAGGACATCCAAGGCTCGCCGGTGACGTACCCGTTGATCGGCGACCCGACGCTCGCGGTCTCCAAGCTCTACGACATGCTCCCGAACTCGGCAGGCGAGACCGCCGACGGTCGGACGGCCGCCGATAACCAGACCGTGCGGAACGTCTACATCATCGGCCCGGACAAACGGGTCAAGCTCTCGATCGCCTACCCGATGAGCACCGGCCGCAACCTCGACGAAGTGCTCCGCGTTCTCGACTCGCTGCAACTCACCTCCGCCGTTCGGGTCTCGACGCCAGTGCAGTGGGAGCCGGGTCAGGACGTGATCATCGCCGGCTCCGTGAGCAACGAGGAGGCGCGGAAGCTCTATCCCGAAGGCTGGGAGGAACCGAAGCCGTACCTCCGCATCGTGCCCCAGCCGGTACGGGACGGCGTGCGTGGCAAGACGGCCAAGCGGGCGCTCAACGGCCCGACGGATGGTGTGTCATCGGGAACGGTCCCCTTCACGTTCTAGCGGTGCTTCGCGTCACCGCACGCCAGTCGCCGCCTAACGCAATACGGCACGTTAGGCGGCGACGCGAGCGGCGGGGCCCGGTGCTGCGGAGACGAGCTCAGGCGGACGTACGGCAGTGACCAAAACGCGCTATGGCTGAATGGGGCCGTGCCTCGCATGATAGTGGTTGGCGTGACGGGCATGAATCCATCATGCGACTAGGTGTCAGCTGTATTGCGCTCGCGGTCCTGGCCGCCGGAACTACCTCGGCCCAGCGCACGACCGCGCCTACGCCAAAGGGCAGTTCGCGCGACGTGTCCTGGGTACACGAGTCGTGGACAGCGCGGGACGGCCTTCCCGTCAACTCGATCAACGCGATCATCCAGGACCGCACCGGCTACATCTGGGCCGCGACCTGGGATGGGCTCGTCCGCTTCGACGGCGTGCGCTTTACCGTCTTCAATTCCTCGAAATCCGAGGCGTTGCCCAGCAATCGGATCGTCCGGTTGAAGGAGGGACGTGACGGGTCGCTCTGGCTCGTCACCGAGCAAGGTCACCTCGTTCGATTCCGCGACGGAACGTTCACCAATTATCCCTTCGATAACGCGCAGTCGGCTGAGGGCGATATCCAGCTCCTCGTCGACTCCGCCGGTACTGTCTGGGTGGGGGAAAACCATGGGCTGTGGTCGGTCCGTGGCGATCGTGTTGTTCCGGTGGGGCGGGAAACGCTCGACGCGCCAATCACGTCGATCGTGCAGCGGCGCGACGGGACCCTCGCGATCGGCACCGGTGCCGCGGGGCTCTTCAGAGTCACGGGCGATGGTCGGGTGACGAGGACGATTGCTGATCCAGCACTCCTGGCCGACACCGTCCTTGGGATGTACGAGGATGCGGCGGGCTCACTCTGGATCGCTGGAGTCCGCACGCTTCGGTCATGGCGAGATCGCCTCGAGCCGGTGACGCTGCCTAACGCGCAGCCCATCGCCACGTCGATCGGCATCTATTTGCTGGTGCAGGTACCCGCAACGGGAGCGTTGTTCGCCCAGGTGGCGTCCCACGTGTACCACATCGATTCCGGCACCGCGACGCTGGTCCGGGACACCGCCAACCTCGGCGGCCTGCGACTCTGGGCGGATTCACAGGCGGTCTGGGACGTGGTCGGGCAGAACGTGTTTCGCGACGGCCGGCTCGTGCTCACGCTGCCCGAACGACGCATCGTATCGGCCGCGCTCTTCGACCGTGAAGGGAGCCTCTGGCTCGGCACGGACGCCGGGGGGTTGCACCGTCTCAAGCGCGCGCTGTTCACGACCTACAGCGTGGCGGAAGGCGTGGCGAACCCGAACATCTATGCGACGTACGTGGACCGCTCCGGCGCCATCTGGCTCGGCAACTGGGGAAAGGGAGGCGCAGACCGTCTCGATCCCGTGACCGGCCGGGTTGTCGCGGTACGCAGCGATTTGCCGTCCGTCAGCAATACCTTCTACGAGGACGCGGCGGGAACCCTCTGGATCGGCGCGGGTGGAGGAGTCGGAGGCGTGTATGCGTGCACGCCGTCGACCATGACCTGCCGTGCCGAGGGATCCTCCGACCTGCGCTCGAAATTCGTCTACGCTCTCTACGGTGACCGAGACGGTCGTCTCTGGGCCGGTACGGTGGGCGGTTTGTTTCGCTACGACGGGCGGAGCTGGACGCATCTGCCTGCGTCGTCGGGTGCGCCTAACGCCACGGTCCGGGCGTTCGCAAGCACGCGTGACGGCGCTCTCTGGATGGGCACGAACGGCGGCGGGCTCGCGCGCTACCGCGAGGGGACGTTCACTCCCGTCACGCGCGCCGAAGGGCTCCCGAGCGACTTGATCCGCTCGCTCTACGCGGACGCCGACGGTTGGCTCTGGGTCGGGACCGAGGGGCGAGGGTTGGCGCGGGTCGACCCGCGCGCGTGGAGCGACCCGCGCGCCGCCACGAAAACCAGCGCGGCGCGAATCGTCCGCATCACCTCGAACGACGGGCTCTACGACGAGGTCATTCATCAGATCCTCGAGGACCAGTTCGGTCGCCTCTGGATGAACACGAACCGCGGGATCTTCTGGGTGGCCCGCGCGGAGCTCAACACCTTCGCCGACGGGCGGATCTCCAGCATTCACTCGACGGCGTACTCCGAGCGTGACGGGATGCGCAACCGTGAGGGAAACGGCGGAGTACAGCCGGCCGGAGCGAAGGGGCTTGATGGACGGCTCTGGTTCCCCACGCAGGATGGCGTCGTCGTGGTCGATCCCGCGAAGGTGAGCGGCGACCGGGGTGCACCTCCACTGGTGGTGGAGCAGGTCGTGACGACCCGAGGACCCCTTCGGCCGGAGCGCGACTCGATCGCGCTCGCGCCCGATCAACGCGACGTGCAGATCGAATACACCGCGCTCACGTTCCTCGAGCCGGCGAACGTGCGCTTCCGGTACCGTCTCGACCGGTATGATGCTGCATGGGTGGACGCAGGCAGCCGGCGCACCGCGTTCTACACCAAGCTGCCGCCCGGGCGGTACACGTTCCGCGTCGAGGCGAGCGACGCAGCGGGCGGCTGGCATGAGCCGGGGGCGGTGCTGGTCGTGCGCGTCGTCCCGCGCTTCTGGGAGACGGGATTCTTTCGCTGGGCGTCGGTGCTCGCGTTAGGTGCGCTCGTCCTGGCAGCGTTCCGGTTCCGCGAGGCGCGCTTGCGTGCCCGCGCGCTGGAGCTCGAACAGGTGGTGGATGAGCGCACGTGGGCGTTGCGCGAGCGGGAGACTGAGCTCGCCCAACGGAACGCGCAGCTGCAATCGCTCGATCATGCGAAGACGCGCTTCTTCGCCAATGTGAGCCATGAGTTCCGTACGCCCCTCACGCTCACGATTGGCCCGCTGGAAGATTTGCGCGCGCACGCCGGTGGCGATCCGAAGGTCGAACGCTGGCTCGACATTGCGCTCCGGAACGCGCGCCGCCTGCTCCGGCTCGTGAACCAGATCCTCGACGTCGCGAAGCTCGAGGCAGGCGCCATGCACCTCACACCTCGCCCACTCGACCTGGCTCCGTTCACACGTGGCGTCGTCGCCGCGTTCGCCCCAGTGGCGGAACGCAAAGGCATAAGCCTGACCACGGTGACGCCGGACGCGCTGGCCGGCGCGTTCGACGCCGACGCGGTGGAGAAGATCCTGACCAACCTCGTCTCCAACGCGATCAAGTTCACTCCCAACGGGGGAACGGTGCGAGTGGTCCTCGCGCGCGACGGCGATGTGGCGCGGTTGCTCGTCGGGGACTCGGGTCCCGGAATTCCTCCCGATCAGCTGCCGCACGTGTTCGAGCGATTCTATCAGGTGGACGAGTCCACCACGCGCGCGCACCTGGGAACGGGAATCGGACTCTCGCTCGTGAAGGAGCTCGTCGAGCTGCACGGCGGCCGTGTCACCGTGGAGAGCGGCAGCAGCGGCACAACGTTCACGGCCACCATTCCGTCCCGTGATGTCCCCGAGGTCGTTGCATTGCCTGACGTCACTCAACTACCCGCGGCTGCCTCGCTCGCGACGGCAGTCACGGCGGAGCGATCGGCATCCCTGGCCGAATCGTCCGAGCAGGACGATCGCGCCCAGGACGTTCCCACCCTCCTTGTCGTGGACGACAGCGCCGACCTCCGCGACTACATCCGCGACCACTTCACCGCGCGCTTCCGTGTCCTCGAGGCTGGAGACGGCGCGGACGGAATCACGCTCGCACGCGAACACCTGCCGGACGTCGTCATCTCCGACGTGATGATGCCTGGCACCGACGGACACGAGCTGGTTCGCACGCTGCGCGCGAGCCCGGAAACGGATTTCCTCGCCATCGTCCTCCTCACGGCGAGAGCAGAAGACGAGCAGCGCATCGAGGGACTCGAACACGGGGCTGACGAGTACATGGTCAAACCGTTCGAGATGCGCGAGCTCGACGTGCGTGTGCGCAACCTCATTGCCTCGCGCCGCCGGCTGCGCGAGCGATTCGCAAGCGCGCCAATGGAGGCGCCTCCCGTCTCGGTTGGATTGATTCCCGCCGAGGAGGCCTATGCCGCGCGCATTCGGGACGCGATCCAACGGCGCCTGGCCGATCCGGACTTCGGCGTCGGCCAGCTCGCGGATGAAGTCGCACAGGACCGATCGCATCTGTTCCGCCGAGTGCGCCAGGTGTTCGGCGAGTCGCCGTCGGATCTGATCAAGCGGATGCGTCTCGAGCAGGGCGCGCGGCTCCTCGTCGAGGATTCCGGAACGGTGACCGACGTGGCGTACGCGGTGGGGTTCAACAGCCTGTCGTACTTTTGTCGCTGCTTCCAGGATGCGTTTGGCGTCACGCCGGCTGCATATCGGAGTCGAGTAGTCGTCGAGCGCTAAACTGGCGACTGGCGGCAGGCGGCAGGCGGCACCCACGTTGCGCGGACGTCACTCTGGTTGCGTGCAACTCCTCTCGCCTGAAGTCGCAACCCGGTTGCTCAGTGCCGTGAGCGAACCGCGATAGAGTCTCCCGAGAACACCGCGGCGCCTGCCCTCGCGCGGCGCCCAACTCGGGAGGCTTATGATGCGTCGCCCCTTCACTCATCTAGTCGTCACGTGCCTCGCTGCGAGCACGTTGACTGGTTGCGAAGATGCCACACCGCCCAGCGCAATCGTGCGTCCCACCACCACTCTGGTTGCGGAGGTTAGGGACACCTCGGACACCACCACTCCGCCGCCCGAGGGACCCCCTCAAGTAGTCCTCGATACAACGCCCCCCGTGATCACCTACACACTCAGCGGTGGGACGTTGGGGCAGAACGGCTGGTACGTCACGGAGCCGGTGAAGATCGAATTCTCGATCACCGATCTCGAATCCCCCGTACGTGTCGACGACTGTCCCCCGGTGGAGCTGAGCACGCCGGGGTGGACTACTGCGAGAAACGGGATCCTGTGCAGTACCACGAGCGCCGGCGGGACGAGCACCGTCGATGTAGATGTCTACATCGACGCGGTCCCGCCGAGAGTCAGAGAATCCTTCATCTCAACCGCTCAGAGTGCGCCGGGGTGGTTCAACACCGACGTCTCGGCACGCTGGGCGTGCTGGGAACCCGACTACGAATCCGGCGTCGTGGAAAGCTCCTCAACGCGGACGCTGTCCACCGAAGGTGTGAATCAGGAGCTCGTGGCGACCTGTCGTGACAAGGCAGGCAACATCGGCCGGGACGAGGTGTCCGGCTCGATCAATATCGACAAGACACCGCCGACGCTCGCGCCGACGGTGTCGCCCAACCCGGTATTGCTCAACGGCACGGCCACGGTTTCGCCTAACGCGAGCGACGCGCTCGCGGGTGTCGGTTCCGCGGGGTGCCGTCCCGTTGAAACGAGCTCGGTCGGCCGCAAGTCCGTCGGCTGCTTCGCGCTTGACGCCGCCGGCAACGAGACGTCGCGGCTCGTCGAGTATATCGTTGCCTGGCCGTTCACCGGTTTCGTCGGACTCAACGCGGCGCCTGCGCTGAACCCAGCGAAGACGGGCGGCTCGATTCAGGTCAAGTTCAGTCTTGGCGGCAATCGCGGCCTCGCGATCCTCGCGGCCGGATCGCCGACGTCGCAAGCGATGAGCTGCGGCGCAGCAACGGCGGCTGTCAAGTCGCTCAAGGCTCCGGCCGTCGCCGCGAGCGACCTGTCGTACAACGACCGGACCGACACTTACAGCTACGATTGGACGACCGACAAGTCGTGGGCTGGCACATGCCGCCAGCTCACCGTGAAGCTCGTCGATGGGACGGAGCGAACGCTCAACTTCCAGTTCGCGAAGTAGGACCAGCGCCGAATACCACCGTCGTGGGAGGTTCCATGATTACGTACGCCACGCCGCAAGCCGCGCCATTCCTGTATCGCGTCGGCCGAGCCAAGAGAAACTTCATTGTTCAGCAGGGCTTCGCTCCGTCGTGCCTGACGACGTGCGACCTGCAGTATTCCGCGCTCCTCTTCATGCCGCGGCTGCTCGGTCTCGCATTCATCACCGCTGCCGTCCTGAAGCTGCCGACCATGTTCTTCTCGCTCGGCGTGCTGCTCTGGTGGTGTGTTGTGGCGCCGCGTTTCAACCCACTCAATGCGCTGTACAACTGGATCCTGGCGCCCGTGAGTGGCATTACCCTAACGCCGGCGCCCGCGCCGCGCAGGTTTTCCCAGTTCCTGGGAGGGTCGTTCGCGCTAGCGATCGCCGCGTCGCTAGCGGCCGGCGCTCACACCACCGCGCTCGTGCTCCAGGCCATCTTGCTCGCTGCGGTCTCCGCGGTGGTGTTCGGCGGTTTTTGCCTCGGTTCTTTCCTGTTCCACATCCTCCGTGGGCGCCCGGATGTCGCGATGCGCACGCTGCCATGGGCTGGCGACGCCTGGCTTCGCACTCTCTCGGAAAGAAGTAGGGAAGAAAGCAGCGACAAACAACCGACCGTCACGGACGTGAAGGACGCGAAGGACGCAAACGACGCGACGAGCGACGAGCATGCCAAGCGAGTCCCAACGTTCGAATGGCAGGTGCTGGCGGCAGGCAGTCTATGGTAAAGCGCCGCGGCCCCCCCGGGTCTTGCTGGCGTTAGGCACACAAACCAATCATGACGTGAGACGTCCCATGACTTCGTACGCCAAGGCGCAATCGGCGCCACACCTGTCTCGTGCTGCCCAGAGCAAGAACAACTTCATCCTGCAGCAAGGCTTTCCGGAGCCCACGGTGGCGACGCG
>Ga0207691_10003468_pt1 | contig 15354 bp, 15 predicted proteins | sample KBSM13metaG_FD_184327 | JGI IMG/M metagenome (GOLD analysis project Ga0207691, IMG submission 184327) | Miscanthus rhizosphere microbial communities from Kellogg Biological Station, Michigan, USA - KBS M1-3 metaG (SPAdes) (version 2) | ecosystem: Host-associated > Plants > Roots > Rhizosphere >... | reverse complement strand
ACGTGCTTGAGGACGAAGATCTCCGCTGCCTTGGGATTCAACTCGCTCAGGGCATCGCGCAGCCAGTCCTGAATGCGAAAAGCCGGCAGCCGATCCGGCGGCGTTGTGCCGTCCTGAATTTGATCTTCAAGATTAGCGGTCGAAACACTCCGCGCCCGGAGCTTCACGATATCCAGCGAGATGTTGATCGCCGCACGATGCATGTATGCCTTTGGATTCCGCTCCATATCCGGAAGAATCTCGCGCCGGAGCAATCGCAGGAAGAGCGTCTGCAGGACATCCTCCGCATCTTCGTTGTTTCCGGTTATCCGGTACGCCACGCGGTAAACCAGCGCGTGGTTTTCATTGAAGATCCGTTCGAAATCTTCAGGTAATGGCCTGCCGCTGATGCGGTGGGGTGCGGGCGTCAAAGGCATCTCCTTTCCTCAACACTTCCATAAACGACCCGGGCCGTCTACCATTAACAGGCAATGTCGAAAATCTTATGAAAACGGCAGCGGCGCTCCTCTCCCTGGCACTCCTCCAGGCCCAGCCGGCGTATGTGCGTGAGGGCAATCGTGTGGAGCAGCAATTCCACGGATACCGCGACAGGCTTACGCAATTCTTCGAAGAGCTTCGGAGCGCCATCCAGCGCGAGGCTTCTCCTGAGGAAGCGGCAGCGCTGCTTCGTCAACTGGAAAAGGCTCCGCCGCCTGTCGGTCGTGCCACGAACCATCCCCGCTCGGCATGGACGAGCATGCCTATTCCCGGCAATTCGTGCAGCGCGCCGATCTCTCCGGTGACGGGGGCGGACCCGGACCTGATCGTCACCTTGCCGTCGTCCTCGCGCGCCACGAACAAGCCTCCGCTCGAGTGGATCAGCTTGGTACCGGGCCGGAAATCGTGCACCGCATGCACCGCCCCGGTGTCGGCCTCGCCCGCGGCGTCGACAGTGACTTTGCCGCCCGTCGCGCGCGCGTGAAACCATCCCTTGGCATCCGCGACCAGCACGCCGCCGCCCGGCGCCTCCATCATGTGATAGACGCGCCCGATCCGGACGTCGCCGGCCGGCGCAACCGCCACCTTGCGCTCCGCCTCGCGCGCCAGGAACAGTCCGTTCTCGCTCCCGACCAGCACGCCGGCCGAGGCGAGATCACGCATCACATGCACCGGTCCGGTGTCGGCATTGCCGGCAGGCGCGACGGCGATCGTTCCGTTCGTCTCGCGCGCGATGAACAGTCCGTTCTCGCTCCCGACCAGTGCGCGGTCGGCGAACGTCTGGATTGCGAGCACGCGCCCGGTGTCGGCGTTGCCGGCAGAACCTGCTCCGACCTTGCCGACTGCGATCTTGCCGGCCGTCTCGCGCGCGAGAAACAATCCCTCCCGCGCACCGATCAGAACCCCGCCGCCCGGGACCGCGCCGATCGCGTGCACATAGCCCGTGTCGGCCCCGGCTGCCGCAACGCAGATGGCGTGCGCCGTCTCCTGCGCAAACGCCGTGTGCTGCAGCGCCGCCACCAGCCCAAGGAGGACCGGGCAGCACCACGCCGGCTTGAGAGATCGGAGCACAGCGCCCGTTTTCATGAACTGCATTGCGTTCACCCGTCGGTGCGACGAAGCCGCGGCAGGGAATCAGGATAGCAGTCGAATTCCGGCAACCGGATGGCGGGGCAGGTCCGCCCCTTTGGCTGGCGAGGCCACGCGTGCGGTGCGATCCGGCTGACGGTTTCCTGAAGAGCTTGCGCCCAGCCGCGCCACTGCGGCCGAGACTCGCAGAAAGACGCGACGCTGTTCCTGGGTCTGCTTAGGGCCAACACCAGACTCTGGTGCTTCCCTTAATCAGACGGCACACGCCACTCAATCCCCGGAAAAGGTTTTCGCCGAGTTTTTCGTTAGATTCAGAAAGTTTCTTATTATCGCTGAGGGGTCGCCGCGACGCGACGCAAGTTTCAGAGGCGCGGTCAATTTGGTTGCTCCCGTAAGCCGGCGATACGCCACGCCGTCCATGTGCATGCGTTGGAGCGAAGCCGGAACGAAGGAAACGCCGAGGCCGACAGCAACCAGGTTGAGCGTCGACGCGAGGTGAGGGGCTTGCTGGCCGATCGACGGGTTGAAGCCGGCTGCCTGAAATGCCCGGAACGCAACGGCATGAATCCCCGGGCCATGCTGGCCGCCGTAGATAATGAAAGTTTCGTTGGCAAGCCCCTTCAGTGCAATCGGTGCGTCGGGGTTGCGTCGAGCCAGCAAATGTCCACTCGGCAGCGCAACCACCATCGGTTCCTCCAGCAAGGGGTCGATCACGAGATCGCTCGGATCGCCGGGAAGAATTCGGACAAACGCGGCATCGATCCGTTCATCGGCCAGTCGTTGGAATAGCTCCGTGCTGCGACTTTCCTCCAACTTCAAAAGCACCTGCGGGAAGGCTTCGCGAAAGGCGCGCACCACTTGGGGCACGAATGGATGGTACATGCACGTCGGCGTAACGCCGACACAGATTTGACCTTGCTCGCCTCTCGCCCTGCGTCTCGTCTTTTCAAATGCGCGGTCGAGATGCGCAAGTATTGCGCGGGCATCATCGAAGAACGCGCGACCAGCATCGGTAAGTTCAACCCCGCGCGGCTTGCGGCGAAACAGTTGCACGTCAAGCTCTCGTTCTATCGCCTTGATCTGCGCGCTGAGCGGTGGCTGTTGCATGTCGAGCCGCTCCGCGGCTCGTGTGATGTGACCTTCTTCGGCGACGGCGACGAAATAACGAAGGTGTCTAAGTTCCATTGCCATACCCAAAACGTATGAATTTCACCCTGATCATACTATAGCTCAGCTACCGCAAAGGGCCTATCCGTCGATGGTTCAGGTGAATCGAAACACCTCGGGTCGACCGTCCCGAACACTGCTGTGCCTTGGAAGGAAGGGATCGAGATAAAACTTCCGCGCCGAAAATTTCTGCGCATGGCAGCAGCGGCTGCCATCGCACCCGCTCTCCCATCGGCGGCATGGGCGCAGACCTATCCGGCGCGACCGGTGCGACTGATCGTACCCTTCGCTCCAGGCGGCGGCAGCGACATCTTCGCACGGCTGATAGGCCAATGGCTGTCGGAGCGGCTTGGCCAGCCATTCGTTATCGACAATCGGCCGGGTGCAGGCAGCAATATCGGCACCGAAGCGGTCGTGAACGCACATCCCGACGGCTACACGCTCCTGCTGGTCAATGCCGCGAATGCAATCAATGCAACGCTCTACGACAGGCTCAACTTCGATTTTGCCCGCGACATCGTGCCGGTTGCTGGTCTCATCCGCGTGCCAAACGTCGTCGTGGTCAATCCATCAGTTCCGGTGAAGACCATTTCCGAGCTGATCGCCTACACCAAGGCCAATCCGGACAAAATCAACATGGGGTCGGCCGGCACCGGAAGCACGCCCCACGTTGCAGGCGAACTGTTCAAGATGATGACCGGCGCCCGCATGGCGCATGTGCCGTATCGCGGCGTAGCGCCCGCGCTCACGGATCTGCTGGGCGGACAGATCCAAGTCATTTTCGCCACCATGCCCTCGTCGATCGCCTACATCAGAGCCGGCACGTTGCGTGCACTGGCGGTGACCAGCACAATGCGCTCGCAAGAGCTGCCGGACGTCCCTGTCGTGTCCGAGTTCGTGCCTGGCTATGAGGCGAGCAACTGGTATGGCGTAGCAGTGCCCAAAATTACTTCCGTCGAGATCGTTATGAAGCTCAACCAGGAGATCAACGCTGCCCTTGCCGATCCGAAAATGAAGGCGCGGCTTTCCGATCTCGGCGGCATGGTCCTCCCCGGTTCACCATCCGACTTCGAGCGACTGATCGCCGACGAAACCGAGAAGTGGGCCCAGGTCGTCAGGTTCTCAGGCGCCAAACAGGGTTAAGTCCGGGACATTGGCGCATCCGCAAAGCCCGCCGCTTCGTAGACGGCCCACGCACCAGCTATCCGGTCTCGATGTCTCCTATGGGGCCAGAAGCAGAAGCGCGGTCTCGTCAATGTGACTTTGCTCGTGGCGATCGTGCCGTCGATTTGCGGCTGCGATCTGCCAGAACGAAGGGCCGTGCGACCGCACGCGCGATGTCAAGAGCGATCGACCACAGGGCTCAAGGTTCGGTTCTTCAGGGTCAAGATTCCGGCGGACAGACGTGGAGTCGAGATCTCGACTGGCAACGCGGTCAGAGCATACCGCGCAGCATTCAGCCGCATGATGGAGCTCGCAAACGTAGTGATGTAAGGCCCCTCACTCAACATCCGCATTCGAAGAGCAAGGGAATGGGTGACCATACCTGCCTTCGGTGCTTCGAGTCCCCGCTCCTTGAAAAGCTTCGATACGAACGCATGATACCATGTGCCCGGCGGTGGTAAGATCCACGGCTCGTTGACCAACTCGGCAAGATCGATGTTGTGACGGCGTGCCCATCGCGTATTCGAGCCCGCCGCGATTACCAGTTCGTCGTCGAAAAGCACCTCTGCCTGCAAATCGTCTGATCCATTCGGAAGCGGGGTCACGATCCTCTGCAGGACGCAATCGTATTTCCTCTCGCGTAGCCCGGGTCCCAGTGTCGCCGCTGCGTGGGCGCTGACATCGTCGAAATGTACCGCGACGCGCGGATATTGCTGCGAGAAGTTCGAAATGGCTGCCGGAAGGATGGTGGTCGAAAGCGACTCGGTAAATCCAATCCGCAATTCTCCCACGGTCGGGTCAGCCAAATGTTCGATGTCCCTGACGCTCTGCTTCAGCTCATCGAAGACCGCAATGCTGCGTTTGAGCAAGGCATCACCATAGATCGTCGCTTCGATGCCCTGTGCGCTTCGATCGAGGAGCCGCACCCCGAGCGCATGCTCGAGGTCGACGATCACCTCTGAAACAGCGGGCTGGGAGACGCCGAGTCGTCGCGCAGCCTTGGCCATGCTGCCGCACTGAACGACCATCGAGAACACATGCAGGTCTCTTAGCCTCAGCCGGCGCCCGATCTGGCTCTCCCAGTCGATCTTGTGCAGCATAGGTAAGTCCCTTCATGGATCAAACTAAATGGCCAGTTCCTCCTATATCACGATCGACATAAGTTCAGCGTGCCCGGTCTTGCTTTGATGGACCTGGCGCCGGCAACGCAGAGGGGCAGTTACGATGAGGAACGTCCTGAAACTCCCCCGTCGTCGATTCCTGCGTGCGGCCGGAGCTGCCGCGGCGCTGGCGGCTCTGCCACGCGCGGCCTGGACACAGTCTTACCCTTCGCGGCCGGTGCGCATTGTCGTGGGCTTTTCTCCTGGCGGTCCCACCGACATTGTGGCGCGCCTGATCGGCCAGTACCTGTCGGAACGGCTTGGTCAGCGGTTCGTCGTCGAGAATAGACCGGGCGCCGGAGGGAACATCGGCACTGACGCCGTCGTACGGGCACCGCCAGACGGCTATACGCTCCTCTTGGTCAATGCAGCGAACGCCATTAGTGCGACGCTTTACGCCAATCTCAATTTTGTTTTTCTCAAGGACGTTGCCCCGATTGCCGGCGTCGTTCGGGTGCCAAACGTCATGGAGATCAATCCGTCGGTTCCTGCCAGGACCGTTCCCGAGTTCATCGGCTATGCGAAGGCCAATCCGGGAAAAATCAACATGGCGGGGGTTAACGGAACGACCCTTCAGTTGGCTGGCGAACTGTTCAAGATGATGGCCGGTGTCGACATGGTTCATGTGCCATATAAAGGCGCAGCACCCGCACTCACCGACTTGCTCGGAGGACAGGTGCAAGTGATGTTTGACAACTTGTCTTCCTCGATCGAGCACATCAGGGCTGGCAAACTGCGCGCGCTGGCAGTGACCACAGCGACGCGCTCAAAGGCGCTGCCCGATGTCCCCACAATTGGCGAATTTGTACCAGGCTACGAGGCGAGTGCGTGGCAAGGGATCGGCGCGCCCGACAACACGCCTGCAGAGATCATCAACAAGCTCAACACCGAGATCAACGCTGCCCTCGGCGACCCCAGAATGAGGGCTCGGCTCTCCGATTTCGGCGGCGAAGCCCTTTTCGGCTCCTCGGCCGATTTCGGGAACCTCGTTGCCGACGAAACCGAGAAATGGGCCAAGGTCGTGAAGTTTTCCGGCGCGAAGCCGGATTGATTCGACACCTTCAAGCCGCCGCTGATGCGAGGTCCGCTCTGGGGCCAAAAGCGGACTCATCGGCCTTCAGTAAATCAATTCACTCGCACGGCGTTTCGGAGAACGTCCCGCGGTAGCTCCAGACCTAGATGGTGCGCGGTTCGCATGTCGATAACCAATTCCGGTGAACGCAATGTTTCAATGGAAATGTCGGCCGGAGCTTCGCCGCGGAGTACCCGGCTGACCTGCCGCGTCATGACATTCGCGGCTTGGCCCAAACTCGTTCCGTAAGCAAATAGTCCGCCCGCTCCGGCCTGGTCCCGAGCAAAGATGCTTGGGATATTGAGGGCAAGTGCACGTTCGGCAATCTGCGCAGCGTTCGCACCGATAGCTGGATGCTCGAGAGCCACGATCGCCTGTGCGCCCTCCTGCCGAAGGACGCGGAATACCTTGTCCAGATCGGGGGTGGGTCCCTCGATGTGCAGAACGGCCGTGCGTAATCCCGCCTCTTGTGCCGCGCGGATATTTGCAGCCGCTAGACAATTGGAGACGGCAGGATCGCCCAAGTAAGCGACCGTGGCGAGATCCGGTTTGACTGACCGGAGCAGGCCCAAGTGAGCTTGCGCCTGACCGGCATCGAAGGTCGTAACTCCAGTCATGTTCGTGCGCGGATTCTCCGATGATGCCGCAAGCCCGTCACCAATCGGATCAACGACCACCGCATAGGTGATCGGGATCAGCGATGTTGCGGACTGAGCGGCGCGCGCGGCCACCGCGCCGACAGCCGCAATCAGATCAACCTCGCCTTCAACGAGTTGCTGCGCAAAGCCCACCAGTTTTCCCGAGTCTCCCCGCGCCAAATGCGTTTCGAAACGGATGCTCCGCCCTTCGACGAACCCATGTCGTGACATTCCGGCTTTGAAGCGCTCGACCGGGCCTTCGCCAGAGGCAATAACGCCAACCGTCGGCATTCGACCGCGCATCGTCAGAGCCCGGTGTTGAGGGTCAATTTGCCTTGATGCCGGCCGCGCGGATGACCTTCGACCACTTGGCACCTTCGGAGCGGAAAAGCGCGGCAGATTCCTCCGGCGTCATCCCCAGGGTCGAGAATCCGAGTGCAGCCATCTTGTCTTGGATGTCCGGCAGCGCGATTGCCCTCATGATCTCGCGGTGGAGCAGAGCGATTACGTCCTTCGGCGTTCCGGCGGGGACGATGAAAGCGAACCATCCCTCGCCCTCGATGTCGGGATATCCGGATTCCGCCATGGTCGGTACGTCGGGAAGTGCCGGTGATCGCGTCTGACTCGTGACGGCCAACGCGCGCAGCCTGCCTTCCTTGATCTGCGGCACAGCGGGCGGCAGCGACGTGAATGCCATCGGCGTATGGCCCGCCAGCGTCGAACCCACTGCCGGCCCCGCGCTGTTGAATGGGACATGAACCACATCGAGAGCGAGGGAGAGGCGGAAGTGTTCTCCGATCAGATGCGGTGGCGTACCGGTTCCCGGGGAGGCGAAGCTATAGTTCGTTGCACCTGCTTTGATGAGCGCGACCAGCTCCTTGACGCTGGCGGCTGATACAGAGGGGTGAACCGAGAGCACGGTGGGCGCGCTGACGGCCACCGTTACCGGTTCGAAGTCCTTGTACGGGTCATACGGCACCTTCTCGTACATCGCCGGATTGACCACGATGTTCGGCGGAACGACGAGCACTGTGTGGCCATCGGCCGCCGCTCTGGCGCCTTGGCCCAACCCGATGTTGCCGCCAGCCCCGCCAACATTTTCGACATAGAATTGCTGACCAAGCTGCTCGGAGAGTTTCTGAGCCGCCAGACGCGCGAGGATATCGGTTGGGCCTGCGGGGGCATAAGGCACGAGCAAGCGAACAGGACGTGCTGGATAAGCCTGCGCGGACGCAGAGCGCGGCACACCGAGCAGCGATGCCCCTGCGAGCATCAAGAAGTCCCGTCGCAACAGCGTCATGTGAGGCCTCCCTTGAGATGGAACCGGGATACCATTCGACAATTGGGCGAGGTATCATATCGATACGGCAAAACCCATATTGAAAGGCATATGTCGTGGAGCTGCGCCATCTTCGTCATTTTGTTGCAGTCGCAGAGGAAGGTCACATTACCAGGGCGGCAGAGCGCCTTGGCCTGCAACAGCCCCCGCTCAGCCAACGGATCAAGGCGATCGAGAACGAACTCGACGTGCAGCTATTCCGCCGCAAGCCACGCGGGGTCGAGTTAACCGAAGCCGGGCGAGTGTTTCTGGAGCGCGCACGTGCAACGCTCGCGCATTACGATGGCGCCTTTGAAGCAACACGCAGTGCAGCGCGCGGCGAACAAGGACGCCTCTGTATCGGCGTACAGCCCACAACAATCTTTCATCCTTTCGTACCGTTCGTGATCCGAGCGTTCCGGAGCGCTTACCCGCAGGTGTCAGTGACACTGGACGAATGTCTCCGCACAGAAGCAATCGAGCGCCTGCGGAACCAGCAGCTGGACATCGCTTTTTTCCGGAGCGCGCTTGATGATCAGGAGGACTTCCTCGTCTATCCGCTGCTTAACGAGGCGATGGTAGCGGCATTGCCGAGCGAGCACCCGCTCGCGCGGAGCGGGCGCCACACCGTGTCGCTTTCTCTGAAAGACTTGGCTGAGGAGCAATTCATCATCTATGCGCGTCAACAAGGGCCCGCATTCTACGAGGCGACAATGGCAGCCTGCCTCAGGGCGGGATTCACTCCGCGCCTTGGTCAGGAAGCCCCGCGCATCACTTCGGCCCTCAGCCTCGTGGCTGTAGGGCTTGGTGTGTCGCTTGTGCCGGCGTGCCTGCAGAACATGACGATGAATGGTGTCGTTTATCGGCAGCTCAAAGGATCCATTCAGCCAAAGGCGGTCCTGATGCTCGGCTTGCGGCGGGGAGACACCTCGCCAGTGGTTCGCAACTACATGAATCTCGTTCGGAAGGCCGCAAAAACATTCAGCCCGCGCGAGTAGAGGCGACGTAGGCCAATGTTTGCTTCGGATGGTCAGAAGCAGACCGAAGCTCGCGCTCGAACGTGAGTCCGCTTCTCTCCGCTAAGGAGACATCCAGCGTGACCGAGTAGCTTAAGGGCAACGCGCTGGAGAAACGGCAGGCGAACGGCGACCTCGGCGGCACGAAGGCTGGTCGGGCCTGGCGTCAGACAGGACAACGTCATGGACCTCGGACTCGTCGGCAGGCACTGTTTCGTCACCGGCGCGAGCGCCGGCATCGGACGCGGCACGGCACTTGCGCTCGCCGCGGAAGGCGCGCTCCTGTCGATCGCCGGACGCGATGAGGCCGCGCTCGCGGCGACGCGCGACATGATCGTCGCGAAAGGCGCGTCCGTGCTCGGCATCATCGCCTGCGACCTGTCGCAGCCTGCCGGCATCGACGCTGCGGCCGCGGCGGTTGCGCAAGCGAAACGCCCGGTCGAGGTGTTGATCAACAATGCCGGCGGCGGGCGCCCCTACAATCTCGATGCGCCGCTGGACGCAGAGGCCTGGGACGAGGCGATCGGCCTCAATTTCACCGCGGCACGTCGTCTCGCTGAAAGCGCGTTGCCCGCCATGCGGCGTGCGCGTTGGGGACGCATCATCACGATCACCGGCTCGCTTGCGCTCAAGCGGATGAACGCCGCGACGCCGGCCAAGGCAGCGATCGCCAGTTGGTCGAGAGCGCTGTCGATACAAGTCGCCGCTGACGGCATCACGGTCAACTGCGTCGCGCCCGGACGGATCAACTCGGAGCAGGTCCTCAATCGCCTGTTTCCGACCGAAGAGATCCGCCGCCGCGAAATCGAGCTGAATGTCCCGGCCGGGCGCTTCGGAGAGCCGGATGAGATCGCCGCGGTGATCACGTTCCTTGCTTCGGCGCGGGCGAGCTACGTCACCGGCACGATGATCCCGGTCGACGGCGGATTTCTGCGGCTCGATCTGAAATAGGCCGGTGCCGGGCGAAGCCTCTGCGGACCTTGCGCCTTTTGCAATCGGCGCCGGGATAATGAGAGGCTTCCATACCCAATCATTCGCGGATGGCCTTGGCCTGATCGAAATAGATATGGGTCGCGCTTCCTCGGGTAAGGATTTTGGTTTTCAATTCGACCGAATATCGGGTCAGATCGGCGTCGACGGCTCGACTATCCTGGGCGATCGGCAGCGTTACGGGCAATGCCATCTTCGTCGAAGACCGGTGCGTCTTGTGCAGCACAGCGTATTCACTGATGTGCGGACCGCCCCGCAGCGCCTCGTCGAGCACGCGTCCCTGAACATCGGGCATGTCCAGATCGAGAATGCGCGCGACGGTCGGTGCTATGTCGACATTCGCTGTCGGTAACGTATCGTGAAGGCCCGATTTGAAGTTCGGGCCGCTCGCCATCAAGGAAATGTGCACATCGATGGGCGAGAAGCTGCCGTGGTCACCCCTGCGATTGATCGAGCTCGCGTAGCTGATGCCCGACTTCCCCGCGACAGAAACATTTTCGTCGTAGTTGAAGCTGACGATGATGTCCGGGGCGCGGCCATCGCCGCCGTGCTCGGTCATGATGAGACCCATCGGGAGGGTGCCGGCGACCGCCCCATACCTATCGCTCACGAAGATTGCACCGAATTGCAGGCGGCTTTGGAGGCTGGCCACTGCGGCCTTCACGGTATTGGGGTCTCGGTCGCGGACGAACAGATAATCGCTGCCCGCGTTTGCCGCCACCACGATGGCGCCAGCGGGAATCGGCCAAGGGATCACATAGCTGGGTGAGGTAAACTTTTGCGGCTTGCCGCATACGTGTCCGTGCGGATCGCTTCGCGTTGGATAGAGGTGTGTGCCATCCGAGAGGATACCCGACAACGTTGGGACATCCCGGCAATTGGCGCCGTCATAGGCCTTCAGCCCGTCCTGATTAAGCAGTTCGGCAGTGCGCACGAATCCGGACACGGAGTAGCCCTGCGCATCAACCGAGCCGACGCCACCATCGCTGACTCCTCGCAGGGGAAATTTCATGAGGTCCCCCGAAACCGTGCTGTGGCCGTGGTCTTGCGTAATGATGATGTCGGTCGATTGCTCCCATCCGAGTTCGCGGAGCTTGTCCATAACGCGGCCCAGCATCTCGTCGTTCATCCTGGTCGCGTCGATGGAATTGTAGGCGCCGGGCCCATACGCGTGGTTCGTCGCATCGGGCTCCTTCGACCAGAAGATCGTCAAGTCCGGCTTCTTGTTCGGAAGGATGTAGTTGACGAAGATATCCGCCAGGTATGCGAAGCCGCGCCGCGACAGCGCTCCGCTTCGGTCGAGTGGATTGGCCGTCTGTCCATCTTTGAGGCGCTGAATCGGAATAGGAGCAGTTGGGTCGCCGTTATCTTGCGCGAGTGTCAGCGACCCTGTTTCATACGCATTCACGCTGTTGCGGGGGAGCGCGTAGCCGGCCGTCTGCAGCTCTTTGGCGAATGCCAGCGGCATCGCGGCGTCCTCATCAAGAATGAGGCCGCCGCGCTTGTAGTCCTGGATGAACGCCGCTCCGAACTTGCCGATAGCGGCCGTCGTCAGCCCCTTGGCTTGGGCCGCCTGCAGCATCGTCGCAACAAGCGTCAACCGGCCTCCATAGGACTCACGCACTGCTTCCACCACGCCAAAATCTTCGATGAACGCCGGCGCAGAGAAATCGACGTTTATTCCCTTCGCGTTCTTTCCCCGCGCGCGCGGGGCATAGACCACGTTGCCGTAGAAGCCGTGCACTCCCGGGTATGTACCCGTGGCGATCGAAGCAGAGTTCATCATGGTGAAGGTCGGGTAGACGGCGTGGTGGTCCGCAAACACGACGCCGGACCGGGCCAGCGCGAAATAGTTCGGCGTGATGTCCGGCGTTAGATCGTCGGCTCGAAGGCCGTCCCAAACGAAGATGATTACCCGCCGTGCGCCTTGATGCTGCTGTTGCGCGCGGAGTTCGCCTGACGTTTCAAACAGACCGAAAGACAAGGAACTGAGGAGAATGAGCATGCGCAGTTTCATGGCTTCGTCTCCCTCGTGCTGACGCGAGCAACAGCGCTCGCCGGTCCAAGCGGTTCTCACCCGCCGGCTGGAGTGCAAAAGAAACCATTGATTTGACGCGTAGATAAAAGGCTACGCGAATATCGCGCATAGCGTCCAATACATAATTGTTCTATTCCTTATGCATTCTGGAGATAAGCCGGATGGACGTGAAACGCCTGCGGACATTCGTGACGGTTGCCGATCTCGGGACCGTGTCCAAGGCGGCGCTCCGCCTGCGCATCAGCCAGTCCGCTTTATCCCGTCAGATCAGCGATCTCGAATACGAGTGCGGCTTCAAACTCTTTGACCGCGTCGGCCGGCGTCTCTTCCTGACCACCCGAGGCGAGCAAGTGCTTGGAGACTGCCGCGGAGTGTTGGGGCACATGGGTTCGCTTGGCGAACGGATCGAGGTCCTCAAGCGAGGCGATTCAGGTGTACTCAAGGTGGCTGCCCCACCGCAGACCATCGAGAGCGTCCTTTTGGAATTCCTTCCGCGATTCGCCAAAGATTTCCCGAATGTGCGCGTGAAGCTGACCGAGGCTCTGGGGATGGACCAAGTGCCGCTGCTGGAACGCGGCGAAGTCCACGTTGGAATCAGGCATGATCAGGGCGTGAACCCCTGGTTCGAGAGTCTCGCGTTGCCCCCTGATGATGTTCTAGCCGCATGCCGCCGATCCTGGCCGCTCGGACGCGCCGGCGCAATCGATGTTGTTTCTCTCGCCGGGCATCCGTTGCTGCTACTCGACTCTGGATACTCCGTTCGCCGGCTGTTCGATGCGGCTTGCCGGGTGGCAGGGGTGGAGCCGAATACTTTGCTCGAGAGCCGCGCCCCGCACACGTTGCTGGCGCTCGCCGAAGCCGGGCAAGGAGTGGCGATCATTCCGTCCGTGTTGCAAACTGATCGCTACCGATTGCGCATCGCAAAAATCATCCATCGTCGAAAACCGCTGCGCGATCGGTTTGTCATCCAGTGGGACAAGCGGCGTCCAATGCCAAGCTATGCCCAGAGCTTTTGCACGGCGCTCGCCGCGTACATGCGCGAGTTACTGCCGATTACGCGGCCCTCCCTGGGTGCAGCGTCTTGGAGCAAAAGGCGCGCAAGGCTGGATAGATGATAGCTGCTCTTGCTTGAAGGCTCAGGTCCGCTTTGGGTCCGATAGGCGACATCGCGTCGCGCTGGCGCGATGTCCGCTTCACTCCGACAAGCAGACATTGAGCGTACGAGTCAGCATGTCCGCAATGGGCCAGGAGCGGTCCATCTGACGTTGTCCGCACCGGGCCCTCGCTATCGCTCGGCGGTGCGGACGCGTGGATACGCCGCCCGCTGCTGAACCCGGGACAGGGGAGTTGCGACTAAGGGAAACGACGCCGGAAGCGGTGAGGGCGGCATGAAGCGCTTTCTGATTTTCGTTTGCCTGTTTCCCGGCATCGCTGTTGCCGTGTTGATCGCGTCTGTCTCCATCGGGGCCGGTGCATTTCCGGACAAGCCGATGGCGGTCATGCTGGCGGGGTGGGGCTACGCCGTCGGCGTCATTCCTGCGCTCATATGCGCCGTCGCAGACCTGCTCTTGCGCAAGACGCGCATTCCGGCGGTCATCGGGACAGCGCTCGTCGGCTACGGACTTGCAACTCTGGTTGCTCTGGCGATTTTTGACCGGACCGACATTGGAATGGCTCTGGCGTTCGGCCTCATCCCTCTGGTTGCTCCGCTTATGCCCGTCGATTCGGCCCTCACTGGACCGTCTCTGGCGTTCGGCTTTGTCGGTGGGATTCCGGCTGCGATGTGTTCGTGGCTGTCGGGCAAGATCAGGCAAGCCGGACCTGATGGGATGATGCGGTGGGGACTGGGGGAAGCACGATGAGCCTATTCATACTCGTCGCCGGAGTGATGGGCGTCTTTCTTTTCGTGGCGGGATCGCGGCAACCGCGTCTGGCCGTGTTCGTGGCGGCCGTCCTGTGGCTGCTCTACGCTTACTACGAGACTCGGATACTGGACGGCACCCTGTGCGATGCGAACTGCAACATTCGCGTCGATCTCGTGCTGTTCTTTCCCATCTTGGGGATTGCAACCTTCTGTGCCTACCGGGCGCACGAGCGGCCGCCAGGCCAGCCGACGGTCGTCGGTTGGGCTCTCGGCGCAATCGGCCTGATCATTGCCGCGCTGCTGACGGCGGCCTTCGGCTACATCGCTGTGGCGTGGGCCGTGGGTGCGGCTGCGCTGGCGCTTGGCGCCTATGCGGTCAAATTGATGTTCATGGCCAAACGGTCGTGACGCCACGAAACCGGGAAGTCATCACCGACCGGGGGGCTCCATGCCTTTCGCCTTGATGACTGCTGCGGCCTCTGGCGTCGTAAGATGCTTTATCAGGGCCCTGGCGGCCTCCGGTTCTTTGGCAGTGGCACTGACGCCTGCCGTGTTGACGAACCAGTTCTGCAGCTCGGCCGGGAGGAGACCGGCAAACTGCACACCTTTGGTGGACGTCAGATCAAAGGTACCCCCGATTGCGAGCTCGGCTTCTCCATCGGCGACGGCCTGCGCGACGCGCTCGGGAGCATTTGGCTTGATCTTGCCCTTCACCTGATCGGCGATCCCAAGGCGATCGAGCAGCTTGACGAAATGCTCGCCGGTCGCGCCCGCTGGTGCGGTGGTGATCGACTGCGCGCTGAGCAGCGTGCGCTTGAAGGCCTCGACCGAACTGATGTCCGGCTTCGGCGCACCGTCGCGTACACCCACGCCGATGCCGACCCGGACGATCCCGACACGCGAATCAGCGGCAATCTTGCCTTGCTTGATAAGATCATCCACGCGTTCGGAAGCGATGATGGCGAGGTCGAATGCCTCACCGGCGTCGATTTGACGCTTGAGCGTTCCCCCCGGTCCGTACTGGATGACGATCTTGTGTCCCGTGGCGCGCTCGAATTGCGGGCCAAGTTCCGCGAATACTCCGGTCATCGCGACACCGGCCATCACCTTGACTTCAGCAGCGTTCGCCGCGACGCCTTGCGCCAACAGGGCGATGAAGGCGAATTTTGCCGCGAGCAGATGCAGGAATTTTCGCCGGGAGGGCTTGCCAGGGCCGTACTCTTGTCCCGAGAGATGGCTGACGAGGTTGTTCATCGTCTCCTCCAGATGCAAGCCTGCGGCATAGCGTTTTCACGTCTGGCTGGCTTGGACTGGGCGGGAATGCCCACTGGGACTGGACGGGACTCCGTGCTGATTGTTAC
>Ga0207691_10003464_pt1 | contig 15355 bp, 14 predicted proteins | sample KBSM13metaG_FD_184327 | JGI IMG/M metagenome (GOLD analysis project Ga0207691, IMG submission 184327) | Miscanthus rhizosphere microbial communities from Kellogg Biological Station, Michigan, USA - KBS M1-3 metaG (SPAdes) (version 2) | ecosystem: Host-associated > Plants > Roots > Rhizosphere >... | reverse complement strand
TTCAATCCTACTACAGGGTGATCATTTTCAAAAATGAAAACATCAGAATAGCTTGGGTTTTGTTTACCACTGATGCGGGCATTACCAGGACATAAATAACATTTTGGATCATAGTCCGGTGCTATATGTGGGTCTTTTGCCAGGTCAAAATTCCAGGGTCTGCTGTTGCGATGTGCTGCATAAACAATCCACTCCCGACGCAGGGGATGCCAACGCTTTTCCCATTTACCGGCGTATGAATCGTTATCAGCCATTAACTATGTTTTTTTCCAGCTGATCTTTCCATTTCGCATATGCATCACTGTAAGCATGTTGGAGATCGGGCTGGGGGTGAAATTCTTTTATCTTGCGCATGCCACGGAAACTTTCGGCATAAGAGGAAAATACACCGGCTCCCACTCCGGCTCCTCTCGCTGCTCCAACGGATCCATCGGTATTATATAATTCGAGTGTGCAACCTGAGACATTAGTGAAGGCAGATGCAAATACGTCGCTCAAAAACATGTTTGCATGTCCGGCCCTGATTGTTTTTAATTGCATCCCCATCGATTGCATGATCTCCATTCCATATTGCAAAGCGAACACAATTCCTTCCTGTGCGGCCCTGACTATATGAGCAGTCGTATGTCGGTTAAATAACAATCCTGTGAGTTGAGCGCCGGGATCTTTGTTCACGAGAATTCTTTCTGCTCCATTGCCAAACGGGAAAAAACTCAATCCTTCGGAACCAGCCGCAACAGTTGAAGCCATTGCATTCATCTCTTCATAACTCATGGATGGAAAAAGATTTTTTCTCATCCAGCTATTCAGGATGCCGGTTCCATTTACACAGAGCAGGATTCCCAGCCTTTTTTCAGATTCAGTATGATTAACATGAACAAATCCATTTACCCTGGATAAAGGATCATAGTTCAATTGATCCGTTACTCCATATACAACTCCGGAGGTACCAGCTGTTGCAGCTACTTCCCCGGGATTCAACACATTCAATGAAAACGCATTATTGGGTTGGTCGCCCGCACGATAGCTTACAACGGTACCCGGAGCAATACCCAGCAATGCACCTGCAGATTCGGTTACCCGTCCCTGTTGTCCGAAGCTCGGTACCAATGGCGATAACAATGATGGATCGATGTCATATTGTTTGAGCAGGTCTGTAGCTATTCCAGCGGAAGGATAGTCCCAGAATATGCCTTCTGATAATCCTGATATCGTTGTATTGATCTCACCAGTAAGCTTCGCCGCAATAAAATCGCCGGGAAGCATGATGCGATATATTTTTTTATAAACATCCGGCTGATTTTCTTTTACCCATTTCAGTTTTGAAGCAGTAAAATTTCCCGGCGCGTTTAAATAATGTTTAAGGCAAAAAGATTCGCCCAGTGCATATAATGCTTCATTTCCTGTATCCACTGCCCTGCTATCGCACCAAATGATCGAAGGCCTTAATGAATTCATCTCCTTATCAACACAAACCAATCCATGCATCTGGTAGGAAATACCAATAGCAGCAATATCAGATGGAGAATACTGAACCTGTTGTTTTAGTTTGGCGATGGCCGCCTGAAGTTCTCTCCACCACATTTCGGGATCCTGCTCTGCAAATCCCGGAGCCGGTGAAGAAATAGGCATTTCATTGGAAGGAGAAAATGCAGATGCTGTTGCATTACCAGTTTCTATCTCCAGCAAAGATGCTTTAACGGAAGAAGATCCTATATCGAGTCCTAATACATATTTACTCATAATCCGAGTTATTATCCCGCCTGTTCAAATACCAGGTATAGGGCAGCAAGAATACCGGTAATGATCAGCGCACCAACGGCAAATCCAGTATGTGTTTTGAACATCGATGGACGTACATCAAGTTTATCGGTACTGTCTTTACTTTTAGGGTCAAGCAGGCTGATCGCTACCATCAATCCAACGCAAATTACAAATACCCATCCCATCCTATCCAGGAAAGGCATATCGGTAAAATAGAATTTGAATATCACTGAGAATAAGAAGCCGGAAATGATCGCGGTTAATGCTGCTTTTGCAGTTGCCCTTTTCCAGAAAAATCCAAGGAGGAAAATGGCGAAAACACCTGGCGAAACAAATCCTGTATAGTCCTGGATATACTGGAATCCACCTTTTTTATCAATACCAAGAAATGGTGAGATTAAAATAGCCAGGATCATGGCGATAAGTACGGTAACCCTTCCTATTCGCACCAGTTTATTATCATTGGCATCTTTATCTACATATTTTTTATGGATATCAAGTGTATAGATCGTTGCGATGCTATTGGCTTTACCAGCGAGTGATGCGACAATTGCGGCAGTTAATGCAGCGAATGCCAATCCTTTTAAACCGCTCGGCAGCAGGTTTAATAAAACAGGATATGCGCGATCGGGATTAAGTTCATTACCCGCGATCATTTCTGTCTGGAACATTCCCTGTTGGTGTAATACATATGCAGCGATACCTGGTAATACTACGATCACCGGCATGAGCAGTTTCAAAAATGCAGCAAATAAAATTCCGCTTCTTGCTGTTTTCAGATCTGCACCAAGTGCTCTTTGTACTATATATTGATTACATCCCCAATAGTTCAGGTTAACGATCCACATACCTCCTACCAATACCGTGAATCCGGGCAGGTCCATATAATTCGGATTGCCTTTTTCATAAACCATATCGAAGTGGTCGGAAGCCTTCTGCATCATTGTTGTGAATCCACCTACAACACCCGGAGTTCCAAAATGATCAGATACCATATTGATGGCCAGATATGTTGTAGCCAATCCACCTAATACCAGGAAGAATACTTGTATTACGTCTGTATAACCGATCACTTTCATACCACCAAGTGTGATCACAATTGCGAATATGGCCAGAAAGATCATACACAACGTGAAATTATATCCTGATATAGTGCTTACTGCCAATGCACCGAGGTAAAGAATGGAAGTAAGGTTTACCACCACATATAATAGTAACCAGAATATGGCCATTACCATACTCACTGTTTCGTTATACCTGCGCGTCAAAAATTGCGGCATGGTATAAATATGATTTTTCAGGTAGATGGGTAAAAAGAATACTCCCACGATCAGTAATGAAGCAGCGGCCATCCATTCATAGGTGGCGATGGCCAATCCCATTTTGAAGCCCGATCCGCTCATTCCGATGAATTGCTCCGCAGATATATTGGAGGCGATCAGAGATGCACCAATGGCCCACCAGGTGAGCGATCCTTCGGCAAGGAAGAAATCTTTCGGACCGGTTTCCGCCTTTTTTTTGCGGTGATATATCCAGTATCCATAAAGGCTTACAACAACAAAATAGAAAAAGAAAACAGCGAGGTCGTACGAAGTTAATTTTGGCATTTGGCTATATCATCGTTCAAAAGGGTCAAAAGATAAAAAGAATATCGGGAATTACAGTCTTTCGGCTCAATGAAACTATTGAACGTCAAATTTGAAAATGGTTCGGGACCGAAATGTTTCCCCCGGTTTCAAAACAGTTGTGGGGAATGACGGCTGGTTCGGGCTATCAGGGAAATGCTGGGTTTCAAGGCAAAATCCAAAACGGAGGTTATATATTGACCCTTTTCCTTTTTCAGACCCGTTCAAAAAATTACCACAATAGAATTGAACACCCGGCTGATTGGTGCTTACTTCCAACACCCTTCCTGAAACAGGTGAATGAACACGAGCCGCCAGTTTCATATTTCCCTGCTCACCATTCAAAACAAAATTATGATCATAGCCCATTCCATACCGGATCTGTTCACTGCTGGTGTCGTTTACTCTCTCTCCTATTTTATGTGCAGTGGTGAAATCAAATGGTGTTCCGGAAACTTTCTCTATCACTCCTGTTGGGATCAGGGTAGAATCTACCGGTGTGAAAGCATCGGCATTGATCATCAGTTCATGACCCAGGATATCACCCCTTCCCTGTCCGTCAAGATTAAAATAACTATGATTACTCAGGTTGAGCACCGTTGATTTATCTGTCTCGGCTTTATAATCAATTTCCAGTTCATTGGCGTTATTGAGTGAATAGCGGACAGACACCGCCAGGTTCCCTGGATATCCTTCCTCTCCATCTTTGCTGGTATACGTAAACGTTAATGATCCCTCACCCTGGCTTACTTCCCAGGCAACTTTGTCGAAACCTTTTAATCCGCCGTGGAGCGTATTTGGCCCATTATTAGCGGCGAGTTGATATTCTTTACCATCAAGCGCAAACTTTGCCTTTGCAATCCTATTGGCATACCGGCCAACGATGGTTCCGAAATAAGATTTACCCTGGTAATAGCCCTGCAGACTGTCGTAGCCCAGCACTATATCATCCAGCTTTCCCTCCCTATCAGGAACGAATAAGCGAACAATGGTGGCTCCATAGTTGGTGATATCCACCCTCATATTATTGGCATTGGTGAGCGAATAAATGCCCAGTGGAACACCATTCAGTGTATCCTTAAAGCCTGACTGGTCCGACATAAGCTGGTCTTTTTTATTCATTAGTTTACATGCGGAAAAAGAAAGCAAAACTAGTAACAGCAGGGAAATTCTCATTGTTTATATTAATGGATGGTTATGATTTTATCTCTGATGCACCATTGCCGGTGACTACTTCATAATGTTGAAGTTTGATGCCCGTATTGTTATAATAATCCGGAGAAATTCTTTCGATCAGCGCATTGACCGCGTCACCATGCACCAGGTTAATGGTACAACCGCCAAAACCCCCACCCATCATTCGGGCGCCAAGTACATGAGTCTCTTCCCTCACTAATTTAACCAAAAGGTCAAGCTCCATACAACTCACTTCATAATCATGTTGCAGTCCTAAATGGGACGCATACATGTATTCTCCGGTCTTATCCAGTGAACCCGTTTTCAATGCTTTACAAACCTGTCCAACACGTTTGTTCTCTTCGATCACAAAATAACAACGCTTAAATACTTCCGGCGAAATTTTATCTGCATATTTTTCCAGCATCTCCGTAGTCACATCACGCAAAGACTCTATAGTTGGAAAATAGGATTTTAATTGCTTTACCCCTTCTTCACATTGCTGACGACGTTTATTATATTCTGTCGACGCCAGTGAATGTTTTACACCAGTATCCAGCAATACGATCTTGTAATTGCCCAGGTCCAAAGGAAAATATTCCACTTCCAGGGAACGGCAATCCAGTTTCATTACATGTCCCTCTTTCCCATGCAGGCTCGCAAACATATCCATTATTCCCACCCTTAATCCAATGAATTCGTGTTCAGCACGCTGGGCTAATTTTGCAAGCTCAAGCAGACTATATCCGTAACCATGGATCGTATTGAGGGTAAATGCTGTGACGCTTTCCAATGCTGCAGAAGAAGACAGTCCTGCACCTATGGGCACATCAGCTGCCAATACCATATTGAAAGCGGGAATATTTTTACCCTGTTTTTTGAATTGGTCGATAACACCCAAAAGGTAATTGGCCCATTTTTTATCAATAGGTTTGATCTGATCGAAAGAAATCTCAGCTTCTTCCATAAAATCAACTGAAATCCATCTACCTATATTCCCTTCCGCTTCGCCTATGGCCAGATAAGCGGCTTTATCGATAGCCGCGGGCAGCACAAATCCATTATTGTAATCAGTATGTTCTCCAATTATATTGACTCTTCCCGGCGCCATAAAGACCCTCGGTTCTTTGCCAAATTCGTTTTTGTATATTTCTTTAACCCGCTGTGCAAGTAACATGGCAATTCGTTTTTAATAGCTTCGCAAACTAATCAAAAAACTCATACCACCATTAAGCTGCAACCCCTGATATCGCTTGCATCTACTCTGCCGGTAATATTAAAACTACCGTCTTCATAAACTATTCCCGCATCTTCAGTTGCAATAAATGCCGATGACCAGATATTAGCAAGATCAATGACATTGATGATTCCCCTTTGTTCTGATCCGGGTTCATGAACTTCCAATGGATCATCCTCTTCCCTTATGAGAATTTTCATAGTGTCAGTACAATGGAATAGTCCTTCTCCGGATGAATATCCCTGCGACAATAATTCTGTCATCCCATATTCAGAATGCACCTGATCTATGTTGAAACTGCGCATTAATATTTCATGTACTTCGCTACGCGTCATTTCTTCCCTTCTTCCTTTCATCCCTCCTGTCTCCATAATTATAGTATGATCAAGATGGATGGGATATTTTTCTGCAAAATCCAACAACGCATAGGTTACCCCAATTAATAATGTTTTTTGTTTTGCAGATTCAAGTTGTTCCAGATTTTGGTGAAGCCTTTCATGGTCGTACAAATAAAATCCGCTTTTAGGGTGGCCCGATAATTTCACCAGTTCATCTACCATCACCACAAGGGAAGAATTTTTTCGTTCCAAATAAGATGGAAGCAGTCCGATGATTGTCCAGCCCGAAGGCTCACCATAAAATTTCCTGAATCCGTTTAAAAAACTTTGCCGGTAAATCTCAGCGTCTTTAACGGCATGCCTGCTGTTAACCGTCCCCGTTGTTCCACTGCTTTCAAAAATGAGCTCGGGGTCAAAGACTCCAGTCCTGACATCATGTGATTTGAAAAAGCTGATGGGGAGAAAGGGTATTGAAGCCAACTTATCTACACCTGAAGGATCTATACCCAGACTATCACAGTATTGCCGGTAGACAGGGTTTAGTTCGTATTGAAAGGCAAAGAGTTGTAAGGCTTTCCGGGTAAAGCCGGAAATGTTAAAATCAAACAGGCTTTCCCTGTATTTCGTATGGTCAAATAGGTTATTCAAGCGGGAACTTATACATTTGAACAGTTAATTGTGAACCCATGAAGCAATTTCTCCTGGTTGTTATAGCGGCATTAATGATAACAGCCTGCGGCAAAGATACTTTTCAAAGTAAACCGCAGCTATTTTTAGAATCAGTGAGCTCCACCATCATTCCTGTGGGGGGCGATCTTCAGATCATTATGCGGCTTACTGATAAAGAAGGAGATTTTACCGATACGATCTGGGTTAAAAAAGTCACCACCAGGTGCCCCAGTTCAAATTTTTCCGATTCTCTCCTTTACCACATACCGGGTGATGTTCCCAAAACATCAAATTTTGACGGTGATGTAAAACTGTCTTTCACCTATGCTTTTGAACTTCAACCAAAATGCACCAGGTCGGATACTGCCATTTTCAGTTTCTGGATGAAAGACGCCAAAGGCAACCATTCTGATACGGTCTTTACTCCTTCCATTATTATCATGAAATAATTTTGAACCGGGTTAGTAATTTTTTCCGGGGCCTCGTTTACTGTGATGTGTATATGGCTTTCTGTGCAGTGATGATGGCATGGCAGACCCAGCATGTATTCAATATAGGAAACCGGTATATCCTGCTTTTTATTTTCTTCGCTACCCTCTGCAGTTATCATTTTCATGCACTGATCAACACTATTTATCCTCCATCCACCGAAAGGCATGAATGGAATATCAGGAATAAACATCTGCTGATGGTTTTACTGGCCATTACTACGGTATTTGTTTTCGGTTATACATATACGTTAAGGAATGAAATTGGTTATATCGCCATCGGCGCTGTATTTACTTTTTTATATTCGGCACCCAATATTCCCTGGACGCCTTTTATTTTCCTTCGGCGGATCGCTATTGGGAAAACCATTTTCCTGGCAGCAGTCTGGACCTATGTAACCGGGCTTCTGCCCATGCTGGCCAGCCATACTGAAATCACCGCGAAACATATGTACTACCTGGGTAGCCGGTTATTTTTAGTCTATGCCATTTGTGTGCTATTTGATTTAAAAGATAAGGTAGAAGACCGGACCAAAGGCATAAAAGCCCTGCCCACAGTCCTCTCAGATAACTGGATACGATTTATCTATTACCTGAGTCTTTCATTTGCCCTAATCTGTACAGTATTAATGTATGTATCCGGGATGGGCCTATCCACATTTATTTTCATGCTGATCCCAATTTTGATCTGCATGTTTATATATTCATATTCAATAAAAATAAAACAGGACCTGTATTATTACGTGATCCTGGATGGGTTGATGATGTTATCGGCCCTTCTGGAATTCGTCTATGTAATTTCATTTACATTCGTGTCCTGATAATTCACATCATTATGCCAAAAAAAATAACAAAAGAAAAAAAACCAAAAAAGATCATCAGTGACGAGGCCTATAGTTTCCTGAAAGCCTATATCAATAATCCGTCGCCCACAGGTTTTGAATATCCGGGCCAGAAGCTCTGGCTTGATTATATTAAACCGTTCACGGATAGTTATTTCACCGATCCTTATGGATCAGCAGTTGCAGTGATCAATCCTGATGCACCTTTTAAAGTGGTGATTGAAGCGCATGCCGACGAGATCAGCTGGTTCGTAAATTATATTTCCAACGAAGGATTCATCTATGTAAAAAGAAATGGTGGAGTAGATCACCAGATCGCCCCTGGAAAGCGGGTTATCATTCATGGAAAAAAAGGACCCGTTAAAGCAGTATTCGGATGGCCGGCGATCCATACAAGGATCGGTACAGAGAAAGAGACTCAACCCAAGGTGGAGAATCTTTGCCTCGATTCTGGCGGAAGAAACAAAAAAGAAGTGGAAGATCTGGGCATCACCATCGGTTCTGTAGCAACTTATGAAGAGGGGTTCGATGAACTTGCATATGGTTACCTGATCGGCCGGGCTTTTGATAACAGGGTTGGCGGTTTCATGATCGCTGAAGTAGCCCGTATGCTCAAAGCCAATAATAAAAAACTGCCTTTCGGATTGTATATCGTGAATGCGGTGCAGGAAGAAATTGGACTAAGGGGCGCTGAAATGATGGCCCGTAGGATTAAACCTGATATCGCCATCATCACAGACGTTACCCACGATACAACTACACCTATGGTCAACAAGATCATTGAAGGTGATTGTGCCTGTGGCAAGGGGCCATCTTTGGCTTTTGGCCCTGCTGTACATAATAAACTGATGGATATCGTACAGGACGTTGCAAAAAAACACGACATCCCGGTTCAATTAAGAACAGTGAGCAGAAGCACAGGAACAGATACAGATGCTTTTGCTTATGCCAATGACGGATGTCCGTCTGTGCTCATTTCTATTCCTCTAAGGTATATGCATACCACCGTGGAAATGCTGCATAAAGATGATATCGAAAATACAATCAGGTTGATGTACGAAACAATACTGACACTAACGCCAAAGACTAACCTAAGTTATTTCAGCTAATAGCATATGATGAGCAGACTGAAGCGAATGAACACCGGATTTCCATTGCATCACCTGCTCATCATTGTTTTTTTTGTACTTGAAGGGAATAATGAATTTTATCCCGATGTTCCCTTAATCGCTTCCTTAAAACTTTTTGTAAGTTTTATCCTGGTAGCCCTGATCTGTTACCTGGTCTGCAAACTGATTTTACGCGAAAAGCTGCGAGCTGCAGTAATATCCCTTTTCCTTGTATATGGAATAGTTTATGCCCGCACTATTTACCATTATTACAGTATTCCCTTTGGAAATTACCGCGTTTCCAATACACATTTTTTCCTGGTTGCTGCAGTTGTTCTTATCGGCATTGTCATCATCATATATAGATCAGCGCCTGCATCACTCAGAAAATTCAACCGATTTCTTACGATTTTGTTTGCTGTACTCATTCTTTTTACGAGCGGGAGTATAATATATAAATGGCTGACACCATCACGTCAATTAAGCCTGCAATTGAGCAACAGCCCGGATCTCAGCCAACTAACTCCTAAGACCAAGCCAAATATCTATCTGTTGATGTTTGATGAATACCAGGGTAATGATGGATTGAAATCCTTGTATGGAAATAATGATATTTCGCCCGACTCTATGCTTATCAGAAAAGGATTCCGTGTGATGTCGCATCCCTCCAGTAATTACAATTATACATTTTATTCGGTGCCATCGCTGCTCAACATGAGTTACCTGGATTTTAATGATAATAAGCTGGACTATGACCTGAGAAGAGTGGTTAAATCAGTTCATACTCTGACCAATAAAAGTCCGTTGCTAAACTATTTCAACGAGGAAGGTTATGATATCATAAACCATAGTTTTTTCCAGTTGGGAGATATTCCATCCACATATCAATCGCTTGTGGTGCCACACGACGGTTATTCGGCAATATATTCAAGAACCATATTCGGATGGGCAAAAGAAGACCTACTGCATTCTATTGGCAGTAATGAGATCCAACAAATTATACCCAGTTATTTTTACCAGGTTTACCAATATAACAATGAAGTAATTAGCGGTATGGATCAAACTATCAATAACAAGACTATAGGCACAAAATTTGTGTACTCTCATCTGCTGATACCCCACCCTCCGGTTTTAACCGATTCCATCGGAAACCTGAGAAAGATAAGTACTGCTATGTATGAAGTGAACCGGCAGGAGCCTTCGTTCAAATCTTCATATAAGAAATATATTCAATATGCAAATTCTATATTGGATAAAATGGTAACTGGTATACAGGCCAATGATCCAACAGGAGTGATCGTTTTTACCAGTGACCATGGATTGAGGGTTATCCCCAGGCAAGAGGGGTATATTTTCAACAACCAATGTGCGGTATATATTCCAGGCAGCAATTATGCGGGATTTTATGATTCTGTATCACTGGTCAATTTGATGAGGCTTGTTTTAAACAATGCCAGCGGACTTCAAATTCCGTTAGTGGCAGATAAGAAGCATCCGTCAAAATAATTTAACTTCACCTTAAATAGTTGGATATGTTTCTGTATGTAGATCCAGGGAGTGGCAGCTATCTCGTCCAATTGATCATTGCGGCGGTATTGGGAGCAGGCTTTTATTTCAAAGCCGGTTGGAATTATCTGAAATCAAGATTTGGGAAAAACAAGCATGAGGATGATCCCAATGCTTCAACATAATATTCTTCCCTCCTCTTATCGTGATCCGTCAGGATTTGTTTTTGCTTCAGATGGTATCTTCTACCGTCAGGTTAATGCTGTGTATGCAAATGACTATGACCTGTTGACGAATGGCCCGCTTTACAATGAACTCATAGAAAAAAAATGGCTGATAGAGCATGACGAAGTGAATGGGGTTGATGATCCAAGAGTTTACAAGATCTTAAAGCCCCGCCAGCTTGGCTTTATCAATTACCCATACGAATGGAGTTTTTCACAATACCGGGATGCTGCATTACTTACTTTGCACATACAACAACTGGCTATGTCCCGCGGGATGAGTCTAAAGGATGCGACCCCATTCAATGTTGTCTTCGAAGGTAGCCGGCCAATTTTTATAGATACACTGTCGTTCGAAAAATACGACCCTACAAAACCCTGGGTGGCCTACCGGCAGTTTTGTGAGAGTTTCCTTGCACCACTCTTACTTTCTGCTTATCAGCATCCTGATCTTTCGAGACTGATGTCCATTTATCCTGACGGGATTCCCATCAATATATGTGCGTCGCTATTACCGTTGTCTTCAAGATTCAAAAGCCTGTCCACCCTGCACATACATTTACAGGCAGGTATAAAAGGCCCGGCCAATCAGTCCACAGGAAAACCTCCTGCCTTCAGTGCTGATAAACTCAAACGTATAATTAATCACCTTACCAATGGAATAACTAACCTGAAACTCAGTCAAAAAATTTCTACATGGAGCGACTATTATTCCAAGACAATTTTACAGGACAATTATTTACAGGAAAAAGAATTTCTGGTTTCCGGCCTTATCGATTCCATTGATTTTTCATCAGCCGTTGACCTGGGCGCCAATACAGGACAATTTGCCCTCCTGATAGAAAAAAAGGGAAAGGGTGTAATTGCCATTGACATTGACCCGCTTTGCATTGAACGTCTTTATCTATACACAAAAGAAAACAAGAACCGGGTTACCGCATTGATCGCTGACCTGATGAATCCTCCACCGGCAATTGGCTGGAACAACAAGGAGCGTCGCTCCTTACTGCAACGTATAACTGCTGATTTGGTGCTTGCTCTGGCCCTGGTGCATCACCTTTGTATTGCAAAAAATCTTCCATTTGAACATTTGGCACAAACCATCAGTAAAATCGGGAAATATCTTATCATTGAATTTGTTCCTAAAGAAGATGAAAAGGTCAGGCAATTGCTGAGTCATCGCGAAGATATTTTCATGGATTATGACATCATGAATTTCAAGTCTGCTTTTGAAGTATATTTCGATATTATTGAGTCAAAACCAGTCGGGAATAGCGGCCGGACAATTTTTTTAATGAAGAAAAAAAATAGCTGAGTTTTCTCATGCCATGGAAGAAATTGAACTGTCCATAGTTATGCCCTGCCTCAATGAGGAGTCTGCCCTGCCTTTTTGCTTACAACGCGCAATTGATTTTATTGGATCCAACAAAATTTGCGGAGAGATTATCGTTTCCGATAATGGAAGCACTGACAAATCAAGGGATATTGCCCGATCAATGAATGTTGTGTTGGTTGATGCAATAGTAAAAGGATACGGGGCTGCAATTATGGCCGGCGCAAAAGCTGCAAAAGGAAAATACATCATTATTGCAGATGCCGATGACAGCTATCATTTTGATGAGATCATGCCCCTGCTCGATGACCTCCGAAACGGCAGTGACCTCGTCATGGGGAATCGTTTTAAGGGAGGCATTGAAAAGAACGCCATGCCCTGGCTACATCAGTATTTTGGAAATCGCGCCCAATCGGCTATCGGTAATATCATGTTCGGAATAAATATTGGCGATTTCAATTGTGGAATGAGAGGGATCACCAAATCTTGCTTTAATGAACTCGACCTCCATACTACCGGGATGGAATTTGCTTCCGAACTAGTAGTGAAAGCAGCACTGCTGAAAAAGAAAATTTCAGAAAAACCCTTTCACCTGTACCTAGACAAACGTAACAGGGCTTCTCACCTGAAGACCTTTCGGGACGGATGGAGAAACCTGCGTTTTTTTTTATTGTACAGTCCGGCCTGGCTCTTCCTGTACCCTGGTCTGTTCCTGATGTTGACCGGAATTATTGTTTCGGCTATACTTTACCGTGGTCCGGTGAGGTTGGGCCAAACCCGTTTTGATATTCATACACTAACCTATACTTCGGCCAGTATCATCCTTGGTTTCCAACTAGTGAATGTATATGTTTTCACCAGGCTATATGCAGCTGTACACGGACTTCATCCATTCCAGCAAAAGTTCATGCGCGGGTTTAACCGATGGTTTAATATGGAGAAAGGCATCATACTTGGCATCCTCTTACTCCTTGCCGGTATAACGTTGAATATCCGGGCAATTCTCTATTGGAAGGATCGCCAGTTTGGAGATCTCGATCCAATAATTGTTTTAAGATGGGTCATCCCCTCAGTTACCCTTGTTCTACTTGGGGCCCAGTTAATGATATCCTGCTTTTTTCTCGGCATCCTGAACATCAGGAACAAATCCACTACTGATGTTAACATCAATCAATAAAAAGCCCTTCATGAGGTCATCCCGGCCCTTGGTTGTTTTATTGCTTGTTTATACCATTGTTCAATTTTATGCCATTCCCCGCCTTTCTATCAATTATGATGAAGAGTCATTTCTCATGTATGGGATAACCTTATTAAAAGGAGATGCAGATAAAGACATCAACCATTATGAAAGTAAATTGCCTATAACAACATTAAATGCATTACCCAGAGCAGTCCAACAGTTAATGGATCCTGAACTGAACAAAATAAATCCGACTGATGATATTGTTGCTGGCAGGTATATCAGTTTGTTGGTGTCCATCATGCTGGCATTGCTGATATACAGGTGGACCATGCTATGGTACGGTCAAAAAGCCGGACTCGTTGCCCTCATATTCTACTTGCTTTGTCCAAATATATTGGCACACGGCATTTTTCTTTCCTCCGATGTTTTTGCTTTCCTCTTCCCTGCCCTCTCTATTTATTTCCTTTCGGCTTTTTATGAACGCTGCAGGATGAAGGACTTTCTTGCATTTTCATTTTCTTTTGCACTGGCAATGATCACCAAGTTTTCTTTGTTGCACATGCTTCCTGTTGTAATGATTATTATACTTTTTAGAATTGCCGGCATTGGTCAACTAAAAGATATTTTCAGCAGGAATAATTTGGGATTGCTGGCGATTTTTATCGCAGTTAACTGGATGGTAATTTCTTCCTCCCATTTGTTTTTTGATATGTTTTTTCCGCTTAATAAATTCACATACCAGAGCAGTGCGTTCAAAAACCTGGTGCAGATTTTAGGTCCGATAGCTGAATATATTTATGTCCCCCTGCCTTCATCATATGTAAGAAGCATTGATCTTGTCATGTATTTTGATTCCCGCGGAGGTGGATGGCCTGGGGCATTGAACGGCAGACCCTATATATTGGGACAGTATAGTTCCACTGGATTCTGGTATTATTATGTGGTCAGTTTTTTCTATAAACTGCCCATCCCTTTTATGTTGTTGTTGCTTACCGCAATAATTGCGTTTGCCAGCAAGTACGGCCTAAAATTTTGGAAGGAGAAAGAAATCTTCCTTTTGGTACCTGTTGTTTACTACGGAATTTATATGAGCTTTTTCTACTCCACCCAGATAGGTGTTCGGCATCTGCTTATCATACTTCCATTTCTATTTGTTTTCAGTGGATTCTTTTTAAAGACTGCCCTGGAATCATCGTACAAATGGATAATGTCGCTCCTCCTGATCTGGCAGTTCATTTCAGTCGCGCTTTATTTTCCACATTTTCTGCCTTATACTAACGAGTTTATACTTGACAAAAAAAATGCTTATAAGAAAATAGCCGATACCAACCTAAGCTATAGGGAAGGAAGGAAATGGCTGGATCAATACATGGATCAACATAAAGCAGCTGTTTTCGAACCAAAAACTCCAATGTCTGGAACAGTAATTGTTGATATTAATAATTACCTGGGATTACAGGATAATAGTGTTGAAGGCAGATATGATTGGTTAATGCCATATGAACCGGTTGGGCATATACATTCCCAATACCTCATTTTTGAAATTCCATGAATTTAATCTATCCTTAGTTTATGCAACGTACCGGTATAAAAAAATGGCTTGAGTCGACTCCATTATTTTTGGTTTTGGTGCCTCTCTATGTGCTGGTTCACCTGGAAAAAGTTTTTCATCACCTTATTGTTTACCGTTATGCAGCTACACAAATTATCATCTTAATACTGGCTTGTTTAAGTTGCTATTTTCTTGCTCAATTTATTGAAAAAGACAGACGGAAGTACTGGGTGATTGCTTTTGTACTAATGGTATTCTGGTGTTATTTCGGATTGGTAAAAAATCTCCTGGAACATCGTTATCAGGGAT
>Ga0207691_10003463_pt1 | contig 15355 bp, 11 predicted proteins | sample KBSM13metaG_FD_184327 | JGI IMG/M metagenome (GOLD analysis project Ga0207691, IMG submission 184327) | Miscanthus rhizosphere microbial communities from Kellogg Biological Station, Michigan, USA - KBS M1-3 metaG (SPAdes) (version 2) | ecosystem: Host-associated > Plants > Roots > Rhizosphere >... | reverse complement strand
CCCCCGAGTACATCGCGGCCCGCCGCGCCCGCATGGCCGGCGTGGTGGTTGGCGAGGGCGATGACCACGAGGCCCGCTTCCGCCAGATCGATGAGCTCAAGTACGCCCTGCGCTCGGTGTACATGTTTGCGCCGTGGATCCGCCGGATCTTCATCGCCACGGACTCCCCCGCGCCGTCATGGCTGGCCGACCACCCGAGTGTGACGATCGTCCGGAGCGAAGAGTTCTTCGCCGACACCTCGGTTCTGCCCACGCACAATTCGCAGGCCGTGGAGTGTCAGCTGCACCACATCGAGGGGCTCTCCGAGCACTTCCTGTATTCGAACGACGACATGTTCTTCGGCCGCGCCGTGGGCCCGGACATGTTCTTCACTCCGGGCGGCATCACGAAGTTCATCGAGGCCGAAACCCGGATCGGCCTGGGCGACAACGACGCCGAACGCAGCGGCTTTGAGAACGCCGCCCGGGTGAACCGCAAGCTGCTCTGGAACCGCTTCGGCCGCATCACCACCCGGCACCTGGAGCACACGGCGGCCCCGCTGCGGCGCAGTGTGGTCGAGCAGATGGAGCAGGAGTTCCCGGCAGAGTTTGCCAAGACCGCCGCGAGTACCTTCCGGGCAGCGGACAACATCTCCGTGACCAACTCGTTCTACCACTACTACGCGCTGCTCACGGGCCGGGCCGTGACCCAGACAGCTGCCAAGGTGAGGTATGTGGACACCACGGCGCGGGCCGGCCTGAACTACCTGCCCAAGCTCCTGGCCAAGCGGAACATGGACTTCTTCTGCCTCAACGACGGCAGCTTCCCAGAGGTCCCGGCGGAAGAGCGGGCCGAACTGGTCACGGACTTCCTGGAGAAGTATTACCCCATCAAGGCGCCCTGGGAGAAGTAACGGACCGTGACCAAAACGGGGGCCGCGTCGGCCGGGGAGTGAATCAGTTCAGGGTGGTGTACCTGCGGTGCGCCGACGTCCGGGACGGGGCCTCGAGCTTGGCCTTCCCAGGGATATGGATCCCTGCGGCCGCGAGCCGGCGCTGGACTTCCTCCGGGGAGACCAGCTCCCCCACCGCCGGGGTGTCGCCGAGCAACACCACGGAGTGCACGATCGTGTGTTCGTAGACGTGGACCAGGTTGAACGCCTGCCCGCCGTCGCGGCCTCGGGTGCCGCCGACCGGGACGTTCAGATCCTGCGTGTAGCAGGTGGCTGAAGCCACGGACACAGGGATGCCCGCGAACGTTGCGGTGGTCGAGTAGTGCAGGTGGCCGCCCAGGATGGCGCGGACATCGGAGTTGCGCAGGACGCCGGCAAGCGCCGGCTGGCCCCGGAGCTCCACGAGCACGGCAAGGTCCAGCACGGACGGTACCGGCGGGTGGTGCAGGGCAAGGATGGTCCCGTCCGGGGCCGGGGTGGCCAGTTCAGCAGCGAGCCAGTCCAGCTGGTCGTGGCTCAATTCACCATGGTGGAAGCCGGGCACAGAGGTGTCCAGGGTGATGATGCGCAGCCCGTTGACGAAGTAGCTGTGGTCCACGGGCGCGTCATTGTCGGCCTCGTCCAGGAGCCCGGCCCGGAAATTGGCCCGGTCGTCATGGTTGCCCATCGCCCAGATGACCTTGGCCCCCAAGGCCTCGCACGCCGGATCCACGATGGCGCGGAGCTTGGCATACGCCTCGGGTTCGCCCAGGTCAGCCAGGTCGCCCGTGAAGATGACGGCTTCGGGGCGGGCTCCGGAGGCGTGGACCTCCTCGAAGAGTTGCCTGAGCAGGGCTTCGCTGTCCACGACGCCGTGCAAGGGTTGCGGACCCCCCAGCAGGTGGGGGTCGCTCAGGTGAAGTAGGAAATGACGTGGCCGGGGGTGTTCGGCCTCGATGCGCTCCATTGCTGCCTTCTTGGTTGGGTGGAAGCGGTGCTTCCAGGGTCCCTCTCAGTAAGAACTATCCAACCAGACATTGGGCAAACAATGTAAAAACTGGGACAGGCATATTGGAAAAATGGGCGTTAACAGGTGGCGTGCCCTCACATGCCCTTTCCGGCATATACGGGGCGGGGAGGCCCGGCGGCACTCCCGAAACCCCGGGGCTTCGGGGCGGGACGGACAGTGCCGCCGGGTTTACGGTTTCCGCTAGCTCAGGTAGCCGTTCGGGTTAAGCACGAACTTCGTCGCCGCGCCGGCGTCGAATTCCGCGTAGCCCTTCGGCGCGTCCTCCAGGGTAATCGCCTTCGCGTTGACGTTCTTGGCGATATGCACCCTGTCATGCAGGATGGCCATCATCAGCTGCCGGTTGTACTTCATGACCGGACACTGTCCCGTGGTGAAGCTGAGCGACTTTGCCCAGCCCGTTCCGAGGCTGAGTGAGAGCGAACCTTTCTTCGCGGCCTCGTCCACGCCGCCCGGGTCCCCGGTGACGTAGAGCCCGGGGATGCCCAGGGCACCGCCGGCGGCCGTTACCTCCATCAGCGAGTTCAGGACGGTGGCGGGGGCCTCGTGGGCTCCGGCCCCGTGCCCCTTGGCCTCAAATCCCACGGCATCCACGCCGCAATCGACTTCCGGGACGCCCAGGAGTTGCTCGATCTGTTCGGCCGGGCCGCCCTTACTCAGGTCGATGGTCTCGCAGCCGAAGCTGCGCGCCTGCGCCAGGCGGTCCGCGTTCATGTCACCCACAATCACGACGGCGGCACCCAGGAGCTGGGCACTGGTCGCCGCGGCCAGGCCCACGGGCCCTGCGCCTGCCACGTAGACGGTGGACCCGACGCCGACGCCTGCGGTGACCGCACCATGGAATCCGGTCGGGAAGATGTCCGAGAGCATCGTCAGGTCCATCATCTTTTCGAGGGCCTGGTCTTTGTCCGGGAACTTCAACAGGTTCCAATCGGCATACGGCACCAGGACGTAGTTGGCCTGGCCGCCTACCCAGCCGCCCATGTCCACATAGCCGTAGGCGCTGCCCGGCCGGTCGGGGTTGACGTTCAGGCAGATGCCGGTCTTGCGCTCCTTGCAGTTCCGGCAGCGCCCGCAGGCGATATTGAAGGGGACGGAACAGATGTCCCCCACTTTGATGAATTCAACATCCGGGCCCACTTCGACCACCTCGCCGGTGATCTCGTGGCCGAGCACCAGGTCGGCGGGTGCCGTGGTGCGCCCCCGGACCATGTGCTGGTCCGAACCGCAAATATTTGTGGCCACGGTTTTGAGGATTACGCCGTGGCGCACCTGCCGGCCCACGTTGGCGGGGTTGACCCCCGGGCCGTCCTTGAGTTCGAAGGTGGGGTAGTCAATGTCGATCAGTTCGACCTTGCCAGGCCCCTTGTAGGCAACGGCTTTGTTCCCTGTCATCTATTTCCTCCTGCTTTCACGGGCCCCGTGGTGGGCGCCCTGGTGTGATTCACGAAGTTCTTTGATGCGCCCTCCACAGGAACACCCGGCCACACTGCCGACGGCTGCCAGAGTTGCTTGCGCCGCGGGGAAGTCCGGAATGTTGGAGGGTCCGGCCAGTCTAGGCGCTAAGCATGCTTAGGGATAGGGCTGAGTTCCTCTGGACCCCGGGCCGGTCGGGTCAGTCGAGGGCGGACTGAACAGCTTCGATGATCTCCGGCGCGTCAGGCTCAACGGTGGGCGCAAAGCGGGCGATGACCTCGCCGTCGCGGTTCACGAGGAACTTCTCGAAGTTCCACTTCACGAGGCCGGGCAGGATGCCGGTCTTGAACTTGGTGAGCTCGGCGTAGAGCGGGTGCTGGTTCTTGCCCCGGACGTTGGCCTTGACTGTCAGCGGGAAGGTCACCCCGAAATTGCGCTGGCAGAACTCGGCAATCTCGGCCTCGCCGCCGGGCTCCTGCCCGGCGAACTGGTTGCAGGGCACGCCGAGGACCTGGAAGCCCTGGTCCCGGAACTTGTTGTGCAGCGCCTCGAGTCCAGCGTACTGGGGGGTGAAACCGCACTGGGAAGCCACGTTGACCACCAGAACCACCTCGCCCTTGAATCGGCCAAAATCGGTCTCGGTCCCGTCGATGAGGGTCAGGGGAATGGAGTGCAGAGCTGTCATGGGGCGCGTCCTTGCGATGTCGATGGTCCGGAGCAGGGAATCTGAACTGGTTACTCCATTATTCGGCACCGGGGGCTGCGAGTATTGGTGTGCCTCCCGGACATGACGCCGGAACAATGCCCTGGGGCGCGGCGGGGGCTAGCCGCCGGGCGTCGCTGAGGGCGTCGCAGATGGTGTCGCTGAGGGTTCTGTTGTCACTGCCGTCGTGGCCGACTGCGTGGCCGCCCGTGGCTTCGGCGTATCGGCCGGCGCGGTGATCGGGTCCGGCTCCACAGTGAGCGGGGCCGGCACGGGGGTGGCCGTCTTGGCGGCAGCCTCCGTCGCGGTTGCGGAGGACGGCGCAGGCGCGGAGGACGGCGGTGCCACCGGCGGCGGGACCGATAACGGTGCTGATGGCTTGGCGGAGGCTGTTCCCGTCTGGGTTGGCGCCGGCGTCGGGGTGGGGGTCGCCGTCGGCGTCGGGGTGGCCGTTGCCGACGGGGTCGGGGTCGCAGTTGCCGACGGGGTCGGGGAGGGCGCGGCAGGCGTGGTCGTCGTGGCAGTCCCAGTCGGCGTCGGGGTCGCGGAGGCAGTGCCGGTCGGCGTCGGCGTCGCGGAGGCAGTGCCGGTCGGCGTCGGGGTCGCGGAGGCAGTGCCGGTCGGCGTCGGCTTAGAGGTGGCGGAAGGCGTTGGGGACGGTTTGTTGGCGGCGGCTTCAGTAGCCGCAGGCGAGGCACTCGCCGACGGCTTGGCGGCCACCGCGGCAGGCTGCTCCTGAACGCCGCCGGCCACCACATGGGTCAGGTCTTCCCGGACAGGAATCGCCCAGCCAATCCCCGCATTGGTTGCCTTACCGGCGTCGGGTGCGTAACTGGTCATGTCGATCGGGCCGAGTTGATCCACCTGCTTGATGGGCAGAAATGTCCAATCGCGCGGATCAGTGTGGGAGCCGTTGAGGATGGTTTCGAAGTGAAGGTGGCAGCCGGTGGAGGATCCGGTGGTACCTACCCGGGCAATAATTTCCCCCACCCGCACGGAGTCGCCCTTCTTGACCGCGATCGCCTCCAGATGGTTGTACGTGGTGATGAGACCGTTGCCGTGGTCGATTTCCACCCGGTTTCCGCCGCCCCACGGGTGCCACCCGACGGCCCGCACCACACCGGCGTCGGCGGAGTAGACCCGGGTGCCGCAGGGGGCCGCGAAGTCCTGGCCCCAGTGGAATTCGCCCGCGAATCCCGTCAGGGGGCTGGTGCGCAGCCCGAACGGGGACGAGGGCACCAGTGATTCCAGCGGGGCCATGAGGAAACCCGGCGCGGGCCGGTGCAGGGCCGCCGAGGCTACATTGAGCTCGCCACGCACCCCTGCCCGGGTGGCCGTGTCCACCGTGCTCCGGCTGAAGGCCACGAGCGCCTGGGCATCGGCGGTGACAGCGCCGGTGCCGGGAGTCCCCGCGGGCGCGGTCGCGGCTGAGTGGGCCAGCGGGTCCAGGGCTTCCGGTCCCACGTCGCCGGAGGGAGGCATGGCTGCCGTCGGGACGGCGGTGGGCGCGCCGTAGGTCGCAAAGGCGCTCAGTCCCTGAAAGCCGCCGAATGCCAGCACGGCCAGGGACAGGCACAGGCCTCCGGACACGCAGCGCACGGCAATGGTCCGTGCCCTCGCTGACTGCTCACTCGATGAGTTTCCCCAGTGTTTTCCCACGAAATGACTCCCGCTATATGTCCGCCAGACCCCAATCTTCACGGACTTACCTCCCTATGTGACCACAGACGGCCGGGTCTGTGAACCGTCAGCGCGCTCCTTTTGCGGGACCAATCGGAGATCCGCGGATGTCCCCAGTAGCTTGCCGGCCGCGGCCCAGTAGTTCTGCGCACAATTGCAGGTGCCGCACGCCGCCGGGACGGGTAAGAATGAAGGATGCGAAATGTCCTCAGGGAATGGCAGGCGGAACTCAAACAGACGTTCACGGGGACGCGCGATTCGGTGCCCGAGTGGGTGCCGGGCCTGGCCGAGGGGGACGACGCCGGGTACCACTTGCCCGGCTCGGCCGTCTGGGCCGTGCACGGGGACATGCCAACCATCGTGGCGGGAATCCGGGCACTGCTGATGCAGGCGCTCCATCCCGGCGCGTTGGCCGGAGTCCACGATCACTCCCGTTTCCGCGAAGACCCGCTGGGCCGGCTGGCTGGCACGATCCGCTGGATCTTCACCGTGACGTATGGCTCCACGGATACGGCGAAGGCGGCGTCGGACTGGGTTCTTCGGCTGCACCGGACGGTGCGGGGAGAATTTGTGGACGGCCACGGCATCAGGCGCAGTTACGCGGCCAATGATCCCGAGCTGCTCCGGTGGGTTCACATTGCCTTCACAGACGCTTTCCTCTCTGCCCACAAACTGTGGGGGCGGCCGATTCCTGGCGGACCTGATGCCTACGTCCGTGAGTGGGCCCAGGCCGGCCGGCTGATGGGCGTCGAGGCACCGCCGCTGAGCGAAGCGGAAATGCGGCAGCAGTTGGACCGCTGGTACGACGACGGCGAGCTCCGCTGTGACGAACGGGTCACCGAAACGGTGGCGTTCATTCGCGACCCGCCCCTGCACCCCGCGCTCAGGCCTGGCTACCGGGTGCTGTTCGCGGCCGCCGTGGCAAGCCTCGAGCCCAAGTACCGGGAGCTTCTGGGCCTGCGGACCGCGCGGCTGGGCCCGATACCGCTGCCGGTAACCCTGGCCACCCGGGTCACGCTCGGCGTGGTGCATGTGGCCCTCGGCCGGATGGGCCCGAGCGAGCAAGCTGCCCGCGCCAGGCTGCGCCGGCTGGGCTACCGGGCCTGAGTCTGGGCCGGCGGGCGGCTGCGGTGGTTTTGCTGGTTTGTGGCGGGCATGCGGCGGCACGGGGCGGCCAAGGCACGGGGCAGCGCGGCTGGGGCACGAGGCGGCCCGGGGCGCAGGGCAGCCCGGCCTCCAAACCGACTTGGTGGATGAATCCCGGAGGACGCAGCCTTGGCCAGAACCTCACGAGAACCTCACGAGGGATAGAAATGCCGGGGACGCGAATAGCCCGGAGACGCAAAAAGGCCCCGGTCCGAGGACCGGGGCCAACCGCGGAGAATGGGGGATTTGAACCCCCGAGGGCGTTAACCCAACACGCGTTCCAGGCGTGCGCCATAGGCCGCTAGGCGAATTCTCCAGTTGCTTCTGAATCAAAAGCAGATACTAGAATACCTGAACTTTCCGGCTTCGCCCAATTGGGCCTCCCCGCCCCGGCCTGCGGCTCCTCCGCGGGACATGCCCCGCGGCCCACTTGAGGACTGGACATAGCCCCAAAATGCCCACTCCTTCCCGCCAAGAATGGGCATGCCCCACACCGGCCACTCCCGCGGCTGGACATGCCCCGCGGCCCACTTGAGGGCTGGACATAGCCCCAAAATGCCCACTCCTTCCCGCCAAGAATGGGCATGCCCCACACTGCCCATTCCCGCCACTTGGACATGCCCAGCGGTCCGCCCGACCGCTGGACATAGTCCCACCGCGCCCACTCCTGCAGCCCACTCCTTCTCGCCAAGAATGGGCATGTTCCGTCGAGGATTAAGGGCCAAACCGGGCCAATTCGGGGCACACCCAATCGTCAGGTAAACTTGCTGACGGCCCCTCATGTGGCGTCATCCTGTTGAACTCCCCCAGGACCGGAAGGTAGCAAGGGTAAACGGGCTCTGGCGGGTGCATGAGGGGTCTTTTATGTCTGTGCCGATTGGTAGGGTTTATCTGTGACTGTTACTACCGCCCTCTACCGTCGATACCGCCCCGATTCGTTCGCGGACGTTATCGGGCAGGAGCACGTCACCGAGCCTCTCATGACGGCCCTGCGCAAGAACCGCGTCAACCACGCCTATCTCTTTTCGGGCCCCCGCGGCTGTGGCAAAACCACCTCCGCCCGCATCCTGGCCCGCTGCCTGAACTGCGCCGAGGGCCCCACGGACACCCCTTGCGGCAAGTGCCCCAGCTGCGTGGAACTTGCCCGCGGCGGCTCCGGCTCCCTGGACGTCATTGAGATCGACGCCGCCAGCCACGGCGGTGTGGACGACGCCCGCGACCTCCGGGAACGGGCCACCTACGCCCCCGTCCGGGACCGCTACAAGATCTTCATCATCGACGAAGCCCACATGGTCACGTCTGCCGGGTTCAACGCCCTGCTCAAGATCGTCGAAGAACCGCCGGAACACATCAAGTTCATCTTCGCCACCACGGAGCCGGACAAGGTCATCGGCACCATCCGTTCCCGCACGCACCACTACCCTTTCCGGCTGGTGCCGCCGGAGCCTCTCATGGCGTATCTGGAGCTGCTCTGCACCCAGGAGAACGTCCCCGTGGCGCCCGGGGTGCTCTCGCTCGTCATCCGCGCGGGCGGCGGTTCGGTCCGCGACTCCCTCTCCGTGCTCGACCAGCTCATGGCCGGCGCCGGACCAAACGGACTGGACTACGAACTCGCGGTCGCCCTCCTGGGCTACACGCACGCCTCCCTGCTCGATGACGTCGTCGAAGCCGTCGCGGCGTCGGATGCCGCCACAGTGTTCCGCGCTGTGGACCGAGTCATCCAGACCGGGCACGATCCAAGGCGCTTCGTCGAGGACCTGCTCGAACGCTTCCGCGACCTCATCATCGTCCAGGCGATGCCCGAAAGCGCCCAGTCCATCCTCCGCGGCATGCCGGCGGACCAGATCGCCCGCCTGCAGAACCAGGCGCACAACCTCGGGGCGGCCGAGCTCTCCCGCGCCGCTGACGTCACCAATACCGCTCTCACCGAGATGACCGGGGCCACCTCGCCGCGACTGCACCTGGAACTGCTGTGCGCCCGCATCCTGCTGCCCAGCTCCGAGCAGACCGAGCGCGGCATCGCAGCCCGGATCGACCGCGTCGAGCGGCGTTTGAACTACGCCGGGAACGACGTCGGAGCCCCCCTCGCCGCCGCTCCCGCACCTGTTGCCGTTTCGCCTGCACGCACGGAGCAGGCAGCCGCGCCACAGTTGCCGGCAGCGGACGTGCCCGCCGCACCGGCTGCCACAACCACCGCCCCCTCCGCCCCGCGTCAGGGCGAGCAGCCGCCGGCCACAGTCTCCGCGCCCGCCCGGCAGGACGAGCCCGTCCGAGAACCGCTGACGGCGCCACGGGTCAGCACCAGCGACTGGCCTGTGGACGAACCCGCGGCGGCCAGCCGGCCCGCCCCGGCCGCAGGTCCCGCCGCCGCGCCTCCGTCCCTGCCCGCGTCAGAGACTGCCTCAGCGGCTGCCCCATCCGCCCCCGCACCGCCCGCCCCCGCGGCATCTACCCCAGCACCTTCCGTCCCTGCGCGCCCCGAGCCGGCCGAGCCCGGCAGGGCGCCTGCCGCTGCTCCCAGTCCTGCTCCCGGGTCTGCCGCCGGACCCGGAGCCGACGTGGAGGTTTTGCGCCGCGCCTGGCCCGAGATCCTGCAAACGCTCACCAAGATCAAACGCAGCACCTGGGCGCTGGTGGAACCCAACGCCCAGGTCGGCCACTTCGAAGACCACGTCCTGACCCTCGCGTTCACCACCACGGGGCTGGCGGGCGCCTTCGGCCGGGCCGACCACGCCGAGAACCTCCGGCAGGCGATCCACAAGACCATCGGCATCGATTGCCAGATCCGGGCCGTGGCCGGCAGCAGCAACAGCCCAGCGAGCTCTGAGCCAAACCCAAAAGCGCCGCCGGCTAGCCCGGAGACCCCGGCATCGTCCGCAAGCCAGGCGACATCGGCCGACGTCGCCTGGGGCCTGAGCCCGGCTCCCCAGCAGGCCCCATCTCCGGCTAACGATGCCGCTGAAGCCGTCCCCTCGCGGGTGGCCCCGGCGCACGTTCCCGCCGCCTCAATGCCTTCGACGCAACCCACTCCGGCCCCCGCGGCCGAGGCTCAGGTCCGGGCAGCCGCGCCGGCAGCGGAACCGGCAGCGGAACCGCAGGCGCCTGCCCCCGCGATCCAAACTCAGGTCCGCGCAGCCGAGCCAGCAGCCGGATCGGACGGCCCTTCGGAGCCTTCCGGGTCCTACGCCGACGGCGATGACGACTGGGGACCGCCCCGGGACGAGGACGCCCCTCCGTTGGACGAGGAACCACCCCTGGATTGGGACCCCTCGCCCGTGGCCACGCCGCGCCGCACCGAGCCCGCGGCTGCCGCTACCGCTCCGGCCCGCAAGTCCCCTGCCGCGCCGGCATCCAAAACCGCCGGTTCCCCGGCCGGGACACCGGGCGCAGACCCGGACGCGTCGGATGACGCGTGGGCCCGCGCCGTCGAGCAGTCACCCGGCGTCTGGACGGTCGGCACAGATTCGAACCTCGGCCGGTACACGAGCCCGGATGTCGAGCCCGCTGCGTCCGAGCCCGAGCCGAAGCCTGTGCACTACGAGCCGGCGGCGGCACAGATCCCGGAGTACGCGGGTGTCGTGTCCGCGCCGTCCGGACTGACCTCGGACCACCAGGCCCGGGCCGAAGCGGCTCCGGCGCCGGCGGTTGCGGAGTCTGTTGCGCCGCGTGTGGCCGCCGCTGCTGTAGCTGCCGTCGCGGAGGCTGTTGCGGTCACTGCCGTTCCCGAGGCTGCCGCTCCGGCAGGCCGGCAAAGCCTGTACCAGCGGCTGTCGAACAGTCCCGAGGCCGAGGCCGGGCGGGCGAAGGCCCCCGCCCGAGCCGCCGCCGCGACCACCGTCTACGTACAGGACATCCCCAGCGCCGACGACGAAACGATCGAGGAATCGGGCGTCTTCGGCCGGGCCGCCGTCGAGCGTATTCTGGGCGGGAAACTGGTGGAAGAGCGCTCCCTGGATGGAAGCCCGCTGCCGCCCCGCTTCTAGCAGACTCCCTGCCGGCTGGCCCCGGCCCCACTCCAAACGAACGAGGACATTGTGTACGAAGGCGCAGTTCAAGAGCTGATCGACGAGCTCGGACGCCTTCCCGGAGTGGGGCCCAAGTCAGCCCAGCGGCTGGCCTTCCACATCCTTGAGGCTGATCCGCAGGACATGAAGCGGCTTGTCGATGCCATCACCACCGTGAAGGAACGGGTCAAGTTCTGCACGGTTTGCGGGAACGTGACCGAGCAGGAACTGTGCAACATCTGCCGCGACCCGCGCCGGGACCCCACGGTTATCTGCGTCGTCGAAGAATCCAAGGACGTCCTGGCGGTGGAACGCACGCGGTCCTTCCGCGGCAGGTACCACGTGCTGGGCGGCGCGATTAACCCAATCGCGGGGATCGGTCCGGAACAGCTCCGGATCCGTGAGCTGCTGACCCGGCTCAACGACGGCGCCATCCAGGAAATCATCATCGCCACCGACCCCAACCTCGAGGGCGAGGCCACGGCGACGTATCTGGCCCGGATGCTCAAGTCGATCGGCATCGCCGTCACCCGGCTGGCGTCCGGCCTGCCCGTGGGCGGGGACCTGGAATACGCCGACGAAGTCACGCTCGGCAGGGCCTTCGAGGGCCGCCGCAACGCCCTGAGCTGACGCACTCCTGGCCGCCGCGGCAGCGACACCCCGGCCCACCATCCGGCCCGGCGGACATGTCCAGCGCCCACGCCCGGGAATGGACACAATGCCCTCATGCCCACTCCAGCCCGCCAAGAATGAGCATGTCCCGCGGCAGCACTGAGCATGCCTGCACCTGGCCCGTGCTCCACCACCCGGTCCGATGGACATGTCCAGCGCCCACGCCCAGGAATGGACACAATGCCCTCATGCCCACTCCAGCCCGCCAAGAATGAGCATGTCCCACGGAAGCACCGAGCATGTCCACTCCTAACCCGAGCTCCCCCACCCGGTCCGATGGACATGTCCAGCGCCCACGCCCAGGAATGGACACAATGCCCTCATGCCCACTCCAGGCCGCCAAAAATGAGCATGTCCCACGGAAGCACCGAGCATGTCCACGGAACGGGAGACCATGTCCACTCCTGGCCCGCAGCACTGGGCATGTCCGGTGGAGACAAACCCGGCGTGTCTGCCATTCGGTCACAATTCAACGGCGCGGGCGGCACGGCGATAAACTGGGGTGAGAAGTTACGCCGTCGCGCCGTTTGGTTGCCTGGCCCAGAACCCCGATGATCCAGTGAGGGTGCGCGAATGAGTTTGCCCACTACCGAAGTCCAGCCCGGATCGCAGACGTTGCCCGTCTCGGCCGCCGCCACCAAGCACCTTGTCGTGAAGAAATTTGGCGGGTCCTCGGTGGCGGACGCAGAAGGCATCAAGCGCGTCGCCCGGCGGGTCGTGGACGCCCAAAACGCCGGCGACGAGGTGGTCGTGGTGGTTTCCGCCATGGGCGACACCACCGATGAGCTCCTTGACCTCGCCGGCCAGGTCACCGATTCCGCGCCCGCCCGCGAAATGGACATGCTCCTCTCCGCCGGCGAACGAATCTCCATGGCGCTGCTGGCCATGGCCATCAACAAGTTCGGCGCCTCGGCCCAGTCCTTCACCGGGTCCCAGGCCGGCATGATCACCGACGGCATCCACGGCAAGGCCCGGATCATCGACGTCGACCCGCACCGCATCCGCACCGCCCTGGACAAGGGGCACATCGCGATTGTGGCCGGGTTCCAGGGCATGAGCCACACGACGAACGAGATCACGACGCTCGGGCGCGGCGGTTCGGACACGACGGCGGTGGCCCTCGCCGCGGCGCTTGACGCCGATGTCTGCGAGATCTTCACCGACGTCGACGGCGTCTACACGGCCGATCCGCGGGTGGTCGCCTCGGCCCGGAAGATCGACCGCATCTCCAGCGAGGAAATGCTGGAACTGGCCGCGTCCGGCGCTAAGATTCTGCACCTGCGCTGTGTTGAATACGCCCGCCGCTTTGGGGTACCCCTGCACGTCCGTTCCTCATTCAGCCAGAACGAAGGCACCTGGGTTCTGCCCGGCGCCGACGACAAGATCACGACTCAAGAGGGAGTTGCCTTGGAGCAGCCAATCATCTCCGGTGTTGCACACGATCGGTCCGAAGCCAAGGTCACGGTTGTCGGTGTACCTGACATCCCCGGCAAGGCAGCGGCGATCTTCCAGGTCATCGCGGACGCCCACTCGAACATCGACATGATCGTCCAGAACGTCTCCACCCACGGTACGGGCCGGACCGATATCTCCTTCACGCTCCCGATCGTCGAGGGCGCCGAGGCCCTGGCCGCCCTGCACGCCGCGCAGGACCGGATCGGCTTTGAGAGCATCGAATATAACGAGAAGATCGGCAAGCTTTCGCTGATCGGCGCCGGCATGCGCTCGCACCCGGGTGTGTCCGCCCGCTTCTTCGCGGCCCTCTCCGAGGCCGGCATCAACATCAACATGATCTCCACCTCGGAGATCCGGATCTCCGTGGTGACCCACGCGGATCTGCTCGACGACGCCGTCCGCGCCATCCACAGGGCGTTTGACCTCGACAGCGAGGACGAGGCCACGGTCTACGGCGGCACGGGCCGCTAGCCGCACCTGCGCATCCGGGCGGACCCCGGATGCGCATAAAGACGGGGAAGGGAGCGGCACCTGCCGCTCCCTTCCCCGTCTCCGCCCGTCGTCGGCCGCTTCCCCACAGCTCCGGCCGCATTCCCACGTTTCCGGCCGCGTACCACGCGGCCGCCCAGGATGCCCCCGGCATCCGGGGTCCCCCGGAACCGTCGGAACCGGCGAAGCGGGCCTCGTCAGACCTCTTCTTTCCCGAGATCCGTTTTCCGGACAGCGTAGTGGTGTCCGTGGTCGTCCGTCTCGACTTCGAAACCTGCCAGGTCGTCTTCCGAGGCGTGCTCGAAGTCGTCGTGCTTGTGAACTACAGGCGCCGCGGTGTCGCCTCGATTTGCGGGCCCGAACAGCAGCCTCAGCTTGTCGGTCTTTTCCATGAAAGCTCTGACAGCACGTGTCACTAGTCCCACCCCCTTTCCTCGTCCCGGATGGTTCAGGATGCTGCACAGCGGTGTGTCAGTGCCCTCATTTTACGCCCGGCAGCGGGAAATGGCCCGGGTGGGGTGGCGCTAAAAGGGACCTAGCGCAGGGATTTGTCGTCAGGGTTTCGAGGCACCACGTAAGTGCTGCCGTCGGGCCGGTGCAAGGTCTCCCACTGTTCAGTTTCAGCCTGCCGCGCCGCCAGCAGCCGCCTGTTCTGGTCGGTCATCTCGTGGCCGAGTGAACTGCGGTTGGCCGGCCCGAACACGGCCCGGAACTTCCCGGTGGCCCGCATGAACCGCTCGACGGCATTTTCCTTGGCCATGGCTATCCTTTCGTGGGAGCAAGACAATGCTCCCAGTGTACGCTAATCATTAGTGCACTAATCATTCGAAGGAGTCGGTGTGACCGAAGGAACCCCAGCAATCCAGGACAGGCACGTCATGCCGGGAGCGCATGGAGCCCAGGACTCCCAGGCAGCACAGGACGACCTCCTGCTGGAACAGCAGCTCTGCTTCGCCCTGACGGTGGCCTCCCGAAGCGTCGTGGGCGCTTACAAGCCCGTCCTCGACAGGCTCGGCCTGACCCACCCGCAGTATCTCGTCATGTTGTGCCTGTGGGAAGCGAGCCCGCGCTCGGTCCGCGACATCAGCGAGGCCCTGGCCCAGGAGCCGGCAACCATCTCGCCGCTGCTGCGCCGCCTCGAGACGGCAGGCTTCATCACCCGCCAGCGGATGGAAGGCAACGAGCGCACCCTGGATGTCCGGCTGACGCCGCGCGGCGCCGCGCTTCGGGAGCAGGCCACAGAAGTCCCGGGCATCATGATGGCCCGGCTGGGCCTGACGCGTGAACAGGTCGGCCAGCTGCACGCCACCATGATGGACCTGATCGCCGCCACACGGCCCGGCCCGGACGACGCGCCCCGGCGGTAGACTGGGCAAAACAGAGGAGGACTGCTGATGCGCACGCAATCGGGCCGCCCGGCACTTGTCCTGGCGGCCGTCCTGATGGCCGTGGCCGGATTGGCCGCCTGCACGCCGAATGGCGGGCCCACACCTTCCCCCTCCCCCAGCACGACGTCGGGCACCCCCTCCAGCCCGTCACCCACAGCGCCGTCGGGCTCGCCGTCGCCGGAGACGGAGACGACGTCACCGGCCCCGTCGCCCTCCGCGGTCCCGCTGCCGTCCGGACCGGGCAAGGGCAACGCCGAACTCGCCATCATGGTCAAGCCGAACGAAACCGGCACCGCGGCCAACTTCACGCTGGTCTGCCAAAACGGGGTTCCTGCGGCCGAAAGCCAGCACCCCAACGCCGCCGCCGCATGCATCGCCATCAAGAACAACCCGGCCATCCTCAGCCCCGCCCCGCCCGCCAAGAACCAGACCTGCACCCAGCAGTACGGCGGCCCGCAGGTGGC
>Ga0207691_10003462_pt1 | contig 15357 bp, 11 predicted proteins | sample KBSM13metaG_FD_184327 | JGI IMG/M metagenome (GOLD analysis project Ga0207691, IMG submission 184327) | Miscanthus rhizosphere microbial communities from Kellogg Biological Station, Michigan, USA - KBS M1-3 metaG (SPAdes) (version 2) | ecosystem: Host-associated > Plants > Roots > Rhizosphere >... | reverse complement strand
GTGGCGCCGCTGTGGGAGCAGGCGCGCATCTGCGCGCAACACATCGCCGAGATCGGCGTGTCGCGATTTTCCGGAGCGCTGAATGCCACACAGCTCAAGGTGTCCGGTATCGAAGTTTTTTCGGCCGGCGATTTCTCCGACAGTCCCACGCGCGAGTCGCTGGTGTTATCGGATCGCCGTCGCGGCATCTACAAGCGCGTGGTTCTGGAAGGCAACCGGATCTGCGGCGCAGTGTTGTTCGGCGACACGCGCGAAGCGGCGCGCCTCAAGGAGCTGATCGCGGACCAGACCGACGTCGGACCGATCCGCGACCAGTTGCTGTTCGACGCCCCGGCGGCTGCGTAGGGTGCCGTAGCGTTTGGACAAGCCGGCCCTCACTCGAACGACCTGCCCGTATTGCGGCGTCGGTTGCGGCGTGCTCGCGGCGCCAGGCCGGAACGGCGCGGACGTGCGCGGCGATCCGGCGCATCCCGCCAATCTCGGCAAGCTGTGCGTGAAGGGCAGTGCCCTGGGTGAGACGGTGGGACTGGAAGACCGGCTGCTGCACCCGCAGATTCGCGGAGAACGTGTGAGCTGGGATATTGCGCTCGACGCGGTCGCGAAAAAATTTCAGCGCTGCCTCGAGACCTTCGGCCCCGACTCGGTGGCCTTTTACGTCTCGGGCCAGATGCTCACCGAGGACTACTACGTCGCCAACAAGCTCATGAAGGGCTACTTCGGCGCGGCCAACATCGACACGAATTCGCGCCTGTGCATGGCCTCGGCCGTGGCCGGCCACAAGCGTGCGTTCGGCGAAGACGTGGTCCCGGTGAGCTACGCAGATCTCGACGAGGCCGATCTCATCGTGCTGGTCGGATCCAACACCGCATGGTGTCATCCCGTCCTCCTGCAACGGCTGCTCGCGGCGCGCGAACGGCGGCCGCGCATGAAAATCGTGGCGCTGGATCCGCGCCGTACCGCGACCACGCAGATCGCGGACCTGCATCTGCCACTGGCTGCCGGCAGCGACGTGCACCTGTTCAACGGATTGCTGGTTTGGCTGGCCGAGCACGGGCGCGTCGACCGCGCCTTCGTCGATGCGCACACCAATGGCTGGGAAGAGGCGCTCGAAGCCGCGCGCGCCGGCGGCGGCGCACTCATAGCCACCGCGCGCGCCTGCGGACTCGACGTCGAGCTGCTGCAGCGGTTCTACGAGTGGTTTGCCGAGACGCCGGCCGTGATCACGGCGTTCTCGCAGGGCGTCAACCAGAGCTCGGCGGGCACCGACAAGGTCAACGCCATCATCAATTGCCATCTCGCCACGGGCCGCATCGGCGAGCCGGGTGCGGGGCCGTTCTCGGTCACCGGCCAGCCCAACGCCATGGGAGGACGCGAGGTGGGCGGTTTCGTCAATACGCTCGCCGCGCACATCGATGTCGAGAACGTGGCCGGCCGCACGGCCGTGCAACGGTTCTGGGACAGCCCCGCGATTGCCACCCGCCAGGGTCCGAAGGCGGTGGAAATGTTCGACCGCATACACGACGGACGCATCAAGGCCGTGTGGATCATGGCGACCAACCCGGTGGTCAGTCTGCCCGACGCTGACAAGGTGAAGGCCGCGCTGCGAAATTGCGAATTCGTCGTGCTGTCGGAGGTGATGGCGAATACCGACACCGCGGCGCTCGCGCATGTGCTGCTGCCGGCGCTGGCCTGGGGTGAGAAGGATGGCATGGTCACCAACTCCGATCGCACGCTCTCACGACAAAGATCGTTCCTGCCAGGGCCGGGCGAAGCGCGCGCCGACTGGCGCATCGTCTGCGACGTGGCGCGCGCCATGGGATTCAGCGGCTTCGACTTCACATCCGTGCACGAGATTTTTCGTGAGCATGCACGTCTCACCGCCCACGCCAATGACGGCCAGCGCGCGTTGAATCTCGGCGCCTGGGCCGACATCACCGCCGAGGAATACGCCGACTGGCAGCCGGCGGCCTGGCCCATGGCGAGCTCGCGCGCGTCGGCGCGCGGCCCGATGTTCGCCGACGGGAAGTTCCTGCACGCCGACGGGCGCGCGCGCTTTTTGTCTCTGACGCCGCGCGGGCCGGAACATGCGCCCACGCAGAAATTTCCGCTGGTGCTCAACACCGGCCGGGTGCGCGATCACTGGCACACCATGACGCGCACCGCCAAGTCCGCGCGCCTGTCGGCGCACGTGGCCGAGCCCTTCGTCGAGATCAATACCGCCGATGCGCTGCGCTTCGCGGTGCGCGATGGGACGCTCGCGACGCTGCGCACCGAGTGGGGCTCGATGGTGGCGCGCGTTCGCACCGGCTCCGAGATCCCGTCGGGGATGGTGTTCGCCCCCATCCACTGGAACCGTGCCTTTGCCTCCGATGCGCGCGTGGGCGCGCTCACCAATCCGGTGGTGGACCCGGTGTCGGGCGAGCCCGAGCTCAAGCACACACCCGTCTCGATCGAACATTTCGCCGCCGACTGGTATGGCGTAATGCTGACGCGCAAGCCATTGCCGCCGCCGGACACCCGCTGGTGGACGCGCGTGACCGGCGAGCAGTTCGTGCGCTACGAGCTCGCCGGCGCCAGTCCCGCCGACTGGTCGGCCGAGGCGCGCCGGTTGCTGGATGTGTCCGCGGGTGAAGGCGAGTCCTCTGACATCGACTGGATCGAGTACCGCGATCCGGCGCAGCGCGTGTTTCGCGCGGCCTGGTTCATCAACGACCGGCTGGAAGGCTGCCTCTATGTCGACGGCCGGCCCACGCTACCCGAGCGCGCGTGGCTCGGAAATCTCTTCGCGACACCCAAGGTCGACGCGGCCACGCGCGCCAGCCTGCTCGCGGGCCGCGCGCTCACAGGATCCGACCAGGGCACTCCGGTGTGTTCTTGCTTCGGCGTGGGACGCAATCCGATCGCGGCCTGCGCGCGCGAGCTCGGCGCCGCGGCCACGACACTCGAGATCGGCAAGCGACTCAAGTGCGGCACAAATTGCGGATCGTGCGTGCCCGAGATCCAGGCCGTTATCGCCGAAGTCATGCGTGCCGGGCCGGCGCCACGCACCGCGGGGAAGGGTCAGTGACCGAATCGTCAATGACGATAGTTGATGCGGTTCAGCAGCTACCGCCAGTAGACATTCTTCACCGCCGCCTTGCGGCGCTGCAGGGATTCGTGTGCATCGTTGGTCTCGGTGAGCTCGCGCCAGCCCTGGCCTTCGCAACAAACGCCGACACGTTTATCCTGCATCCTCCGTAAATCGGGGGATTCATGAAACCTAGCCTTGTTGCCACTTGCGTTGTGGCGCTGTTTGCTGCACCGGTGTTTTCCCAGAAGCTTCCGGTCAGCCTGCGTTCGCCGGACGGGCGCATCGAGCTGCACCTGGATCGCAACGAGGGCGGGAACCTCACCTATAGCGTGGAACGCAACGGCGAAACCGTGATTGCCTGGTCGCAGCTACGGCTGCGCCTCGCCGAGGGCGACGTGTCCAGCGTGGATGTTCGTAACTTCACGCCTCGCAGCATCGATGCCATGAACAAGCTGGTCGCCACAAAGGCGGCCGAGGCGGCGGACCGCTTCGAAGAGCTTACCGTGGACGTGGCGCCGCGTTCTCAGGCGGTGACCGCGTTGCGCTGGATATTCCGCGCCTACGACGACGGCGTGGCGTTCCGTTATCTCGTGCCCGCGGGAGCTGGCGTTGCGACGCTGCAGGTACGCAGCGAAGACACTGACTTCGCGTTTGGCGGTGACTTTGCCTGCCATGGATTCAACGTGGGCCGGTTCGATTCCAGCCACGAAGGCGAGTTCGACCCGGTCCGCGCCAGCCTGATCCGCGAACACAATACTTACGACCTGCCGCTGGTGTGCCGGACGCAGCACAACGCCTTCGCCATCACCGAGGCGGACCTGCGCGACTACAGCGGCCTGTACCTGTCAGGCCGCGGCGAAGGCCGGCCCGGGGTGCAGGCGCGGCTGGCACGCCGCCTCGACGATCGCTCACTGATCGCGCGCGTGACCATCGGTGCGGACGGCGCCGGTTCGCCGTGGCGCGTGATCATGCTGGGCGACAAGCTCGGCAACCTGATCGAATCGAATCTCATCGGCAACCTGAATCCGCCGGCGGCGTTCGACACTTCGTGGATCAAGCCCGGCAAGACCGCCTGGGACTGGTGGTCGGGGCCGTACCTTCCGCCCCCGGACAAGGGCGGCACCGACATGCCCACCATCAAGCGCTACATCGACTTCGCGGGCCAGTCGGGCCTGCAGTACATGATGATTGACGAAGGCTGGTGCCTGAATTCCGGCCACGGCGGTCGCGCGCCGGACGATGCCGACGTCACCCGGGCCAAGGCCGACATCGACATGCCGGCGCTGGTGTCGTACGCGGCGAAGCAGAAGGTCGGCCTGTGGCTGTGGGTGCAGTGGTCGCTGCTCGACCGGCAGATGGATGCCGCGCTGGCGCAGTACCAGGCCTGGGGCATCAAGGGTATCAAGGTGGACTTCATGGACCGCAGCGACCAGCAGATGGTCGACTACTACCACAAGCTGATGAGCAAGGCCGCCGCGCACAAGCTGATGGTGGACATGCACGGCGCCTATCCACCCACCGGGCTGAACCGCACATATCCTAACTACCTAACCCAGGAAGGCATCATGGGTGCGGAGTACAACAAGTGGAGCCGCCGCGTGACCGCCACGCACAACGTGAGCCTGGCGTACACGCGCATGTTGCTGGGACCGGTCGACTACACGCCGGGCGGATTCCGCAACGCGACGCCGGCGACCTTCCAGGTGGTCAACAGCCCGCCGCAGGTGCAGACCACGCGTGGCCATGGCCTCGGAATGTTCGTGGTGTACGAGAGCCCGTTCATGATGGTTGCCGACAGTCCGGATATCTACCAGAACGCCGCCGGTTTCGATTTCATCCGCGCGGTACCGACCACCTGGGATGAAACGCGGTTCCTCGCCGGGGACATCGATGAATTCGTGGCCGTGGCGCGCCGCAAGGGCAAGGACTGGTACATCGGCGTCATGGGCACCGAGCAGGCGCGCGAGGTGTCGCTGCCGCTGGCCTTCCTCGGGGCCGGCAAGTTCAAGGCCAAGCTGTGGCAGGACGGTGCGGAGCCGACCGTGCTCGAGATCAGCGAACGCGCGGTGACGTCGTCCGACGCGCTGACCCTGAAGCTCGCGCCCTCCGGCGGCGCCGCCATCCGCATCTCAAAATAGGGGACATTCCTGATTTGCTAGCAAAAGGGGACGCGGCTCAATTGCTGTCGACGCCGGCGAGTGCCATGGCGGTGAGCGTGCGTCACGCGGGCGCTGGCCGCCCACATGAATACATGAACACCCGCTACTTCGTCCTTGCCTTTGCACTCTGCGTCGTCTCCAGTGGCGGTGCGACAGCTGCGGGCAGTGCGGTCTTTGTGTCCGTTCCGAAGTCGTCTGTACGCCTCGAAACGTTCGTGTATCAGCCGCCGGGAGACGGGAAGTTTCCCGTCGTCATTTTCAATCACGGATCTGCGGGTGGTAATCCAAAGATCAGTTTACCGTCTCAACCCATCGCAGATTACTTCGTCCAACGCGGGTTCATCGTTGTTGTGCCAATGCGCCGTGGCAGAGGTCAGTCAAGCGGAGTCTCCCCCGAATCGGAAACCAAGAATTGCGATCCTGCCTCCTGGGAACCGGGTATACGGCTTTCCTTTGATGATCTCTCCGCCGTTTTCGAGTACATCGCCCATATCCCCAAAGCCAAGCCATCGAGCGTGATCCTCGCTGGGGCATCGCGCGGGGGATTTTTATCGGTGGCTTACGCGGCCCGCGGCGAATATCGGAAGAACATTATCGGCGTCATCAATTTCGTCGGCGGATGGGTGGCACAGGCGGAAGACAAGTGCGCCATCGATTTCAACTACGTGAGTTTTGCCAAGTTTGGCGCCAAGACCAGGATCCCGATGCTGTGGCTCTACGGCTCGCATGACGCCTTCTACGATGCTGAATCCATTGAGAGCTATCACAAAGTCTTCGCAGCCAAGGGCGGTGACGTCAGCTTTCAGCTCATCGACGGGGTTCCACAAAATGGACACTGGCTACCCGGTTATCCTGACTTGTGGTCGAAGTCCGTTGACCCATTCATTGCCTCGTTGAGGGCAAACGTCCAATAACGGATGCAGTCCCAGCACCACCTCGCATTCAGTCGCCATGAGGCGCAAGCCTTGCGCCTGACAGCTGAGCCCTGTCCCCGTTTGCTAGCAAATCAGGAATGTCCCCATTAAGCAGTGCCGGTCTGGTCGCCGCCTTTTTTGGTGCCGAGCGCCTCGCCCAGCGCCACCACCAGCGGCTTCATGAACCAGGAATGTTCGGGGCTCGAGGACACTTCGAACCCATGCGCGCGGATGGCTTCGGCCACGATCGGCCCCACCGCCGCGATCATGGTGCGTGACAGGGCGCGCCGTACCAGCGGCGTGGGATGTTGCGTCATCAGCCGCTCGATCTGCAGCTTGCTCGTGAACGCGATGGCGTCGACTTCGCCGGCCGCCATGCGCTCGAGCAATCCGTGCACCGTCGCGTCATCGGCCGCGTTGCCATACACATAAGGCGCCACGGTCGAGACATCCGCCTGGCGATCGCGCAGGAAATGCATCAGGGTGAGATTCGGATCATTGCCGTACAGCTGCACGGCAACGCGCCGGCGCGCCAGGTCGTGCGGTGCCAGCGCCGTGATGACACCTTCCGTGGTCGGCTGAGGGGCCTCGATGCCTGGCTTCAGTCCGAGCGCGCGCAAGGCACGGGCCGGTTTCGGGCCGCGCGTGACGGTCCGTACTTTCGCCAGGCCCTCGACGAAACGCCCATGCAGCGACGGTTCGTGCCTGTCGATGCAACCGAGAATACGGGTCACGCCCTCACCAGTGATGATGATGAAATCATCGAAGCCGCCATCGGCGAGCTTCACGGCGAACGCCAGCACCTGCGCGCTGTGTGGTGAGTCGTAGATCGTGACCAGCGGACAACGAAGGACTTCGGCGCCGCGGCGTTCAAGGAGGGCACTGAGCACTTCCAGCTCGCGCATTTCCGGAACCGCAATCCGCTTGCCTTTCAGATTCCAGTCTCCCATCGGGTCGCGACAATAACATCTGTGCTGTACCGGCGGTGAGTACTCACGAACGCAGATTCGACCGTGCACCGGATTGCGCAGGGCGGTGCACCCCTCCGCCGCGTTTCGGTGCAGGCCACGACAGGCAACGCGGCGGACGCGAAAAATACCTATGAAAACCCGTTGGCATACGGATTGCTCCAAGCAGTTAGTCATTGAAAATGGAATCACAATGCAAATGAGCGCCACGAACCCACTTCCGTCGCGGAAGTTCTTGCCGGGACTGATTGTCTTGTCCCTTGTCTCGATCGGACATGCCCACGGCGGAGAACCCGGCCCGTTCGAGAGCGCGATCAGCGGAACGAAATGGATACTCGACACTCGCCTGCGCAGCGAGGATGTCGAGCAGGCGGGCATCGCCAACGACGCCACCGCCACGACACTGCGCGCACGGCTGGGACTGGAGACCGGCAAGGCCTGGAATACCTCGTTGCTGATCGAAGGCGAGGCGGTGGTGCCGCTCGAGGACAACTACCGGCCCGATCCGCTCGACTCGTACCACTCCGCCTATCCGGTGGTCGCGGATCCCGAGTCCTATGCGATCAACCGCTTTCAGCTCGTGAACACCAGCCTGCCGGGTACGACGCTGACGCTGGGCCGCCAGCGCATCACCCTCGACGACCAGCGCTTCGTCGGCAACGTGGGCTGGCGCCAGAATGAGCAGACCTTTGACGCCTTGCGCGCCGTGAACAAGAGCTTCAAGAACCTGGTGCTGGACGCCACGTATCTCAATCGCGTGAACCGCGTGTTCGGTGAAGACTCGCCCCAGGGCACGTACAAGGGTGACGCGGTTCTACTCAACGCCAGCTACCAGACGAAGATCGGCAAGCTCACCGGATTCGGCTATCTACTGGAATTCGATCCCGTCACGGGCGTGGCCGCTGCCGCGGGTGATTCCACCTCGACCTATGGACTGAGATTCGCGGGCGAGGCGCCGGCGGGCAAGGTGAAGATTGCCTACCTCGCCTCGTGGGCCACGCAGAGCGCTGCCGGCGATAACCCGCTGAGTTTCGATCTCGACTACGCCACCGCCGAGTTGACGGCGACGTACAGGCAATTCGGACTTGGCGCCGGCATGGAGATCCTCGACGGCAACGGCACCAAGGGATTCGCGACCCCGCTGGCCACGCTGCACAAGTTCCAGGGCTGGGCGGACAAGTTCCTGACCACGCCTGCGAACGGCATCGAGGATGCGTACGTGAATGCCAGTGCCAGCCTCAAGGCCGTCGCCGGGCTCGACACGCTGGGCCTGGTGGTGAGCTATCACGACTACCGGGCTGAGCACATATCGGCGGACTACGGCTCGGAATGGAATGCCTCGATCGCCGCCAGGTTCAAGAAACTCGCCTTCATGCTCAAGTACGCCGATTACAACGAAGGCGTCCTGGCCACGGCGCGCGACACCGAAAAAATGTGGATGCAGGTCGAGTTCATCTGGTGAATGGGAAATGGTCCCCATTTCGCTGATGGGCGAATCCGCAACGTAGTACCGCGCTAGGCTAGGTCGATCGTCGGGGCCTTCCTTTCCAGGCCCCCGGGGGTCGGCCATGCCAATGCCCACTGCGGAACGCGGTTTCCCGTTGCCAAGTTCACTCAAGGTTGTGCCGGGAACGGAGGCCGCGCAGGCCGCCTATCCGTACTACATGCAGTTCACGCCCGGAGACGACTCGCGTTTCTGGTTCTACAACTCCATGCACTTCCCCGAGCCCATGTCGGCCTTCGACATGGTGACGGCGGAGGCGGCCTATTGCGCGCTGGGCGCGGCCAACACCCGCGTGCACTGCCTGCCCACCACGCTGGGCATCGATTACCGCATCCTCAACGGACGCGTGTACATCGGCGGCAACGCGGTGACCGATCCCGCCGAGATCGCGCGGCGCACCGAAGAGTTCAAGCAGCGCGCCTTTTATTACTACGAACACTGGGAAGACCTTTACAAGAAATGGCGCGAGAAGATGCTGGCGCTGATCGGCGAAGCCCGGAAATTGCCGAAGGTCGAGCTGCCCGAGTTCGAACCGCTGGAACACGTGCGCGCCGGCCGCGGCATCGCCTCCAATCACTATCTGCTCGAGACCTACCAGAAGACCCTCGAGGGATATTTCCGGATGTGGCACCACCACTTCGAGTTCCTGCTGCTGGGCTATGGCGCGTACATGACGTTCTTCGCCTTCTGCAAGAAGGCGTTTCCCGAGATCAGCGACCAGACTGTGGCGCGCATGGTCGCCGGAATGGACGCGGAGATCTTCCGTCCCGATGAAGAGGTGCGCCGCCTGGCGCGGCGCGCGGTGGAGCTCGGCGTGCACGCGCACTTTCCGGAAGGGCGCAAGGTCGATGACGTCATTGCCTCGCTGGAAAATGCCGGCGACGCCGGGCGCAAGTGGTTAGACGAGCTGGCCACCTCGCGCGACCCGTGGTTCAACATCAATGTCGGCGACGGGTTCTACCACTATCACCGTTCCTGGAATGATGACCTGTCGATGCCGTTCGCGGGCATTCCCGGCTACATCCGTCTCTTCCAGGCGGGTGAGTCGCTCGAACGCCCCGTCGAGAAGCTGCAGGCCGAACGCCGCCAGCTCATCGCGGACTACCGTGAACTGTTGAGCAGCGACGAGGAACGCGGCGCCTACGACCAGATGATCACGCTTGCGCATCGCGTGTTCCCCTATGTCGAGGGCCACAAGTTCTACTGCGAGCACTGGTACACGAACCTGTTCTTCAACAAGATCCGCGAGTTCGGCGCGTTGCTGGCGCAGAACGGCTTCTTCGCGGACACCGAGGACGTGTTCCAGCTCACGCACTTCGAGCTCGAGTCCGCCATCGTCGATCTCATGACGTCCTGGTCCACGGGATCACCGGCGCGCGGCCCGCAGCACTGGCCGCAGAAAGTGGCCGAGCGACGCGCGGCGATCAAGGAATGGGCGCGACATGAAACCGCGCCGGCGCTCGGCCCCGTGCCCGACATCATCGACGATCCGGCCATCGTGATGCTGTGGGGTATCACGCGCGAGAGCCTCGATGCCTGGCTCGACGCCGGGGACGGCGGCAATGCCAGCGCCGAGATCCGCGGCTTCGCCGCCTCGAGTGGTGTCGTCGAGGGACCTGCCTGCGTAGTGCGCAGCGTGGAGGAGATCTCGCGGCTCAAGCCTGGCGATATTCTCGTCTGCCAGGTCACGAATCCCACCTGGGCGCCTATCTTCCAGAAGATCGCCGGCGCGGTGTCCGATATTGGCGGCTCGATGAGCCACGCCGCGATCGTGGCGCGCGAATACGGTCTGCCGGCCGTCGTGGGCACCGGCAGCGCAACTTCACGCATCAAGGATGGCCAGCGCATACGCGTCGACGGTGGGCGCGGCGTGGTGACCATCCTGCAATAACCCACGTGGTGTCGAGCGGAGTCATCGGCTGGTTCGAGACACTGGGGCTCGGCGATCGCGCCGAGGTCGGCGGCAAGGGCGGCAGCCTCGGAGAACTCACGCGTGCCGGCATCGCCGTGCCGCCGGGCTTCGTCATCAAGACAGCGGCCTTCGAAGAATTCGTGTGCGCGCTCGAGAGTCAGGCACCGGTGCGAGCACGGGTCGCGGCGCTGCGCGCCGGCGATCTCGCGGCGATTCGCGAATGCTCGGGCGAGCTGCGCGCGCGCCTGCAGGGTGCCGAACTGCCACCCGGCGTCGCGGCCGAACTCACGGCGGCACATGGTGCCCTGTGCGAGCGGGCGGGTGGCGAGGACGTTGCCGTGCGATCGTCCGCGACCACTGAAGATGCCAGCGACGCGAGCTTCGCCGGATTACAGGACACCTACCTGTGGGTCGGCGACGCGGCGGGCACGCTCGATCGGGTGCGCTCCTGCTGGGCCAGCCTGTACTCGGTGGAGTCCATCAGTTACCGCCGCGACCGCAATATTGCCGAAGACCAGGTGGCCATGGCCGTGGTGGTGCAGTCGATGGTGGACGCGCGTGCCGCGGGCGTGATGTTCACGCGCAGCCCGACCAGTGGAGACGTTTCAGTGGTCACCATCGAAGGCGCCTGGGGGCTGGGGTCGGCGGTGGTCGGCGGCGAAGTCACGCCGGATCGCTGGGTGCTGGGAAAAATCACCGGCGAGATCAGTGTGCGCGAAATCTCCGACAAGCACATCGAACACCGGCGTGCCAGCGGCGGCGGTGTCGAAGCCGTCGCGGTAGCAGAGGAGCGGCGCCGTTCGCCGTGCCTCACCGATGCGGAGCTCGGCGAGCTGCGCCAGATCGCGCGCCGTGTCGAGCGTCACTATGGCTGCGCACAGGACATCGAGTGGGCGATCGATTCGAGCGGCGCGCTGCGCCTGCTGCAGAGCCGTCCTGAAACCGTGTGGTCCGCAAAGGATGCGCAGCCGGCGGCACGCGTGGCCGCGGACCCGCTGTCGCACCTGATGTCGATTTTCGGAGGGAAGCGATGAGCCTGACCGCGCGCGACATCGCCGAGATCACGCGCCTGCTCGAAGACTCGAGCTTCGATGAGCTCGACCTCGAAATCGACGGGCTGAAGATTCACCTGCGCCGTAGCGGGGCCGCTGCAGCGGTGTCCGCGCCGGTTCCCGCGACCACCAGCACGCGTCCCGTGCCCAGCATGGTGAAGGCCGCCGAAGACCCGGCGCTCGTGGCGGTGCGCGCGCCCTTGTTAGGGACTTTCTACCGGGCGCCGAAGCCCGGCGCGCCGCCTTTCGTCGAGGTGGGAGTCAAGGTCGAGCCCGAAACTATTATCGGCATCATCGAAGTGATGAAACTCATGAACACCGTGCGCGCCGGCACGCGCGGCAAGGTGAGCGATATCCGCGCGCTCGACGGCAGCCTGGTGGAATACGGCGAGACGCTGCTGAGTATCGATCCGCGGGAGCCGGCTTGAGCATTCGCCGTATCCTCATCGCCAACCGCGGTGAAATCGCGGTGCGAATCGCGCGCACCTGCCGGGAGCTGGGCATCGAAACGGTACTGGCCGCCTCGGAGGCGGATCGCGATTCACTGCCGGCGCGGCTGGTGACGCGGGTGGTGTGCATCGGGCCCGCGCACCCATCGGCAAGCTATCTCCTGCCCGAAGCGCTGGTGCAGGCGGCGCTCGGTACCGCCTGCGACGCGGTCCATCCGGGCTACGGCTTTCTCTCCGAGCGTGCCGAGTTCGCACGCCTGTGCGAACAGCACAGTCTCATCTTCATCGGACCCACCTCGGAGCAGCTCGCCGCGGCCGGTGACAAGCTGGCGGCGCGCGCCGTGGCGCAGCAGGCCGGGGTCCCGCTGGCCGCGGGCGGCGAGGTGCATTCGCATGAATTGGCGCGCGAGCTCGCGGAGCGAATTGGCTTTCCCCTGTTGGTCAAGGCGGCGGGCGGTGGCGGCGGGCGCGGCATGAAGCTGGTCGAGCGCGTGCAGGATCTCGAGGCGGCTCTCGACCTGGCGGCGGCCGAGGCGGGCGCGGCTTTCGGCGATGCGCGCGTGTACCTGGAGCGCTTCGCGAGCCACGCACGTCACGTCGAAGTGCAGGTGCTCGGCGACGGCGCCGGGAATGTCGTCCACCTCGGCGAACGCGACTGTTCGGTGCAGCGCCGCTACCAGAAGATCATCGAAGAGACGCCGGCGCCGGGACTGTCGGTGGAATTGCGCGAGCGGCTGCACGATGCCGCGCTGCGTTTCGCCGCGCGGCTGAAATATCGCGGCGCCGGCACGGTGGAGTTCCTCGTGGACGTGACGCGCAGCGACTACTTCTTTCTCGAGATGAACGCGCGCATCCAGGTCGAGCATCCGGTCACCGAGGCGGTGAGCGGCGTCGACATCGTCGCGGCGCAGATTGCGATCGCCGAGGGGCAGGGACTGCGCCAGGTGCGCGCCGAATCATGGCCTGAGGGCTGCGCCATTGAATGTCGCATCAACGCCGAGGATCCGGCACACGACTTCGCGCCCAGCCCCGGGCTGGTGAGAGCGGTGCGCTGGCCGCAGGGCGAAGGCGTGCGCGTCGACACGCATGTCGAGACCGGCACCACGGTGCCGCCGTTCTACGATTCGCTGCTCGGCAAGATCATCGCGCACGGGCGCGATCGCGCGCAGGCGCTCGCGCGCCTGCGGGCCGCGGTGGCCATGACGCGCATCGACGGCGTCGCCAGCAATCTCGCGTTGCACTCCGACGTGCTGGCGGACGCGGAATTCTCACGTGGCGGTGTCGATACCTCCTATCTCGCACGACTGCTCGAACGGCGTGTGCGCGCGGCGGTGCGCCATGGCTGACGTGCGGCTGGTGGAGACCTCGCTGCGAGATGGCAACCAGTGCCTGTGGGCCGCCGTGGGCATCGACACCGCGCGCACGCTGAGCATCGCGCCCACCATGGACGCGGTCGGCTACAAGGCCATCGACTTCACCACCTCCACGCACATGGGCGTGGCGGTGCGCTTCAAGCGCGAAGATCCCTGGGAGCGCATCCGGCTCATGGCCGAAGCGACGCCGCGGACGCCGCTGCAGTTCATGGGCACGGGTTTCCGTTTCATTTCCTGGGAGACGGCCAGCGCGGAATTCATGTCGCTGGCCTATCGCGTGCTGGCGCGGCATGGCATCCGCCGCTTCTGTCTCGCCGACCCCATGAACGACGCCGCGGCGAATGTCCTGAATGCGCGGCTGGTGAAACAGGCCGGCGGCGAATACGTGATCGCGGCTCTGGTCTTCACGTTGAGCCCGATTCACGACGATGCGCACTACGCCGCCTGCGCCCGCACGCTCGCGGACTGTGCGGACGTCGATGCGCTGTACATCAAGGATCCGGGCGGACTGCTGTCGCAGAAGCGCGCCGCTACGCTGATACCGGCGATCAAATCCGTCATGGGCGACAAGCCGCTGGAGCTGCACTCGCACAACACCATCGGACTCGCGGAAATGACCTACCTCGACGCGCCCGGGCTCGGCGTCAGCGCGCTGCAATGTGCCTCCGGCGCGGCCGCGGACGGCATCTCGAATCCACCCATCGAGCGCATCGTCGCCAACCTGCGTTCGCTCGGCCATCGCGTCGACGTTGACGACGCGGCGCTGGCCGCCGTGTCCAACTACTTCACCCGTCTTGCCGAGGCGGAGGACCTTCCCGCCGGTCGTCCGCAAGGCTTCGACGCCGCCTACCTGCACCATCAGCTCCCCGGTGGCACCGTCGGCACCATGCGCCGGCATCTGGCCGAGAGCCGCCTGTCGCACCTGGAGGGCGCCGTGCTCGAGGAACTGGACCGGGTGCGCCAGGAGCTGGGCTGGCCCATCGTCATGACGCCGTTCGCGCAGATGGTGATCACGCAGGCCGTCATGAACGTGACGGGTGGCCGCTACAACACCATTCCCGATGAAGTCATCCGCTATGCACTGGGACGCTTTGGCAGACCCAATGTGCCCATCGATCCCAAGGTGATGGAGCGCATCGAATCGCTGCCGCGCACGCGCGAATTGCGCGCCGAGCCGCCGACGGTGGAACTGTCCGAGCTGCGCCGGCGCGTGGGTCCCGGTCTCAGCGACGAAGACTTCCTGCTGCGCGCCACCATGCCGGGCGGCCTGGTGGATGCGATGCGGGCGGCAGGCCCGGCATCACGTCACTACGATCCGGCGACGCGGCCGGTGCTCGAGCTGTTGTACCGCCTGCTCGCACGCCGCGACCTCGATGAGATCACGCTGGAGAAGTCCGGCTTCAGGCTCGCATTGCGGCGAAATGCGCCGACGGAGAGCGCGTGACCCCGGGACGTGATGGCACGCCTCGTGTGAAGCGATTCCCGAAGCTGTCGGGCTTCATGTTCGACGTCGACGGCACGCTGTTGCTCAGCGACCGGGCACTGGGTGGCTACGAAGCGCTGCCCGGCGCCGCCGAGACGCTGAGCGCGCTCACCGAGCGGGGGGTGCCCTATGTTCTGCTGACCAACGGCAGCGCCTATCCACCTGCCGAACAGGCCGCGAAATTGCGCGCCCTCGGACTCGCCGTGGCCGACAACCAGATGATCACGCCGTCGAGCGTCGCCGCCGAAGTCATGACCCACAACGCGGTCAGGCGCGTGCTGGTGCTGGGATCGGAGGGCGTCGGCTTCGCGCTGCGCGAGGCCGGCATCGAAACGCGCGGCGCGGCGCACCCCGAAGCGACGGCCGTGGATGCGGTGTACGTGGGCTGGCATCCGGATTGCGGCATGAAGGACATCGAGGCCGCGTGCAACGCCATCTTCGCCGGCGCGAAACTGTACGTGGCATCCGACGTG
>Ga0207691_10003461_pt1 | contig 15361 bp, 11 predicted proteins | sample KBSM13metaG_FD_184327 | JGI IMG/M metagenome (GOLD analysis project Ga0207691, IMG submission 184327) | Miscanthus rhizosphere microbial communities from Kellogg Biological Station, Michigan, USA - KBS M1-3 metaG (SPAdes) (version 2) | ecosystem: Host-associated > Plants > Roots > Rhizosphere >... | reverse complement strand
TCTTCGGCCGCTGGTCTGGCGAGTCGTGGCAGTCGGACAATCTCTCCGAGGAGCAGATGGCCCAGGGCCTGAGCACGGGCAACCGCATCGAGCGAATCTGGGACATCAACCCCAACGTGGGCGGCCCCATCATTCGCGACCGTCTCTGGGTGTACGGCGGCTTCCGTCACTGGGGCACCTACAACACAGTAGCGGGCTCGTTCAAGGACGCTGATTTCTCCGACATCTTTTATCACCCGTCGACTGAGCAGAACCTGTTCCCGGTGTGGCATGAGAGCGCCGTCGCGCGCTTCACGGTGCAGGCCAATCAGAAGAACAAGTTCAACGTCTACACCGACTGGCAGTACACCTACTTCGGCAACTGCTTCGTACCGACGTATCTGACAGCGATCAGCGCCTGTCCGGAGTACAAGAACATTCCGCAGTACATCCTGCAGGGGAGCTGGAGCTCGCCCGTGACGAACAAGCTGCTGTTCGAAGCGGGCGGCACGATCACGCCGCAGGACTTCCACGGCTACCGGCGCCCTGGCGTGTCGCAAACGCAGTTTTCGATGAACGACCCGACGGCGCCGTCCGGATACCCGCAGACGTGGGGCTCCGCCGCCGTTGGCTACGGCTACAACCGCAGCGACCAGAGCAACTACCGGGCGTCGGCCAGCTACGTGACCGGTTCGCACTCGATCAAGGCCGGCTTCACGCTCATGCACGCGTGGCGGTACAACACGAACGAACCGAACAACTCGGTGACGCTCAGCGTGCGTGGTACGCAGCCTTTTTCGCTGACGCAGTACGCCACACCGATTCAGTACCACGAGACGCTTCGTTACAACGCCGGTCTGTTTGCGCAAGACCAATGGCGCATCAACCGGCTCACGCTGAATTACGGCGTGCGCCTCGACTTCCTCAACGCGCGCGTCGATGAGCAGACCATCGCTGCCGGTCCTTTCACGCCCACGAGGAATTTCGCGGCCGTCGAGAACGCGCCCAACTGGAAGGACGTCGATCCGCGGGTGGGCGTCTCGTGGGATATCTTTGGTGACGGAAAAACCGCGTTCAAGGCGAGCGTTGGCCGCTACGTGGTCGGTGAGTCCTACACAATCGCGCGAGGGCTCAACCCGGTGGACACGAGTGTAAATACCGTGATGAGAACCTGGGCGCCACCGGCGGGCGTGATTTATACCGGTACCTACAATCCATTCGACGACTGTGACCTGTTCAATCCGGCCGCGAACACCAAACGTCCGGGTCAGATCCAGTGCGGTGCCATTCAAAACCCGGCGTTCGGGCAGACCACAGCGCGCACGACCAACTACGATCCAGCGTTCCTCAGCGGGTGGCACGTGCGCCCGAACAACTGGGAGGGACAGCTGAGCATCCAGCGCGAAATCGTGCCGCGTGTGTCGGCGTACGCCGCCTACACGCGACGCTGGTTCGGCAACATTACGGCCACGCGCAACCAGGCCGTGACGAACGCTGACTTCTCACCCTACTGCGTCCCGGTTCCCCCCGATTCCCGTCTGGAGAACGGTGGGAACTACCAACAGTGCGGGCTGTTCGACGTGAACCGCGTCATCACGCCCAACAACCTGATCTTCAACTCGAGCAACATCGGTGGCATCGACGACGTGTATGACGGCTTTGACTTCGACGTCAACGCTCGGCTGGCGAGGAACATCATCCTGTCGGGTGGTGTCAGCCTCGGGCGTGAGCGCATCAACTATTGCAACCTCAAGGATGATCTCAGCCTGACGACGGCGGGCTTCGGCAATACGACGCCGCGGACCGACGACTACTGCAACATCAAGCCGCCCATGCAGCCGCAGGTGAAGGGGCAGGTCGCATACCCGCTGCCGTGGTGGGATATCAGTCTCTCGGCAACGTTTCAGAGCTTGTCCGGTCCCCTGCTCAGCGCGAACTACTCATTGACCAACGCGCTGATTGCGCCGTCGCTCGGCCGGAACTTCACGGGCGTGCCGCCGACTGTCAACTTGCTGCCCAACGGCGAGATGTACGGCGATCGCATTTACCAGACCGATCTCCGGGTCAGCAAGGCCTTCCGGAGCGGCGGCACGGTGATTCGGCCGACGGTCTCGATCTACAACCTGTTCAATGCGAACCCGATTCAGACGTACAACACGACCTACGGCTCTGCCTGGCTGGCACCGACAGTCATCATGCAGGCGAGGTTTATCGACATTGGAGTGCAAGTAGACTTTTAGTCAGGTTGTTCAACACCCAAATACCCAACTCCCAGCTCCCAACGAGGCTCGCCTTGTTGGGGTTGGGGGTTGCTCTTGCTTTACTCATTGCATGTCAGCGCACCCCGGATCCCGGATCCCGGATCCCGAATCCCGAGTCCATAACCCCGGGTCCCGTCACTTTCAACAAGGACATCGCGCCGATCCTCTTCGAGAACTGCGCAACCTGTCATCGCCCGATTGAGGACGGTCCGAGCCTCAAGGGCGGCGATGTGCTGTGTGTTGCTGGAGCGCCCTTCAGTCTTCTGGACTTCGAGAGCGCACGCGCCCGCGCCCGTGAGATCGCCGATGCGACACTGACGCGCGCGATGCCGCCATGGCTTCCCGAAGCTGGCCATGGCGAGTTCCTCAACCCGCGCCGCTTGCACGACGATCAGATTGCACTCATTCAACAGTGGGTCGAGCAGGGAACACCCGAGGGCGAGGCAGCGCAGAAGCCGAAGCCGCCTGCGTTTCCCGAGGGCTGGCAGTTGGGAACACCTGACGTTGTCGTCAAGAGCGCCGAGTCGTACACGCTTCAGCCCGGCAACGGTGAAGTCTTCCGCAATTTCGTCTTCCAGGTGCCGCGCTCGTCGACGCGATACGTTCGCGCGATCGAGTTCCGCGCCGACAATCCCAAGGTTCTGCATCATGCCAACGTCGCGGTCGATCCATCGCGCGTGGCTCGCGGGCTCGATCGCGCCGACCCCGGACCCGGCTTTGCGACGATGCCCGAGGACGACGTGCAGAACGTGTTCGGCTGGTCGCCGGGGAAGGTACCGATACTCGAACCCGCGGACACCGCGTGGGCGCTCGAAGAGGGAAGCGATCTCGTCGTGCAGCTGCACATGGTGCCGGGCGGGAAGGCCGAAGCGGTTCAGCCGTCGATCGGACTGTTCTTCACGTCAACGCCTCCGACGCGCGTACCGATCGTCGTGAAGCTCGAGTCGAAGTCGATCGACATTCCCGCTGGCGAAGCGAACTACGCGATCGAGGACAGCTATGTGCTGCCGGTCGACGTCTCCGCGGTCAGCGTCTACCCCCACGCGCACTATCTGGCGAAGGAGATGCGGGGCACGGCGACGCTTCCCGACGGAACGGAGAAGCCGCTGATCTGGATCAGGCGTTGGGATATCCGGTGGCAGGACCAGTATCGCTACAAGGATCCGATCGTGCTGCCGAAAGGAACGACGCTGCGCATGCGCTTCACGTACGACAACTCGGCGGCCAACGCGCGCAGCCCGCGACCGCCGCGACGCGTGACGTGGGGCCAGAACTCGACCGACGAGATGGGTGCGTTGTGGGTGGAGGTGATTCCAAGCCGCAGCGAAGACGCGACAGTCCTCACGCAGGACTACTTCCGTCGCGCGCTCGCCTCCGACATCGCGAGTGCCGAGCTGCAGGTGCGCAACAACCCGAAGGATCCCGCGGCCCACAATCGACTCGCCTTGAAGTACGTTCAGGCGGGCCGGATTCCGGATGCACAGGCGCGCCTTGACGAGGCGCTGCGCCTGGCACCCAACGATGCAGAGGCGCACAGTAACCTCGGGACCGTGCTGCAGATGCAGGGCCGGCTGTCCGAGGCGTCGCCGCATCTCGCCACTGCGCTCAAGCTCAAGCCGAACGACGATCGCATCCGCTTCAACTTCGCCAACGGCCTGACGGCGGCGGGACGATCGAACGAGGCGATTCGCGAGTACGAGCGCGCGATCGCCCTCAATCCCGAGAATGCCGACGCGCACTTCAACCTCGCGATGCTCCTCGGTCCGCAGAATCGGCTGGACGAGGCCATCGCTCATCTCCGGCGAGTGATTGAACTCGCTCCGCGAAACAGTGAGGCTTATCGCAACCTGTCTGTCGCCTATGGGTTGCAGGGGAAGCTCGATGAGGCGATCGCCGAAGCGCGTACGGCGCTCCGAATCCAGCCCGACTCGGCGGCCGCGCGTCAGCACCTCGATCGGCTGCTCGCGATGCGCGGGAGATAGCGGACGGGTTCGGAGGAAGTGAGTGTTGTATGTCTCTCTCGTGAGAACTCCTATGTCTCGATTGATTGCATTACTCGGGCTCACTCTTCTCGTCCTCGCGCCAGCGTCGAACGCTTCGGCGCAACTGCTGGCCGCCAAGGACGGCCCGATCGTCTACGGTCATCACCATCTGAACGTGACGAACCTGGACGAGGCCAAGACGTTCTGGGTGGACGCGATCGGTGGCGTGCTGATCAAGGTCGGCCCCGAGAATCGCGAGATCATCAAGTTCCCCAATGCGCTGATCTTGCTGCGCGCGCAGAAGCCAACGGCCGGGAGCAAGGGCTCGACTGTCGATCACATCGGGTTTTCAGTGAAGAACCTGCGGCAGGTCGTGGACCGTATCAAGGCGGGCGGATTCCGCATGGTCACCTCCGCGGAGGCGCCGCCCAACGTCAAGGTCCAGGACGACATCGGCATCGTCGAGGCCGGCCCGGTCAGCGGTATCGCCTATGCGATGGCTCCTGACGAGACGAAGGTGGAGCTCGTGGAGATGAAAGCGCAGGCCGCGCCGATTGCCTCGCATCACCTTCACTTCTTCGGCATGAACAAGGAGATGCAGGCCTGGTACATGCAGACGTTCGGTGCTTCGATGCTCGACTCCGCGAATCCGGCGGCGTTCATCAGCGCGAGCCTGCCAGGGCTGACGATGAATTTCTCGCCGTCACAGGCGCCTGTGGCCGGGACGCAAGGACGCGCGATCGATCACATCGGGTTCGAAGTGAGGAACCTCGAAGCGTTCACCAAGAAGCTGGAAGCGCAGGGGATCAAGCTCGCCGCGCCATATCGCCAGGTGCCAGCACTCGGGATCTCGATCGCGTTCATCACCGATCCGTGGGGCACCTACATCGAGCTGACCGAGGGGCTGGATAAGATCAATTAAGCGGGACTCGGGATCCGGGATCCGGCGCGACGTCGAAGTTGTCAATGGTGGCTGTGAGTGCCACGCCTACTCGCGCGGTATCGCCAGCCTTGAAGCAAGGGCGCCGCTCGCGGATGATGAGGTGATGAGCGGCAAGTCCAACGCGCGCGTCGTGTATTCGACGGAAACCGCGGGTAAGTGTCCTGTGTGCGGATGGCCGCAGCGGAACTGCCAGTGCAGCAGCCGGCGCGACGTCGCCGCTGCCATTCCGGCGCGGATCGTCGCGAAGCTGCGAGTGGAGAAGAAGGGGCGAGGCGGCAAGACGGTGACCGTGGTGTACGGCCTGCCACAGAATAGCGAGTTCCTGAAAGAGCTGAGCCAGGAACTGAAGCGCGCGTGCGGAACCGGCGGCACCGCGACAGAGGAGGGCGTCGAGCTCCAGGGCGACATGCGCGAGCGTGTCCGCGACGTGCTGACGAAGCGGAACTTCGTCGTCAAGGGCTGACGCAGAATCTTCGATGCGGGGTTGTCGGGATTCGGGATTCGGGGTTCGTTCGGGATTCGGGGTTCGGATCGATACGTAATTCTGTGTCCTACGAGATGCGGAACGCGCCGGCCTCTGCCGAAGCAAGAAGATTGCGGGCGCGATCGGCGTCGCTTTCGGCAACCATGATCTCGACGGCGCCGAGGCCGTCAACCGTCAGGCCGTGCGTGTGGCGAAGCGCTTCGCCCCGTTCGGAGGTGTGAATGCCAGCGGACTCGAGAAACGCGCGAACCTGTTGTGCGTGAATCTCTCCGCTTGCGACGAACACGCTGCGCAGTTCATGGTCCATGTGAAACTCTGTGAAGGGGTCTGACCCCGCACAATTTAGGGCTGTGAGCTCTGGCTCGCCGCTGCGGCCTTCGCGTCGTCTGCACGCGCGGCGCTGAGAATGTTCTTCAAGCCGTAGTTACCCTCGTGACACTCGTACGGCATCATCGGCTCAGACGGATTCACGGTCAGCGGCAGCGAGAATGTCCACGGCTTCGTCCACGTCGTCGGATCGTCCACCGTCACCGTCCATTTCAGCCTGTTCGGTCCGACGGGCGTGAAGCGCTCCACGATCGTGAGCCGCTCGGCATTGGCGTTGCGGTAGACGCTCCGCCCGAGGAAGTTCGTCGTTTCGACGACCAGCGTGTCGCCTTCCCAGTGACCGCGCGAGTCACCGAAGTCGGATCGGATGTTCATCGCCAGATGCGGTGCCGACGTGATGGGGATGACGCGGGTGTCGTGGATCATCTCGTAGGTGATCGCCACGTAGCCCGGTCCCTGCACGATCTGCGACGAGTTGCCGTAGATGGTCGGCATCCCTGAGTTCGGGAAGCCGCGCGTGATGCAACGGTCGTAGAGACTGCGATCGGTGTACGAGTCGGCCGGCCCGCGAGTACTGCGTTTCCGCGCTTCGGCGGCCGCCTGCTGCCGCTGCTGCGCCTCGGGCGTGAGCGGTGGAATCTTGCCGTCCGGCGGGTCGATTACCAGCCATGCCTGCGCGCCGTTCTCGGCATTGCGGTACGCCACCTGCCACCAGTTGTCGGGCGCCTCGGTAGGTCCGAGGAAGTTGTTGATCGTCCGTTCGGCCGCCTGACGCTTGAGCGTGCGCAGTTCCTCAGCGCTGATCTCACTGAGTTGCTTGCCCTCGAACTCCTTCGGTCGCTCGAGTGGCGTGCCCGCCTCGGTGAGGTTGGAGTAGTTTCCCTGGATGTCCGGATCGCCCCACGGCGTCTTCGGTGCCTTGTAGCTCTGCGCGCTCGACTGCGCTGCGGCGACCGCCACCATGACGGCGCCGGCGCAGATGCCGGATGCCAACCGCGTCATGTTCACCTTCACTTGCTCGATCCCCCCGCCGCCTTCTCTTCAGCCCTCGCCGCCGTGAGGATGTTGCGCAGTCCGTAGTTGCCTTCGTGACATGCGTACTCGAACGGCGGCTGGCTCTCGTCTTCCGTCAGGTTCATCGTGAAGGTCCAGGGCGTCGCCCACGTGTGCGGATCGTCCAGCGTCACCGCCCATTCAACGGTATCGGGACCGATCGGGGTGAACTTCTCGATGATCTTCAGTTCGTCGCTCGAGCCGCGGTACGGTGTCTTGTCGGTAAAGTTCGTCGTCTCGACGACGAGCGTGTTGCCTTCCCAGTGGCCGCGGCCGTCGCCGACGTACTGACGAAGTGAACCTGCGACGTGCGGGCGGGAGTCGAGCGGAATCACGCGTGTGTCGTGGACCATCTCGTAGGTAATCGTCACGAACCCCGGGCTCTGATGGATGTGATACGAGTTGCCGTAAATGGCCGGCATCATCGATCCGGGGATGCCGCGCGTGATGCAGCGATCGTAGAGGCTCCGGTCTTCCCATGAATCGGCCGGGCCGCGATCCTTCCTCGCTGCCTGCCGTGCCGCCTGCCGCTGGCGTGCTTCCGCTGTCTGCTGCGGCACTTTTCCGTCCGCCGGCTCGGTCACGAGCCATGGGCGGCTGTTGACCGCGTAGTAGTTCTCGAACCAGTGCATCGGGCTCGTCGCGCCCGGGAACTCACTCAGCCCAGGAGTGCGCTCGATCGTCTGCTGCTGCCGCTGCGCGACCATCTTGGCGAGTTCGGCCGGCGTAAAGGAGTCGATCGCGCGCCCCGCATATTCGTCAGGCCGCTCGAACGGGATGCCGCTCTCGTCGCTGTTGTTGTAGTCGCCGGTGATGTCGGGATCGCCCCACGGCGTCTTCGGTGGGGCGAAGGTTCCGCGCGGCGGGATCGGTGCGATCTTCTTTCGCTGCGGAACTTCACCTTCCTTGATCGGGTCGGCTCGTTTCGGCGGCGTCTGGGCGACGATGCCGCTCGACGCACTAGCAATGGCTATGACAGTGGCGACAATGATGACGCGACAGTTCGGAATCGACATTACGGTGCACCCAGTTCCTTGAGAAGCTTTGCCGTGCGTTCGTAGACCGGTGGAGGTCCCCCCGCGCGGCCGCGACCACCGACGCCCATCGCCATGTCGACAGGTGTTCGGCCCTTCTTGTCCTTCGCGTCGAGGTTCGCACCGGCCTTGGCCAGTACCCGCACCACCGAATCGAGTCCGCCCTGCGCCGCCAGATGAATCGCCGTGATGCCATCATCGGTGGACTCGTTGACATCCACGTTGCGCTCGACCAGAAGTTCAACGGCCTGGCGGAGGTCGGCCTCAGTGCCGTAGTCTTTCGCGAACACGCCAAGTCCGCGCCCGAGCCCCGAGGCCATCATCAAAGCCGTCGTGCCGCGGGGTTGTTTGAGTGTTGGATCCGCGCCGGCCGCGAGCAGAATCTTCATCGCCGCGTAATCGCCATTTCTCGCCGCCCGCATCAGCGGAGTCGTGCCCGCACCAAGCTGCGGCTCGCCAGGCGTGTGATTGCGCGGCAGCGTCGCCGCCGTCAACCGCGCGTCGACGACGGAGCCCTTGGCGATCAGGCGAGAGAGGAGGTCGGTCGGCTTGAGCGTGTCCTGAACCTTACGCGGCGGCATGCCGTAGACCTCGCCGAGCGAACTCATATCCACCGCAGCGTAGAGCGCGGCCATGCCGGCCTTGTCGATGATGTTCGGATCGGCACCAGCCTCGAGGATTGCGTTGGCGGTGTCGTAGTGCGCGTTCATGATTGCCAGAATTAGGGGCGTCGTTCCGTCTGGATCCGTGGCGTTGACGTCGGCGCCAGCCTTCGCGAGCGCACGAGCCGAATCCATCCCGCCGTCCCGTGCGGCATACATCAACGGCGTCCAGTTTCCGTGCGGCAGGATGGTGAGCACGCCCTCGAGGCCGAAGCGATCCTTGGGGAACTGAATCGCCGCCGATCGGGCGTTGACGTCCGCGCCGCGGCCGGCGAGTAGCGTCACGACGTCAGCGTGGTTTTCTGACGCCGCCCACATCAGGGCGGTCTCGCCAAGCTGCGACTCTTTGAGATTGACGTCGGCGCCGTGGTCGATGAGCACGCGCACGGCGGCAGCGTTTCCCGTCCGCGCGGCCGTCATCAGAACGGTCTGTCCCTTGGAGACAATCGTGTTGGCGCTCGCGCCAGCGGAGAGCAGCGCCTCGATCATCGCCACATTGCCGTTGACGGCCGCCAGCGAGAGCGGCGTCACGCCGTAGCGATTCGCCGCGCTCGCGTTGGCTCCCGCCCCGAGCAGCGCCTTCGAGGTTTCGAGATCGTCCGAGCGAACGGCCCAGTGAAGCGGCGTCGTGCCGTCGGCTTCGGTGGCTTTCACCTCCGCCGGGTCCTTGAGAAGTTTCCGGACTTCTTCGCGGTCTCCGGCCTGTATGGCTTCAGCGAGCCGTGACTCGCTTCGTCCTGCGCTCAGTGACGCTGCCGACAGCAGAGCGACGAGGACCACACGGGGCAGGTATCGCATGGCTCGTCTCATCAGCTGAAGAGATCCTCGACGCGTCCGTTGCTGTCGCCGAAGGTATTGATCTGGCTGCCGTACTTGTTGGCGACGGCCAGCCACAGATTGCCGACCGGTGTCTGCGGCTTCAATTTGATGTGGCGATGTCCCTTGCCCACACCGCCGCCGACGGCGAGAACCGGCAGCGGATCGCTCGCGTGTCCATTCGGGTTGCCCATGCCGCCGCCGTAGAAGATGAGCGAGTGATCGAGCAACGACCCGTCGCCATCGGGTGTTGAGCGGAGCTTCTCGAGAAACTTCGCGAAGAGCCCCATGTGATACGTGTTCACCTTCACGTTCTGCGCGATCTTCTGCGCATCGTTGCCATGATGCGACACGGAGTGATGCTGCTCGGTGACCCCGATGTTCGGATAGGTGCGCTGGCTCAACTCACGCGAGAGCATGAACGTGAAGACGCGCGTCACGTCGGCCTGATAGGCGACGGCCAGCAGGTCGTACATCAGCCCCACGTGCTCTTCGAAGGAGTCAGGCACGCCGACGGGCACCTCGATGTCCACATCGACCCGGTTCTGTGCCTCGGCGCGCTGAATGCGCCGCTCGATCTCGCGCAGGTTGTCGAGATAGTCGCTGACACGGCGACGATCGCGCACATCGAGTCCGCGCTGCAGCTTGCGCGCTTCCTCGGCGACGGAGTCGAGCATGCTGCGATCGTCCCGCGTGCGCGCGGCGCGCTCCGCCGGGCTGCCGCCCTGCCCGAACATTCGCTCGAACACGACGCGCGGATTGATGTCCATCGGCAGCGGTGCCGACGGCGAACTCCAGGTGACGGTGTTGAGGTACACGCAGTTGAAGCCGGGTGAGCACGCGCCCACGTAGCCGGTGAAGTCCTCGGTTGCCACTTCGAGCGAGGGGAACGGCGTGTCCTGTCCGATCTGTTGCGCCACGACCTGGTCGACGCTGGTGTTGGCGAGGACGTCTTCGGCCTCGGTTCGCTTCGGCCACACACCGGTGAGGAACCCGGCCGCGCTCACGGCGTGATCGCCGACCTGGCTGCCTGGATGCGATCGCGTCAGGTTGGTCACAAGCACGAGTTGGTCCTTGTAAGACTCAATCGGTTGGAGGATCGGCTTGATGTCGAATCCCGGCCCGACGATCTCCGGAATCCACTGCTCCATGATCGCGCCGTTCGGAATGTATATGGCGCCGAACCGCGTGCGCGGACGCGCCTGCGCGCGCGCCAGCGGCGTGAATGCAGGGAACATCGCATCGAGCAGGGGCAGTGCAACGGCGGCGCCGACACCTCTGAGGAACGTACGGCGAGGCAGTGCAATCTTTGATACGAACATCGATTAACTCCCAACTCCCAAGGGCCAACTCCGAAAGCAGCTTGTTCCCGCTGCCTACTGCATACCGCCTACTGCCTACTGCGAGGAGCTAACGGGCTCCGCCACAGGTTTCACACGCATCTGGAACGGAACGCTCTTCACGATGCCAAGCACCAGTGACGAGAAGCGATAGTCGTGGGCAGAGGCCTCGCGAAGGACACGCCGCACTTCCGGCATGTCTTCGGCGCTCACGCCGCGACCGAGCGCATAGATCATCAGCTTCTCGCTCATCGTGCCGACGAACAGCTCTGGTCGATCGAGAATCGCCTGGCGCAGCGTGACGACGCCATCAACGGGGCGGCCGTCGGCGAGTTGTCCCGACACGTCGATCGGGCCGCCGGCTTCCTGCGTCCGCCACGCACCGACCGCGTCGAAGTTTTCGAGCGAGAGGCCGACCGGATCCATCACTTTGTGGCACGTCGCGCACGTCGGGTTGGTGCGATGCTCCGCCATCTGCTCGCGGAGCGTTTTCGGCTTCTGACCTTCTTCCGCCGGCTTCAACTGCGGCACGTCAGGTGGTGGCGGCGGCACCGGCAGACCCACGATGTTTTCCAGCACCCATTTGCCTCTGAGCACCGGGGACGTTCTCTCTGCGTGTGACGTCACCGCGAGCATGCTGCCTTTGCCGAGCAAACCTTTGCGCGCATCGTCGGTGACCGGCACGCGACGGAAGCGGCTGCCGTAAATGCCGGGAATCCCGTAGTGACGCGCGAGCCGCTCGTTCACGAAGGTGTAGTCGGCGCGCAGCAGATCGAGGACGTTGCGGTCTTCGCGAATGATGCTCTCGAAGAGCAGTTCGGTTTCGCGGCGGAACGCCTGGCGCAGGTTGTCATCGAAGTCCGGGAACTCGTCGGAGTTGGGAAGGACGCTCCGGACGTTTCGCAGCTGCAGCCACTGACCGGCGAAGTTCTCGACGAGCGCACTCGATCGCGGATCGGCCAGCATGCGCCGCACCTGCTGCTCGAGCACCGCAGGATCCTTCAGGCGCCCACGGCTTGCGACATCGAGCAGGGTGTCGTCGGGAATGCTGCTCCAGAGGAAGAAGGACAGCCGGGAAGCGAGTTCGACATCCGAGATGCGATACGGCGTGCCCGGGGTGACTGAATCAGGATCGTGCTCGACGCGGAAGGCGAAGCGCGGACTCGCGAGGATGCGTTCGAGACCGCGTTGGATGCCGCTCTCGAACGTGCCGTTCTTGCGTGCCGCATCGTAGAAGCCGAGGATCGGCTCGAGCTCCGCCTTCGAGATCGGTTGCCGGTACGCGCGGCGAGCGAGGCGGCTCAGGATCTGCGTGGCGCACTCGCGCTCGCGTCGTGAGCTCGTCGGACGACAGCTGAAGATCTCGCGACGGCTGGCTGTATCGCCGGTGCCGTCGGGAGTGAAGGGGCCTGTGACCGTGAAGGTCTGGATGTGCGGGCGGCCTGCCCAGTCGAAGTTATCGGCCGAGCTGCGCAGGAAAGGCTGCAGCCGTATCGTGTCCTTGAGGGCCATGTTCTCGATGAACGTGACGGTCACCTCATGCGGCCCCGCCTTCACGGGCACGCGCACGCGCATGCGCAGCTCCACGGCATCGCCCGTGTCGGTCGGCTTGTCGAACATCGCGGCGAGATCGTCGTTACCGCCGATGGTGACGTGGTGCACCTGCCGGCCGTCGATCGAGATCTCGAACTCGCTCGGATACTGCAGTCCGCGAACGATGTTCAGATTCGTGCGATACAGCTGCGTGCGGAACTCGTACTCGGCGTCGAGCGGGAACGTGTGACGAACCTGAAGACCACCGACCGTTCCGAGCGGAAGCCCTTCGATGTGCTGGTTCTGCGAGAGATCCTGTGGAACGCGATAGGTGTCGCTGCCGGGCCGCATCGAGCGATCGCCAACGGCGAGCCGGCTGATCTTGCCGGCTGCTGTCAGATATCGCTCCTGCAGCGACGGAGAGACGCCGAGCACGTCGGAGATGTTGTCGAAACCGTACGCCGAATCGTCCGGCGGCAGCAGTGTCGCCACATCGACATCGAGTGCCAGGAGATCCCTGATCGCGTTTTTGTACTCCGCTCGATTGAGCCGATGGAGCAGCGGGCGGCCGGGATTCGGCCGCGCCTCTGCAGTCTGGTCGAGACTCGTCTCGAGCGACGTGATCAGCGCGTGCATCGTCGCGTCATCGGGCCGGCGCGCGCCCTGTGGCGGCATGACGCCGGCCCGCAGCTTGCGGACGACTTTTTCCCACAGATCGACGTTGTTCGCGACGTGAGCGACGTCCGCGTTCTCGAGCACCAGGTCGCCCGACTTGAGGCGAGCGCTATGGCAGGTGACGCAGTACTGATCGATCGTGGCCTTTGGGCCGGGATCGGGGGCCCGGGACCCGGGATCCGGGATTCGGGATTCGGGATTCGGAGTTCGGGATTCGGGATTCGGGGTTCGGGACTCGGGATTCGGGATTCGGGATTCGGGATTCGGAGTTCGGGACTCGGGATTCGGGGTTCGGGATTCGGGATTCGAGACTTGGAATGCGGGTGCGCTGGTGGCTTGAGCGCTCAGTCCCACGCGCGCGGCGATGAGGGCCACGCACAGAATCCCCGTACAAATGAAGACACGTCTAATCATATGCGTCCGCGCACCCACCAATATGCCAGATTCTGAGGCCAATCGGGGGCGCGGCGCTGTACCGCATTTGGGTTATTTCCGGCCAAAAACCAGCGATTGTGGAAACCCCGGCCGACCCGATTATCGCGTAGTATCTGGAAACCGCCCGATCCGGCGGCTCTTCAAAGGACCAAAGCGATGCGGAAATCAGTTGGCGTCATCCTGGCCTCAGCGGTCATCGCGGCGGCCATCGTGGCTGCGTTACCGGTTGCGGCTCAGCAGCAGCGCGCCGCGGGAGGTGCTGTGACCTCGTTTTACGACCTCAAGACCATGGCTCTCGACGGCAAGCCGGGCAATCTCGCCCAGTACAAGGGACAGGTGAGCCTGGTCGTCAACGTCGCGAGCAAGTGCGGGTTCACGCCACAGTACGAGGGGCTCGAGAAGCTCCAGCGCGAGATGAAGGGCAAGGGCTTCAGTGTGCTTGGCTTCCCGAGCAACGACTTCGGCGGTCAGGAGCCCGGGACGGCGCAGGAGATCGCCACCTTCTGCAAGCTGACCTACGACGTGACGTTCCCGATGTTCGAGAAGGTCGTCACGAAGAAGGGTGCGGATCAGTCGCCCGTGTATACGTTCCTTGGCGAGACCGGCAACCTCCCGGCCTGGAACTTCAGCAAGTACGTCGTCGATAAGAACGGCAAGGTGGTGGCGTTCTTCCCGAGTGCGGTGACACCAGAGGATCCGGCTCTCCGCGCCGCGATCGCGAAAGCCCTCGCAAGCAGCTAAGCCTCGAACATTTCACACTCCGTACGCGGGCCGACGATGGTATCGTCGTCGGCCGGGTACGGAAGCAGCACCTTCAGCATCTGGAGGTGGCTGACAGTGGATGTGAGTCTCGAACGCCGAATCGAAATCCTCGAAGAAAAGATGGAACAACTGCGCGACGTGCCTGTCCGGCTGTCGGCTGTCGAGTCGCAGATCGTGCAACTCCGAGCCGAGATGCAGACTGGATTTTCTGCGCTGCGAGGCCAGAATGATGAGACGCGCGGCGAGATGGTCAGGCTGAACGGCGAAACGCGCGGCGAGATGGTCAGGCTGAACGGCGAAACGCGCGGCGAGATGGTCAGGCTGAACGACGAAACGCGCCGCGAGTTGGTCCGGCTGAACGATGAAACGCGTCGGGAGATGACCAGACTGAACGACGAAACGAACGCACATCTGCGCGTCCTGCATGAAGAAGTAATTTCGCGCATTGCTCTTCTTCAAGAAGGGCACCCGACTGCGTTCCGCAAGAACGAGCGGAAACGAAAGAGACGCTAAGCGGCTTTGGCGGGTTCGAGGAACTCGCGCAGATCCAGGCCGTCCGGCGCGGGCAGGCTCTGCGTGATGTGACGCGCGTAGCCTCCTGACGACTCTCGCTCGGACGTATCGACCTGCCCCATGGGCTTGTAGGTTTCCTCGTCGACCAGTGTGAGTACTGGATGCAGCGGCTCGCGATGGTTGGTCTGCACGACGAGCCCAAGCTCATTCCTGTTCGTGCGGACCAGAGACCCCACTGGGAAGAACGTGATCGCGTTCACGAACTTCTTTACAAGGCCGGTGTTGAGTTTCTCTCCCGCTATGCGCGCCAAGATCAGGCAGGCGCGCTCCGGTGGCGTCGGCGCCTGATAGGTGCGCGCGCCGGTGATCGCCTCGTAGATATCCGCGACGGACACAATCTGGCTCATGGGATGCGGGATCGCCTCGCCAAGATCCGGGTAGCCGGTGCCTTTCACGCCGCGATGGTGTTCGAGTGCGACGGTCGGTGTGAGCGGGTGCAGCCCTTCAGTCTGGATCAGGATCTCCGCACCAAGAGTCGTATGCGCCTCGATCATTCGGCGTT
>Ga0207691_10003459_pt1 | contig 15364 bp, 11 predicted proteins | sample KBSM13metaG_FD_184327 | JGI IMG/M metagenome (GOLD analysis project Ga0207691, IMG submission 184327) | Miscanthus rhizosphere microbial communities from Kellogg Biological Station, Michigan, USA - KBS M1-3 metaG (SPAdes) (version 2) | ecosystem: Host-associated > Plants > Roots > Rhizosphere >... | reverse complement strand
AATCGATTTGCCAGTTATCGATGCCGTTGACGGAACGCGCCACAGTCAAGTGGGAGAGACCCCGGCGGTCCTCCACGCGGCATAAAAGCAAGGTCGTGCCATCGGGCAGCAATGTGGCGCCGGGATTGAAAACGCTATTTACCGCGTAAGGCCAGTCGCTAGCGGTCAGAATAGGATTGTCCGAATGCCGACTAAACAGCTCGAGATGCTGGTTCCTCATCAGGAATGTGCCTCCACAGGTTGCAATACGTTGTCCGCCAGGCGGAGTTCCAGCAGAGCTTGAAGAAATGCGAGCGTAGACTCCGCGCCTTGATTCTCATTGGCACGATCAGGATGCAACCCGTCTCGACAGCCCCCGCTCATCGGGTCATAGATGGCAACGTTCAAATCATTGCGTCCGAGAAACCATTCGAACGCTCGTCGCGCTTCCTTTCGCCAACGCTTGTCTCCCGTGATGCGGGCGGCCTCGAGGCAGGCGGACACCATGGTTTGAGCTTCCACCGGCTGTTGATCGAATCGTGCGCGTTTGCCGCCCTGACGATAGAAGCCGTTGGAACCGATGGGCACAAAATGCCCTCCTGCTTCGTCAGCGCGTTGCAAGTCGGCAAGCCAGCTGAGCGATTCCAACGCGGCACGGGTCATGGATTCATTCGACATCTCCTGGCCGCTTATGAACAACGCATGAGGCAACGCCGCATTGCAGTAGGTCAGGCCTTCTTCGTACCAGCGCCATTGATCAGAGCGATTGGATTGATACAGCGCCAACAGACGCCCCGCCAGTTCGTCTCGAACTTGGCTCGCTCTTCGATCGCCTGAAAAGCGCTTTAGGTATTCGTGAATGCCCATCAATGAAAAAGCCCAGGCTCGTGGGCTGGTGGTGTCCACAATTGCCGGCAACGCCTGCTCGAACAACCAGCCAGCCATACTGTGAAGAGCGGGCGTGTTGGAACGGCCCAAGACGGTGCCAAGGGCGCACAGGGCCCGGCCATAACTATCGTCTGAACCGCCTTCTTCCCGCCAACGCCGCTGATAATCCATAAAATTGCGAAAGCGCCCGGTCTCGGTGTTAAACGCGTACCAGACGAAGGCCAGATAGCGGGAGGCCAGTTCCAATGCTTCTCCGTTACCGATTTCTTCGAGCAGAGTGCTCACCATCAGCGCGCGCGCGTTGTCATCGGTGCAGTATCCCTCGTGATAGTTGGGAACCGTGAAAATGGCATGCTGCAACATGCCGGTGTAGTCCGCCATATGGCGCAAATGATCGAGCTTCAGTGGCGGCAAATCGCCCTGATATTCGTCCAGTGTCCTGACTATTGGGCCGGGCGGCGTAAAGTGCCGCCGTTCGGCTCGCGCGCGCGCAAAAGTTTTCATGTAGTGTCGCGCCACTTGCGGCCAGATCATCGTCCTTCCATAAAGATAGGCGCGTTTGCGCATCGCATGGCGCTTGGCTTCATTGTCCAAGAGGTCGATGACTTGTTCTGCTAATGCGGTCGGATTGTGGAAAGGCACCAGTGCTCCGCGTTCGTCGGCCAACATCTCTTCAGCGTACCAATAGGGCGTCGAAAGCACCGCCTTGCCCGCGCCAAGCGTGTACGCCAAGGTGCCCGAGACGATCTGCGCCGCATTCAGATAGGGTGTGATGTAAATGTCCGCCGCACTGATGAAGTTGACGAGCTCCTCCAATTCGACGAATCGGTTATAGAAGATGACCTGCTTCTCGACTCCTTTCTCTTGGGCTAGCCACTGTAAAGACAGTCGATAGGTTTCGCCTTCGTGACGCAAAACGTGCGGATGGGTCGCGCCAAGAATGATGTACACGACGTTTGGATAACGAGCCAAAATAGTTGGCAGAGCAGCGATGACATTTTCAAATCCCTTGTTTGCGGAGAGTAGTCCGAAACTAAGTAGAACGATCTTGCCCTCGACTCCAAACAGGTCTTTGTGAAAACTCGGATCCACAAATGGCACATCGGGAATACCATGGGGAATGATATCGATCTTGTTCGACTCGACGTGATAAATCTCGCGCAGAAATTCCGCGCCGCGTTCACTCATCACGACCAAGCGATCCGACTCTGCGGCGACTTCTTGGAGCACGCGCCGTTGGTCCGGGTCGGGCTTTTCCAAGACGGTATGCAAGGTCGTGACTATAGGCATGCGCAACTCACGCAATAGGGCGAGAATATGACTTCCCGCGCGGCCACCGAAAATCCCATACTCGTGCTGTAAGCACACCAGATCGACGTTGTTGGTGTGCAAGAAGTCGGCGGCTCGGAGATAGGAATTGATGTCTTTCTCGATCAATTCGAACCGCACGCGTGGCGGATAAGCATAGCCGCTCTCAACATCGTTGACGGGTACCGCGATGCACGTTTTGTCGGGGAATTCGGTGGCAATAGCTTCACACAGATCGGTAGTGAAGGTCGCAATGCCGCATTGCCGCGGCAGGTAATTACCGATGAAGGCAATCCGATCTCCTTCTGACTGATTCGTATAGCGCGCCACCGTAAGAACCTCCTGGGTATTGGTCAATTTTTTGGGTAAAAACGCAAAGAGGCGGTGCCCATGGGGACCGCCTCTAAGAGACTCGGTCATATTGGACCGAGCATGTGCTAATTGGACTTCGGGATGCCAACCTTTACATCGTTTAAACTATAACAGAATTTGCGCGTAAAGATAGTGCGACGTTTTTCGGGAATTTGTTCAGTTGTAGCGTCATCGACTAATGACGATTGATTGTCCGCTTGCTTGACTGATTCTCGAACGGGTCCTGAAAACCTTGTTGATCCGTTGCGGGCATCACTTTCCTTTTGCCGCGCTCGCAAGCGCGGATTTGATGATGCCGCGGATCGTATCGAGGTCTTCGATCCAGGCCGGATCCAACCAAAGAAACTTGCCGCCTTTTATCCGACGTGCCCGCTCACTGACCTTCTCCTTCGAAATATCCTCTCTCAATGAATCGTACAGTCCGCCCGTTCTCTGATTGGCGTCGAGCCAGGCCGTTTGACCTTCCCGCGATAAAAGCCAGTTGATCGCGACTTTCGCGGCGGCGGGATGCGGTGCGCGATTGAAATAGCTCAACGTGCCGTTGTAGGCAGTGACGGATGATCCTTCTTTGAGCGAACCGGGCAAAAACTGCGCAAGCGGCAGCCCTTGCATCATCGCCGTATCCACATCGCGCGCGCCAATGCCGAACGCATACTTTCCTGAGCTCAGCCAGTCGAGCATCTGCTCGTTCGAGCGGACAATGGAAATTTCCGTTTCGGCATGCAGCCGCCGGATAAACTCTGGGCCGAGATCGGGCTGTCGATAGAAAAATATCTGCGCCGCGCTGATCGGGCCGGAGACGAGCGGATCGACGGAGACGATCCGTCCCTTCCATTTTGGGTTGAGCAGATCCCAGTACGATTTGATCTCCGTCGGCCTGACCACTTTGGTGTTGAAGGTAATTTCGCCGCTCCGGGGCGTGCCTTCGAAAACAAAAATATAGCGACTCTCCGGATCATCGTAATGATGTTTGCCCTCATACCATCCCGACGGATCGACGACATCCGGTAGAACCAACAACGGCTTGATGGGCTCCAGGATTTTTGCTCGATGAAAGACCGTCAGCGGTGAGATATTGCCCGAAATGTAAAGATCCACGGTGAATTTTTCCGCCCGCCGCTCGCTCATGACCCGCTGGCTCAGTTCGGGACCTCTGCCGGTCACTGTCGTGACTTTGAGTTTGGGATATTTTTTCTGAAAGCTTTCGCGGAATACCGGCTCGAACGCCTGGGTCATATAAATCACCAGCGCGCCTTCCTCTTCCGCCGCCTTGACTGTCTTCTCCCAATCCACTTGCCAGGCAGGGCGCGGCTCCGCCGCGGTGGAAATGTTATACGGCAGAAGCACCAGAGCCATGATCAGCAGCATAACGACGCGAATCTGCTTCAACGTATGCAACTCCTTGGTTATGGCAATGAGAAGAACATTAGAGAAAAAATTCCTCGGCCGCGCCAGAGTGTGTGAAGACTAGGCCGTTCGTCCTTCGACCTGCTCAAGATGGAGGCTAACTACTGGAACTTACCGATCCCTAAACCGCTCGCGCTGAGCCCCTCGAACCATGAGCGGGAATAAACTGTCGGTCGAATGACAATAGTCAAGTTTGTCATCTCGCACAACGTCAGAGATGTTTTCGCGAACGAATTGCGTCTCGAGCCTTTCCCTTCGACGGAAAAAGTTGGATGGGGAGTACTGATGAGTCCAGCTAACTGGCTGCATCCAGCTGCTGGATTTTTTTCGTCAGGAAGAGCTGTTCCGACTTGAGCGTCGCCAACTCGAGAGCTTTACGGAAATGCCGTAGGGCGGTGTCACGGTGCTTTAAACCCGCCTCGAACTCGCCTAGCACGGTATAGAGTAGATGATAGCCGTTGAGCTGCTTCAGATCACCGATGGCCTCAACGGCCTCAATTCCTGCTCGAGGACCGTCCACATTGGCAACAGCCACGGCACGATTCAAAGCGATGATCGGCGAATCGTCCAATTCCAGCAGACGATCGTAGAGCGATAGAATGCGCGGCCAATCTGTGGAGCGGTAATCCTCGGCGGCGCAGTGACAGGCGGCAATCGCCGCCTGCAGGTGATATTCGCTCGCCTGATCGGCGCCAGTGGACACCATGAGATGATACAAGCCGCGCGCAATCATCGGCTTATCCCATTGTAAACGGTTCTGCTCTTCGAGGCGAAGAATGTTCCCGTCGCTGTCGAGACGAGCGGTTAACCGCGCGCCGTTCAACAGCATGAGAGCGAGTAGCGCGTGTGTTTGGGCCTGATTGCCCGCCGGATGCTCGAGGAGGAGAGCGGTCAGACGAATGGCCTCGTGACAAAGCTCGGCGCGAATTAAATGCTCGCCGCCTGAGGCTTTATATCCTTCATTGAAAAGCAAGTAGAGCGTTTGCAGCACGCCGCCCAAGCGGCGGGTCAATTCTTCCCCTGCGGGAATTTCAAATTGAATGCCCGCATCGCGGATTTTTTGCTTGGCCCGAGTAAGCCGCTTGGCGATGGCTGCTTCCGACGTGAGAAACGCGCGGCCGATTTCCGCGGGACTGAATCCGCAGAGCGTCTTGAGCGCCAGCGCAACCTGCATCTCCGGAGGAATCCCTGGATGACAGCAGGCAAACATCATGCGCAAACGATCATCGCCGATACCGTCCGGGCGCGCTTCCGAATCCGTTATTTCAGTATCCGCGGAGATCTGCTCCATCAGATGCGAGATCTCGTTTTCTTTGTTGCGAAAGATCTTGTCGCGCCGAATGAGATCGAGGGCGAGATTTTTTGCGACCTGGGTCATCCAGGCCGACGGATTTTTTGGGATGCCGTAATAAGGCCATGTTTGCAAGGCCCTGATCAGCGTCTCCTGCACCACGTCTTCGGCACGGTTGAGATGCTCGAGGCCGAAGATCCTCGTCAGGGTCGAGGTCATTTTCGCCGACTCGTGCCTGAAAAAATGTTCCACTACCTCGGTGACTTTAGCCGTGGACGAAACTTCTGTCGGTACAGAATCAGTCATTGTACTACGGGAACGAAGCAAAACGGAGGTGTTGTTATTCGTATGCCTGCCTAAGGACGGCAATATTCAAGTCGTCCATTTGCAGCATCGTCTGCATAACGCGTTGCAGTCTCGTGGCATTGTTGCCGTGGAAGAGCTCCAGCAGCGAATTCGCGATGTCATCCTGAGGCGTAAGCCGAAGGATCTAGTACTTCTTAGTTCGCCGTAGCGGAAGATTCTTCGCTAACGCTCAGAATGACAGCTATGTAAATTCAATTCGCCGCGCAATTCTGCCGCGAGGAACACGACGGTCCCGCCTAGAACTATTAAAGATGCTACGCCGTCGCGCGCTGTGTTACGTTCGCGTTGCTCTCGCTCAATGCCATAGGGCACTCGGGCGCGACGGGCCTCACTTCTACCGAAGCACCATAATTCAGGCCGGGAAACTCTTTGGCGATTTCCGCCGCCTCTTCGAGACTCCCCACCGCGAGCAAAAAGAACCCGCCGATCGCTTCTTTCGATTCGGCAAAAGGCCCGTCGGCGACGGAACGGCCCTTTTTTTGGGAAACAATTTTGCCCTCGGGAAACAGCGGCTTACCGATTTTTGCCTTGCCCTCTGCGCTTAAACGATCGAGCCATGCGTACATTTGTTTGACCACTTCCTGAATCTCTTCGGGTGACAACCCCTTGTGCCAATCGGTGCCGCGGAAAAGTAGTATATATTCCGATTTTGCCGGTGTGCTCATGACAAGTCTCCTTTTGTAAGTTATTTGGCCTACAGTCATACGACGAACGGGCAGCCGGTCTAAGGACAATGCCCGCTATTTTTTCATCTCAGCGGATTCTATGAAATTTCCGCACGATTTACAGAGGGTTAAGCGGTTGTCGGCTGGGCCAACAGGCATCATCATTCGAGGACTCCTCCCCTGGCATTTTCATTTCTCAATGCGCGAGCGTAATACACTATTAACCAAATCGCGAATTTTGGTTACTTTATAGACAGGCGGACTGAGACTTGTTCTTAGTCCGGCCGCCCAAGGACCTACCGATACTGTTCGGGAGGTGTGTATGTGGAACCAATCGTTTTTCAATTTTTGTTTTTTGATGCTGCTGCTGACGGTCTTGGCCACTCACCAGCCTTTCGTTCGGCTGGCCCGTACGTCAGATCTCGACCTGGATACGGACGATCAAATCTCGACCAAAATCATCAGACCCGCAGAAGTCAGCCATGCCATGAGTTTCTTCGAACGAACATGGCGTCGCGCGATGGTGATGAGAGAGTGGTTACTGGAATCCAACAGCTCCCAATGGGAGATTTTTAATGCCGCGAATCCCGCCGAGACCGATCTCCTTGAAGCCAGATTTCATGTTAGCAACGCCGAAGTGCTCGCGGCAGCGATGCGCGAGAACGACCGAGCGGCCAAGGAGCTCGCCCGCGCCGAAAACTCTCTCGAGGCTGTTCAAGCTCTCGTCAACCGAAGCTTGACTCCACAGTTGAAAACTGTCGAAAGCGAGATCACCGCCGCAGAGCATAGCGAAGCGGACTCGGCGTTCTCGAACATTTCTTTCGAAACGATCAAAACCAACTTGGATCATCTGATCCAGATCGTGCGCGCTTCACAGGCCTGACGGCACTCACGACAGCATGAACGACGGACGAGAGCCCAGCTGCCCATTAATTATTTCGCGCAATAGCACTACTCCGAAGGCTTCGCCTCGGATTCATTCTCCAACAATGACATCAGCTGATCGATGAGCCCAACTTGGCCGGCGAGAATCTTCGTCCGCGCTTCTGGAACCGTGAACCAGCCGGCGCGGTCCACTTCGGGAAACTCCCGCGTCTTTCCTGATTTTGGCGGCCATTCGATGGCAAAACGGTTACTTTGAAGCTGCGCCGCGTCGCAGTCCGCCTCGATCGCCCAAGCCTGAACGATTTTGCCGCCCGCTTGCTTAATCGGATCCAGGCCTGTGAATTCCCCCTCGATCTGAAACCCCGTTTCCTCGACGAATTCACGCTTGGCCGCCTCGAGCGGATCCTCGCCTTCGGCGATTTCCCCTTTCGGAATTGTCCAGGCGCCAGCATCCTTCTTCGCCCAAAAAGGCCCGCCGGGATGGACCAAAAAAACTTCGAGCTCGCCGCGGTGGCGGTATAACAGTAAACCGGCGCTGCTTTTCTTTGCCACGACTATCTTGCCCAGAAGTTCGCCGCATGATTGCGATATCGTCGGAAAATCTGCCGTCGCCTCTCTTTTTTAAGCACAAGATGAAGCTCCCCCTTTGGCAGGTGGATACAGGGGATTTGATTTGGCTTCGTCATTGGTGATGCAAACGAGTTCTTGAATACGTGTGAAGGCCACTCAGCTCTTCAACCGATATCCGGTTTTGAAAATCCACGCGACGGTGGTGAGACAAATAGCGAAAAATGCCAAAGTCATCACCAAGCTGACGCCGACAGTCACATCCGAAGATTCGTAAAAGCTCCAGCGAAAACCGCTGATCAGATAGACCACCGGATTGAACAACGTAATCGTGCGCCAAGCGGGCGGCAGCATGTCGATCGAATAAAAAGCGCCACCGAGAAAAGTCAACGGGGTCACGATGAGCATGGGGATAAATTGCAACTGTTCAAAGTTTTTTGCCCAAATTCCGATAATGAAACCGAACAGGCTGAAAGTCACCGCGGTGAGTACCAGGAAGGCGATCATCCAGAAGGGGTGCAAAATCTTGATCGGCACAAAGAACGAGGCGGTGCCGAGAATGATCAAACCCAAAGCCGTCGATTTCGTCGCCGCCGCGCCGACATAGGCGAGAACGATCTCTATATAGGAAACCGGGGCAGACAAAATCTCGTAAATCGTGCCGATGAACTTCGGGAAATGAATGCCGAACGAAGCATTGAAAATACTCTGGGTGAATAGCGAGAGCATGATCAGTCCCGGGACGATGTAGGCGCCGTACGAAACGCCGCCCACTTCGTTCATGCGCGAGCCGATCGCAGAGCCAAAGACGACAAAATAGAGCGCCGTTGTGATTACCGGGGTTACCACGCTTTGCCAGATGGTGCGCAACGCCCGCGCCATTTCAAATCTGTAAATCGCCCAGACGCCGTGCTTGTTAAACGTTAACGACTTTGTCCTCATTTGCGCTCGCTCACCAGGCTGAGAAAAATATCTTCGAGAGAGCTCTGTCGGGTGTTGAGGTCCTTGAATTCGATTCCCAACTCGCTCAAGCGCTGTAGCAACATAGGAATTTCGGTGTGTTCCTGGTTCGTGCTGTAGGTGTATTCCAGTTCATGTCCTGCGCCGTTGAGCGACAGTCCCCAGTCCTTTAACTCGCTGGGAATCGTTGCGAGCGGCTCTGGCAGAATCAGTGTCAATTGTTTTTTCCCAAGTTTATTCATCAGCTTGGTTTTTTCCTCGACCACGATTAGTTCACCTTTGTGAATGACGCCGATACGATCCGCCATCTCTTCTGCTTCGTCGATATAGTGCGTCGTCAGAATAATCGTGACGCCGTTTTCACGGAGCTGCTGCACGAGTGACCACATGTCGCGGCGCAATTCTACGTCGACTCCGGCGGTGGGCTCGTCGAGAAACAAAATCTCGGGCTCATGCGACAACGCTTTGGCAATCAAGACACGGCGCTTCATACCTCCGGAAAGCGTCATGATCTTGTCATTGCGCTTTTCCCACAAAGAGAGCTCGCGTAGCACCTTCTCGATATGAGCCGGATGGGGCGGTCGCCCGAACAATCCGCGACTGAAGCTCACCGTCGCCCAAACCGATTCGAAAGCGTCCGTGGTGAGCTCCTGCGGGACCAGTCCGATCTTCGATCGGGAGCAGCGATAATCGCGCAGGATATCGCAGCCATCGACGCGGACGTTGCCCGCCGTCGGCGTCACAATGCCGCAGATAATACTGATAAGAGTCGTTTTGCCGGCGCCGTTCGGACCGAGCAGAGCGAAAATTTCCCCCTTGCGAATTGCGAGGTTGATCGGTTTCAGCGCCTGGAATCCTGAAGCGTAGGTCTTGGTCAGATTGGAGATCGAGATGATCAGCGCCATCGGAATTTTCGCGTGCTCACCATAGAGGAGCAGAGGGAAGAAAATATTGGACTCTCTATCCCCCGTGCCTCTGCGGTGAAATTCTCAAAGATGTACAGAGCAGTCTGTGAAAGAAATCGTAATAAAGCAACTCGACTGCGCTGATTCAGCGCAAGCATGAATTCAATGTTGGGGTCTTTGGTCGACCCCAGGAATTGTTAGCATGAATGCAAAGCCGCCAAACGATTGTTGAGTGCGGCGGCACGGCGTTCGTGGAGGCGAGATCATGAAGTTGGGACTTCAGATACCTTCTTTTACCTGGCCTGGCGGTGCGGAGCAGATTGCCGCAAAGCTGACGCGCATCGGCCAATCTGCGGAGGAGGCCGGTTTTGCCAGTCTGTGGGTGATGGATCATTTTTTTCAAATCGAGATGATCGGCAAACCCGATGAGCCGATGCTCGAAGGGTATAGCGCGCTCAATTTTTTGGCGAGCGTAACTCAGCGCATCCGTCTCGGCACTCTCGTTACCGGCGTCATCTACCGCTACCCTGGCATTCTCATCAAAACCGTGACGACGCTCGATGTTCTCTCGCAGGGCCGCGCCTATTTCGGCATCGGTGCCGGTTGGTACGAACATGAAGCAAAAGCGCTCGGCGTCCCATTCCCGCCGTTAAAAGAGCGTTTCGAGCGGCTCGAAGAAACGGTCCAGATCGCACTGCAGATGTGGTCGGACAAGAGCGAGCCTTTTAACGGCAAACACTATCGATTGGCGCAAACATTGAACGTGCCGCAGCCGCTTTGCAAGCCCCACCCGCCGATCATGATCGGAGGCGCGGGCGAAAAACGCACTCTCGCTTTGGTGACCAAGTATGCGGATGCCTGCAATATCTATGCGTTCGAAAACACGGATCTGCTGCGCGCCAAGCTCGATGTGCTGCGCCGGCATTGCGATGCGGTTGGGCGGTCCTTCGAAGAGATCGAGCGCACGGCGATCGGCGCCATCGATCTGCGCGCCGGCCATATCAGCGTGCAGGACGCGATCGATTATTGCCGTAGAATCAGTGACGCTGGCATTCAGCACTTGATCGTCAGTTTGCCGGGAGACTACGAGCTCACGCCGATTGAAATCATGCGCAAGGAAATTATTCCGGCTGTGGCTAACCTTTAATGCATGGCCCGTCACCTTTGAGAGGTTTCACGTCCGTCGTCACACGATCAAATTACCCTAAATCCCCTTTGACAAAGGGGGATCTTCTCTTACCCCTCTTTTAAAAAGCGGGGCTAGGGGAGATTTCCTGAATTCAAAGCACTGCACTTGTACGGAATTTATCCGCCGTTGCCCTTTGGCGAAATCAAGCTAAAATCAATTCATGAAACGGTCCGGAGTCGCAGATCTTCCGCTTCACGGCGGCCGGGTGCCGCAATGGCTGGCCCAACGAATGACTCAACTCGGCACGGCGATCGCCGAGGCGATCATTCGTGACTACGGCACTTCAATGTTTCTTTCGCGGCTGAGCGATCCCTTTTGGTTTCAGGCGTTGGGCTCCGTGATGGGAATGGATTGGCACTCTTCAGGGATCACCACCTCGGTCATGGGAGCTCTCAAACGCGGACTCACTCCACACGCCGGGGAGCTCGGCCTGTATATCTGCGGCGGCCGCGGCAGGTTTTCACGCAACACGCCGCAGGAGTTGCGCGCAATTGCGAACCGGCGCGGCTTTGACGGCGAAGCTCTGGTGCGCATCAGCCGACTCACCGCTCGGATCGACAATAATGCGATCGCGGACGGATTTCAGATCTATCTCCACAGTTTCGTTGTCACGGCGAATGGCGAATGGGCGGTCGTTCAGCAAGGCCTGAACAATGACAGCGGCATGGCTCGCCGCTATCACTGGCATTCTGTCAGCGTTCGCGACTTTGTCGACGCGCCGCACAGCGCGATTGTCGGCGAGAATCAAGGCACGATCATGAACCTGGTCGACGCGCAAGCCAAGCCCGCGCAAGACGCACTGCTGCGAATCACTCGCGACAATCCGGAAGCTACTTTAAAGGATGCGCGTCATCTGCAATTGCCGGCGCGCCATGAAGTCCGCGCCATGGATATCGATGTCAAGCGCCTCGGTGCCGTGCTTGCGCTTGCGTACGACCGCGAGCTTCACGATTTTGCCGAGCTTCTGCTTCTAGAAAAGCTCGGTCCGCGCACGCTTCAATCCCTCGCGTTGATCGCCGAAGTCGTTCATGGCGCGCCAAGCCGTTTCGCTGATCCCGCGCGTTTTTCTTTCGCCCATGGCGGCAAAGACCGCCATCCGTTTCCGGTCCCTTTGAAGACGTACGATGAGTCCCTAAACTATCTACGAACGTCCCTCGATCGAGCGAAACTCGGCGACCGGGAAAAGCTCGACGGCTTCCGCCGTCTGAATCAATTCGTTGTTGCCATCGAGACCGAGCTCGAACCTCAAGCCGATTTCGATGCGGTCATTCGCCACGAACGAGCGATTTCTCCATCCCTTGACGGCCGCTCCGTCTTCGACGATCGGCGGAAGCAGTTGTCGCTTTTTTAATTACGGACTCCCCGTTCCCGCTGTTCCGACTGGTTTGGTCAGCGAATCCGAAACAAATCCCCTAAATCCCCCTTTTGCAAAGGGGGTTGTTTTTGTCCCTCTTTTGGAAAGAGCGGATACGGAGATTTTGCGCCGTTGCTGAGAATTCACTTTTGCTTTTCAACTAAGAGGGCGCAGCAGTCGGAACGGTAACTCTCGCATAAAACGTGTTACGTTATCCGGACAGAATGCAACACTTCGATCTCCCCATTTTTGAAATCGAGCACTCACTGGTTGAAGCACTGCACACGCACAAACGTCTGGTGCTGTGCGCGCCCACAGGCTCGGGAAAATCGACCCAAGTACCACAGATGCTGCTCGAGCGCGGACTGCTCGGCGACGGGCAGGTGACGGTACTACAACCGCGCCGGCTGCCGACCCGCATGCTTGCGAGCTGGGTGGCGCGCGCTCGCAATGTCAAACTCGGCGGCGAAGTCGGCTATCAAATGCGCTTCGATACCGTCGCGTCGCACGAAACTCGTATCTGCTATGTAACCGAAGGGGTGCTCCTCCGCCGGATGCTAGCCGACCCGGGCTTGCGTGGCGTGAGTGCGATCATCTTCGACGAATTTCACGAGCGCCATCTCTATGGTGACATCACGCTGGCACGCGCCCTTGAAATTCAGCAAGGATCGCGGCCCGATCTTGTCATCATTGTAATGTCGGCGACTTTGGACGTTGCCGCCGTGGAAACATATCTGCAACCCTGCACCCGATTGTCGTCGGAAGGACGCGCCCACCCTGTGAGCATCGAATACCTTTCCACGCCCGCTAGTGAAACTCCCGTCTGGACCCTTGCGGTCAAAGAGCTCTGCCGCGTACTTCCGAAATGTCCCGAAGGCAACGTTCTCATCTTTATGCCTGGGACCTACGAGATCACCCGCACCGTGCGCGAAGCCGCCGACGCTCTCGGCTCCGAATTCGCCATCTTCCCGCTCCATGGCGAGCTCACAGCAAAAGATCAGGACGCCGCAGTGACACATTACGAACGGCGCAAAATAGTGGTCGCGACCAATGTGGCCGAGACGTCGCTCACCATCGACGGTGTGCGTCTCGTGATCGACAGCGGTTTTGCGCGAATTCCCCGTTATGATCCCTATCGCGGCATCAACACGTTGCTGATCGAAAAAATCAGCCGCGCCGCCGCCGATCAGCGCACGGGTCGCGCCGGACGCACCGCGCCTGGGTACTGCTTGCGTCTTTGGACCGCGCACGAGCACCATGCGCGCGCCGCTTATGAAATTCCCGAAGTGAAACGTCTCGACCTAACGGAAGTGGTTCTCACATTGAAAGCGAGCGGCGTCGGTGACGTGAGGAAATTTCGCTGGCTAGAGGCTCCTGACCTCCATGCCATTGAACGCGCAGAAACGCTGCTGATCGATCTCGGCGCGCTCAATCCCACGACCGGCGCAATCACGAACATGGGACGGCGCATGCTACCGTTTCCTTTGCACCCGCGCTATGCGCGCATGTTGCTTGCGGGTCAGGAATATGGCTGCGTCCGCGCCGTGGCATTGATTGCGGCGTTGACTCAAGGACGTGACTTGTTGCGCCGGCAAGACAAGCCACACGACGATGCGCGTGAAGAATTGATCGGCGCTGAAACCGAATCGGATTTTTTCGTGCTGATACATGCATGGGCGCAAGCGGAGCGGAGCGGCTACGACACGGAACGTTGCCGCCGCATGGGTGTTAACGCGCAAGCCGCGCGTCAAGTGCAATCGATTTTCGAGCAGTTTTTGCGCATATCGACGGAAGAAGGGTTAGACGTGCGGCAAAAGCCGCTGGAACGCGAAGCGGTACAGCGTTGTGTCCTCGTCGGCTTTTCGGATCACCTAGCAAAACGATTGAACGGCTCGCCACGTTGCGAATTGGTTCACCACCGCCGCGGCTCGTTGGCCCGGGAGAGCGTCGTCACGGCGCCGCTCTTCGTGGCGTCTGAAATTCGGGAAGTGGAAAGCGCAAAAGGCCGAGAACGCAATTTAAATGTCGTGCTGAATCTCGCAACCGCCGTCAAAGAAGAATGGCTGCGCGACCTTTTCCCGGCTGAGTTCAGCGAACCCAAGACTGTGCTTTACGATACGGCATTGAAGCGTGTCATCGCGCGCGCAGAAGTCCGTTTTCGCGATCTGGTTATAGAAGAGAAGCTCTCGCAGGATGTTCCACCGGATCAAACGGCGAAGATTCTGGCCGGTGAAGTCATCGCTGGCCGATTGAGTCTCCAAAACTGGAACGAGGCCGTCGAACAGTGGATTCTCCGCGTGAATCGATTGCGCGAATGGATGCCGGATCTCGAACTGCCGATGATTGGCGACGATGATCGCGCGACCATCATCGAGCATATTTGCCATGGCGCAGCGAGCTATGGCGAGATCGAAAATCGCGCGGTTCTGCCCGTGGTCAAATCGTGGTTATCGCAGCAACAGCAAAAATGGATCGACGAATATGCGCCCGAGCGCATACCGTTGCCCAGCGGAAGAACGGTAAAGATCGCCTACGCTGCCGACGCGCCGCCGCTCATTGCGGCGCGTATCCAGGATTTATACGGCATCAAAGAAGGGCTATGGATTGCCAACCGCCGTGTTCCAGTGCGGATTCAGGTGCTCGCGCCGAGCAACCGCCCGGTTCAGGTCACCGATAATCTGTCGCTCTTCTGGCGCGAAACCTATCCCAAGCTCAAAACGCAATTGCAGCGCCGTTATCCGAAACACGAATGGCGCTGATCGAAAGCGAAACTCGCCTGCCGCTAAGACAAGGAACACACCGGAACCATCTTTCATTCCGACCAACGGAAGAAATCTTTCTTGTGGTCTGGCTTTGAAACAGCGCGACGCGAGGGGATGCCATTCGTCGCTCGATGATGGCTACTTGCTCGGCTTACTGAAAATCTCGTTGAATAACTTATCGGCGGGCCGTCGGTCCGCGTTGGCGTCATCATCGGCATCGAAGTAGTCAACGCCGTCCTTACGCTGAATCTCCTCGGGAAGACTATTTTTGAGAATGTCGGTGCGCAACGAATTAGAACCGGTGCGCGGCCGCCCCTTGCGTCCCTTCTGAACTTCCGTTTGTCCTTCGCGCGAAAGTAGCCAGTTGATAAAAATCTTGGCGGCATTCGGATGCGGCGCGTTTTGTAGCAAGCTCAAGGTTCCACCCGAAGAGCTTAAAGTGCCGCCTTCTTTGAGGTTGAGAATT
>Ga0207691_10003458_pt1 | contig 15365 bp, 17 predicted proteins | sample KBSM13metaG_FD_184327 | JGI IMG/M metagenome (GOLD analysis project Ga0207691, IMG submission 184327) | Miscanthus rhizosphere microbial communities from Kellogg Biological Station, Michigan, USA - KBS M1-3 metaG (SPAdes) (version 2) | ecosystem: Host-associated > Plants > Roots > Rhizosphere >... | reverse complement strand
GACGATGTCCGAGCGCAGCGTTCTCGTGACCGGCCCCGGCCCCGACCGCGAACGCGTTCTTTACGGCGATCGCGAGCTGGTCGCGTGCGCGATCTTGAACCTGGGCATGGCGGCGCTGCGGCGCTCGGCCGTGCACAGCCAGCTGGCGATCGAGATCCTCGAGACCGACGCGGGCATGCGATTCCGCGTCGCCTCGCCGGGCGCGCCGCTGCAGCCCAGCGAACGCATCAACATCTTCGCGCCCTACGGCCGTCACCCGGCCGGTTCGGCGATGTACGGTTTCGGCCTGGCGCTCGCCCGCGCGCTCATCGAGCTGTCACAGGGGACGCTGTGGGTCGAGGATCTCCCGACCGGCGGCTGCGCTTTCGTGTTCGAGCTCGGCATGAAGCGCGCCGGCGCGCGGCCCGTGCGCAGTCCGAACACGCGTGTGCAGGGGCGGGCGGAGCCGCCCGAGCAGCCGTGAGAGGACGCGCTTGCGTACTTGCGCTGGTGCTGGCGGCGGCGTCGTCCGCGCTGGCGGGATCGGACGTCAAGGTCGACGATCTCGTCCGGGTCGTCGTCGATGAGTCGACCAACTACAAGATGCGCGTGCAGGCGGCGCTGGTGCTGGGGAAGCTCGCCGATCCGCGCGCCGTTCAGCCGCTGATCAAGGCGCTGAATGACCAGAACAAGACCGTGCGAGGCATCGCGGCGTCGGCGCTCGGTCAGCTGGGTGATCAATCGGCGCTCGAGCCGCTGCGCGAGATGGTGAAGCGCGACAGCGATCCCTTCGCGCGCGGACAGGCCGAGAAGGCGATTGCGGCGTTGAGCGCGGGCGGGGGCGGGGCGCCCAAGCGCGGCGCGAAGGTCTACGTCAACTTCGGCGCGTTCGCGGGCGGCGTGAAGTCGGCGGGTCCGGAGGCGGCGAAGATCCTGCACGACGCGCTGTCGCGCGAGCTGGGGAAGCTGCCGGTGGTGACGTTGACGCTGAGCGCCGCCGACCAACACAACTTCGGCAAGACCGGCCTGTCCGGGTTCTACATCGACGGCAACATCACCAAGCTCGAGGACAGCTCGGCGGGCGGCGGCAACGAGACCAGCTGCGACGTGAAGGTAATGGTGGCGCGCTGGCCCCAGAAGAGCATCATCATGTGGACCAACGCCGGCGCCAGCGTGCAGTCCGGTTCGCGGCCGCGCGACAAGGAAAGCGCGCGCAAGGATTGTCTGGAGATTTCGGCCCGCGGGCTCAGTGAGGACCTGGTGAATTTCCTGAAGCAACAGGGGGGCTAGTAGAATGTCGCGCAGCAAGCGGATGCGGAGGAGTTCATGAATACTGGTGAAACAGCGATGGCGAGACCGGCGTACAAGCGCAAGGTAAAGAATTACCTGCTGGATGTCGGGCTGCAGCTCCGCTACACGGCGACGATCGTGATGATCGCCATCGTGCTGACGGTCATCCTCGGCAAACGCATCTACGAGGCCACGCAGGACACGTCGAAGGTGATCCTGTGGACGGGGCTCGTCGACGAGGCGGTCAAGAAGGAGCTGGAGACCAACTTCGCGCAGAGCGACCGCACCGTGTTGCTGGGCATCATCGGTTTCGGCGTCGTGCTGGTGCTGTCGATCAGCGGCGTCGGCATCCTGCTGACGCACAAGGTGGCGGGGCCCCTCTACAAGATCTCCAGCTTCTTCGGCCGCATCCGCGACAACCGCCTGGGTCCGGCGCCGGCGAAGCTGCGAAAGGGGGACGAGTTGCAAGACTTCTACTCGTCGTTCCGCGAAATGCACCAAGCAGTCAGAGGACGCGTCGAGGACGACGTGCGCGTGCTGGAGGGGGCGCTGGCGTCGATAGAAGCCACGCCCGAGGGCAAGTCGCCCGGCCTGCAGCGCGCGCTGGACGACCTGCGCAAGCTGCAGAAGCGCAAGGAAGACAGCCTCGAAGCGCCGCCGATCGATCGGATGACCACCAGCGGCAACTCCTGACGCCGGGGCGCGGGCAGCAGCGCGGCGCGCTAGGCGCGCCTGGTCTGCGCGGCGCTGACCAGGCAGAGGCCGTGCAGGAACAGGCCGGGAAGGAAGCAGCAGGCGTAGCCCATCAGCGTCGTCGCCATCCAGGCGACACCGGCGCCCGGGCGGCCCGAGTAGATGTGGCCGGCGCCAGGAATCAGCATCGACAGCATCACCGACGTGACCGGGTTGGGCCGCGGCCGCAGCGTCAGAAAGAAGTTCTCGTTGACCGAGATCGGCGGCGGACCCACCGCGAGGTCATTGGTGGCCACGCGCGTCGCCAGCGGCTTTCGTCCCGGGTACACATACTCGACGATGCCGGCGTTGTTCGTCCGGACGTTGAGCGTGCCTTGCTCGACCATCCGCGCGAGGTGCCGTTCCGCGGTTCGTACCGAGATCCGACCCAGGTAGGCGACGTGGGCCGCGGTGACCGGGACATCCGTCTCGAACAGCACCTTCAAGACCAGCTGTTCAAATTCGTCGAAATCCACGGCTACGTTCTCAGGTTAGCACACGCGAAAGTGATCGATCACGGCGAACCGCGCGCGCGTCGCGATCATTTCTCTCGCGTGCGTGCGTGACGGATTGTCATTCGCACCTCTGCATTTCGGATCGATTCGCGAACAAGGCGGCATTGTGTTTGGAGGGGCGGTGGGACACGCGCTCCGGAGCGAACGTCCCGATGGGCCCCACGAACGGATTCACCATTGATGGCGCGTAGTTAACGGAATATTTCTTATCGGACATCTGGACACACGTGGGCCGGGGGCCGCGAGAGCCGCGGCCGGCGCGCCTGGACACCGAAAAAACGACGACCCCGCCTCTACGCTAGAGCCCTGTCCGCTGAAAGGAGCTTGCTGATGCAACGCGCGTTCGCCCGGCCTGGATTCGCACTTGGATTCGTTTCGGTGGCGTTGTGGGTGTTGAGCGGTGGCAACGCGGGTTGCGGAGGCGGCGCGAGCGGCACGGGCCAGGCCGGCACGACCGGCGCGGCTGGCGGCGGTATGGCAGGCACGACGGGCGCCGCCGGCGCCGCAGGAAGCGTGGGCGACGCCGGGACGACCGGTTCGGCCGGCACCAGCGGGACGACCGGCGTTGCTGGTCCGATGGCCGGAACCACTGGTTCGGGCGGATCGACGACCGGAACGGCCGGAACCACCGGAGCCGCGGGACGCGGCGGCGCCACCGGGGCTGGCGGCACGACGGGCGCCGCGGGACGCGGAGGCACCACCGGCAACGCGGGAACGACGGGCATGGCGGGCACCACCGGCCGCGGCGGCACCACGGGCACCGCCGGGACGACAGGCGCGGCCGGCGCGGCCGGAACGATGGGCACCGGCGGCACCGGCAACGAGTTCTGGGTCGGGCCCAACGGCTCCGACTCGAACGCGGGAACGCAGGCGGCCCCGTTCAAGACGCTGACGGCGGCGCATGCGCGCGTCACCGCCGGCGGCACGATCTGGCTGCTGTCCGGGACAAACGCGATCACGCCGACCCAGCAACTCACCAAGAGCGGAACAGCGTCCGCGCACATCCGCGTCCAGGCCGTCGCGGGCGGCACGCGTCCGCTGCTCGATTTCTCGGCCCAGGCCTTCGGCAACCGCGGCATCGAGGTCAGAGGCGACTACTGGGAGCTCCGCGGCTTCGAGATCCAGAACGCCGGCGATAACTGCGTCGCGGTCGACGGCTCGAACAACACCTTCGACCAGCTGGTGATTCACGGTTGCCAGGACACCGGCCTTCAGATCACGGCGTCGTCCTCGGACGCGACCAACGATGCCAAGGCCGCCAACAACCTGGTCCTCAACTGCGACTCCTACGAGAACCTGGATCAGCCGACCATGGGCGAGAACGCCGATGGGTTCGCGGCCAAGCTGCGCATCGGCCCGGGCAATGTGTTCCGCGGCTGTCGCGCCTGGAACAACGCCGACGACGGCTGGGACTTCTTCGCCTCTGACGATGTGGTCACGATCGACAACTGCTGGGCGTTCTCCAACGGCAAAGTGGTCTCGGGCAGCAACACAGCCGGCGACGGCAACGGCTTCAAGCTAGGCGGCGCGCCCAATGGCGCCGGCATGGGCGGCGCGGTCCACATCGTGAAGAACTCGTACGCGTTCGACAACCGGGCGTGCGGTTTCGTCCGCAACAACAACCCCGAGGTCCCGATGCTCACCAGCTGCGGCGCGAGCGGCAACGGCACGGCGTTCTGCCAGGTGTCGAGCTCGCCGGTCGTCACGATCACCATGACCGGTGCGCAGGGCAAGGCCGCGGCGCGCAACGCCGACGGCAGCCTGCCCGCGATTCGGTAGCAAACCGCCCTCCTCGTCTGCGGCCCGTCGAGCACGAGCACGTGCACGTGCACGAGCACGTCTACGAGCACGAGGTAGTATCGATGGCGTGAATCTGCTGGTCACAGGCGGCGCCGGGTTCATCGGATCGGCGTACGTGCGGATGGTGCGGCGGGTTCGGCCCGACGACGTGGTCGTCAACGTCGACGCGCTGACCTACGCCGGCAATCTCGAGAACCTGCGCGACCTGGAAGGCGATCCGCGGCACGTGTTCGTGCGCGGCGACATCCGCGACGGCGCCGCGATGCTCGAGCTGATGCGGCGCCACGCCATCGACGCCGTCGTCAACTTCGCCGCCGAGAGCCACGTCGACCGCAGCATCGAGGCGCCCGAGCCGTTCCTGGAGACGAATGTCGCGGGTACGGTGCGCCTGCTGGAGGCGGCTCGCGCGGCATCTGTGCGGCGGTTCGTGCAGATATCGACCGACGAAGTTTACGGAATGCTGGCCGCCGGCGCGCCCGGTTTCACCGAGACGAGCGCGCTGGCCGCGCGAAATCCGTACGCAGCGAGCAAGGCGGCCGCGGATACGTTCGTGGTCGCTTTCCATCACACGCACGGCATGGACGCCGTGATCGCGCGCTGCTCGAACAACTACGGTCCGTTCCAGTTCCCGGAGAAGCTGATCCCGTTGATGATCCTGAATGCGCTCGACGGCGCGCCGCTGCCGCTGTACGGCGACGGACTGCACATGCGCGACTGGATCCACGTCGACGATCACTGCGCGGCCGTGGACGCGATCGTGCTGGGCGGCCGCGCCGGCGAGATCTACAACATCGCCGCCGACAACGAACGCACGAACCTGGACGTCGTCCGCGCGATTCTGCGCCTGACGGGCCGCGACGATTCGTTGATCCGGTATGTCCGCGATCGCCCGGGGCACGATCGCCGTTACGCGATGAGCACCGCGAAGATCCGCGACAGCCTGGGCTGGCGGCCGCGCCACGCGTTCGACGCGGGGCTGGCGGCGACGGTCAGCTGGTATCGCGACAACCGCCCCTGGAGCGATCGCGTGCGCAGCGGCGCCTACCGCGACTACTACGAACGGCAGTACGCCGACCGCCTGGCGGCGGCCCGCCCCGCCGGCGGATGACCCTCCCCTACCCCGCAGCCATCTCCTCGAGATAAGCCGTCAGCGCGTCCTGCCACGAGGACAGCGTGTCGAGTCCGATCGCCCGCAGCGCCCGGTTGTCGAGGATCGCGCGTCGCGGACGTAGTTCGGGGAACGGGAGCTCGCTGGAGGCGACCGCCTGAACGCGGTCCTCGGGAACGCCGAGCCGCTTCGCGATCACGCGCGCAAAGTCGGCCCACGTCGTCTCGCCGTGCGCGGTGCAATGGTAAAGGCCGTGGTGATCGGTCGCGGCCAGCGCCGCCGAGACCGCCGCCACCTCGCGCACCCAGGTCGGCGACAGCAACCGCTCGCGATCCGCGCGGATGGTCTGGCCCGCGCGCAGCCTCGGCGCGATCTGCGACGGAAAATTGCGGCCGCCGTCCCCGAACAGGTGACCGACCCGCAAGATGAAGTGCCGCGGGTTGGCCGCGGCGACCAGGCGATCGCCCGCCGCCTTCGATTGCCCGTAGTCACCGAGCGGCGACGGCGGATCGCGCTCGTCGTAGGGTCGCTCGCGCGCGCCGTCGAACACCATGTCGGTCGAGTAGTGCACGACGGCCGCGCCGACCGCCGCCGCGGCCGCCGCCACGACCTCCGCGCCCGCCGCGTTGACGGCGTTCGCGAGGCCCGGCTCGCGCTGCGATCGATCGACGTCGTTGAACGCCGCCAGGTTGAACGCCACGGCTGGACGGCAGCTCTCCACCACCGCGCGCACGGCGCGCGCGTCCGTGATGTCGCATTCGGCCCGCGCCGGCGCCGCCGCGATCGTCCACCCGGCGCGGCCCAGCTCGGGCACCAGCGCGCTGCCCAGCGTGCCGCGTGCCCCGAACACCACCGCGACCGGCGCGCCGGTCATGCGACTAAGAGGTTGGCGCCCGTCCCGCCAGCGACGTCCGCACGTCTTCTTCGTCAGCCTTGACCATCATCTCGATCAGGCCCTTGAAGCTGACCTTCGGCTTCCAGCCCAGCACGCGCTTGGCCTTGCTGGGATCACCGTGCAGGTGGTCGACCTCGGTGGGACGGAAGTAGCGCGGATCGATCTCGACGTACTTCTTCCAGTCGAGGTCCAGCGCGCCGAACGAGACGTCGAGGCACTCTTCCACGCTGTGCGACTCGCCGGTCGCGACGACGTAGTCGTCGGGCTTGTCCTGCTGGAGCATCAGCCACATCGCCTCGACATAGTCACCCGCGAAGCCCCAGTCGCGCTTCGCCTTCAGGTTGCCGAGGTACAGCTTCTTCTCCAGCCCGTGCTTGATGCGCGCGGCCGTGCGGGTGATCTTGCGCGTCACGAACGGGATCCCGCGCCGGGGCGACTCGTGGTTGAACAAGATCCCGCAGCAGATGAACATCCCGTACGCCTCGCGGTAGTTCTGCGCCAGCTGGTGGGCGAACACCTTGGCGCAGGCGTAAGGGCTGCGCGGCTCGAACGGGGTCGACTCGCTTTGGGGCGGTTTGGCGCCGCCGAACATCTCGCTGGACGACGCCTGGTAGAAGCGCACCGACTTCTCCTGGCCCGATTCGCGGATCGCCTCCAGCAAGCGCAGCGTGCCGAGAGCGACCGTGGAAGCGGTGTACTCCGGGACGTCGAAGCTGACGCGCACGTGGCTCTGCGCACCCAGGTTGTAGATCTCGTCGGGCTTCACCGAACGCAGCACGCGGTTCAGCGAGCTCGCGTCGTCGAGATCGCCGTACACCAGCCGCAGCCGATAGTCGGGCACGTGCGGATCCTGGTAGATGCGGTCCAGACGCTCCGTGTTGAACGAGCTGGAACGGCGGACCACGCCGTAAACCTCGTAGCCTTTTTCGAGCAACAGCTCGGCCAGGTAGGAACCATCCTGGCCGGTGACGCCGGTTATGAGGGCGCGTTTCATTTCTTCTCGATCTCCTTTTGATGTTCTTCGAACCAAGCGACGGTGGCGGCCAGGCCGCGATCGAACGACGTGCGGGCCTCGAAGCCGAAGCGCTCCTTGGCGCGCGTGACGTCCAGTCGGCGCCGCGGCTGTCCGTTGGGCTTGCTGGTGTCCCACACGAACTTGCCCTCGTAGCGAGCGGCCTTTGCGATCTTCTCGGCCAGGTCGCGGATCGAGATCTCCACGCCGCTGCCCAGGTTCACCGGATCGCTGGAATCGTATCGCTCCGCCGCCAGCACGATCCCTTCCGCCGCGTCCTCGACGTACAGGAATTCGCGGGTGGGCGAGCCATCACCCCACAGCACGACCTCGCTGTCGCCGCGATTCCGCGCGCTGACGAACTTCCGGACCATCGCCGGGATCACGTGCGACGTGTTCAGGTCGAAGTTGTCGCGCGGCCCGTACAGGTTCACGGGAAACAGCACGATGCTGTTCAGGCCGTACTGCTCGCGGTACCCCTGCGACTGAACCAGCATCATTTTCTTGGCGATGCCGTAGGGCGCGTTGGTCTCCTCCGGATAGCCATTCCAGAGGTCGTCTTCCTTGAACGGCACCGGCGCGAACTTCGGATAGGCGCAGATGGTGCCGGTCGCGACCAGCTTGTGGACCTTGGCGAGCCGGCACTCCTCGAACATGTGCAGGCCCATCATCGCGTTCTCGAACAGGTAGCGGCCCGGGTTGGCCTGGTTGGCGCCGATGCCCCCGACCTGCGCCGCCAGGTGCAGGACCAGGTCCGGACGCACGTCGGTCAGAAGCCGGCGAACCGCCGCGCGATCGACCAGGTCGTAGTCGCGCGACCGTGGAACGAAGACGCGCGCGCCAGCCGCCTGCAGACGCGCCACCACGAACCCGCCCAGAAATCCAGCGCCGCCGGTGACGACGACCTGTTTGTCCTGCCAGAAAGAGCTCATGGGCGGGGGGAAGTTACCACAGCCCCTCCGTTTTTCTGCGTGCGCAAGTGCGTGCGGGCGAGCACGCCCGCCGTGCTCGCGCTCGCCCCCGCGCCTACGGATTCAGGGCCGCGTGCGCCGACAGCTTCCCGGCCGCCACCTCGGCCGCCAGCGTGGTCAGCTCGGGCAGCGCGGCGCCCGGGTTGCCGGGCGGCGGCCTCACCCCGCCCTCCTTCACCGTGCTGCCGAACGTCGTGACGACGAAGATGCGGACGATCTCCGACCGCTCCGCGGGCAGCGCGCGCCCGTACGCGTCGACCAGGTCGGCGATGTCGGCGGGCGGGTTCCCCTCCAGCACGGCGCGCGCCCAGGCCGACAGCAGCTTCGCCTGAAAGTTACGAAACGGCCCGAGCACGGCGGCCGGGCTTATCCCTTCGGGGACGCGGTCCTTCACGAACGGCGCGTAGACGGCGTCAGGCGCGATCTTCCGACCGACCGTCTTCGACTGCGCCAGCCGGTAGAGCACCGTCGCCGCCACGTTCGGGTCGGCGAGCAGCTCGCGGGCTGGCCGCGGCGCGCCGTCGGCGCCCAGCGCGTAGCGATTCTCGCGCACCGCGGTGAACAGCTCACGCTGGGCCGCCGTGCCTGCGTCTGCCGGCAACGCGCCCGCCGGCCCCTCTCCTTCCCGCCACTCGCGCGCGATGACCTCCAGCGCCCGCGCATACGCGACCACCAGCAGGTGCGTCGGGTTGGGCGCCTCCACGCCCGCCACCCGCGAAGCCGCCAGCAGCCCGAGCGATCCCGCCAGCGTCTGCGACAGCGCGCGATCGTGGTCGGGATAGGCGTCGATGGCGACGGTCACCGCGCCCGGGTACTCGTCGCCGCCGAAGGTTCCCTTCAGCGCTATCCCGCGGGCGATCGGCCCCGACGCCCGCGATCCGCCCATGATCAGCACCGTGGGCTCGCGCGCTGCCGCGCGCTGGGCGTCCGCGTAACGATGGCCGCCGACGTCGATCTCGCGGATCAGCTGCTTGGCCAGGTAGTCGGTTCGCAGCACCTCCGACGCGAAACCGACCGCGAACTTCTGGTGCAGCGGAACCGCGTGCGGATTGTCGATCTCCACCTCCGTGACGACCGGCAAGCCCGACTTGCTCTTGGCGCCGCCCGACACCGGGGCCACGAGCAGGAACGAATCGGGTGCGCCGAGCGTCGTGTCGCGCTTGCAGCCGGCCCCGGCGGACAGCGCGCCGGCGCACGCCAAGCCCGCCAGAACCAGCTTCAGTCGAAATCCCGCCCGCCGCGCGCGAGCGCCGCGTGTCATTGGGCGCGCGCCGCGTACGATCCGCAGTAAACCTGCAGGAGGCGGGTCAGCGCGTCGAAGTCGACCGGCTTGTAGAGCACCGTCACGTCTTCTTTTATACCGATCATCGGGTCGTTCGCGGCGGTCATGATGACCCGCGGGATGGACGCCAGGCTGGGCGTCCTTTTGACGACTTTCAAGAATTCGGCTCCGTTCATCACCGGCATGAACAGATCGACAAGCATCAGCGCCGGATGTTCCGTTTCCAGCACGGATAATGCCGCCTTGCCGTTGGGAACGCAGATGGCGCGATAGCCGCGTTCTTCAACGACGTCGTTGATGGTCATCGCCACGTCCTGGTCGTCCTCGATGACGAGCACCGCAGGAGGGGTGGGCTTCGGCTTTACCATAGCGATCACGGTCGTCGTCCCGACTCTATAGATCCGACCTCGGCCGCTAGCAATGCTTGGGTGGTAACATTCTTCGGTCGAACGTTTCGTGCTACAAGCCCGTGGCACCGGCCCCGTAGCTCAGGTGGATAGAGCGGCGGTTTCCTAAACCGTAGGTCGCCTGTTCGAATCAGGCCGGGGTCACGACGAAGGGCGACCGCCCGCGTCCTGCAGTCCTCGTGCCGCGTTTGCACGCCGATGTGTGTCCGCGTGGTCGCGCTGCGGCTCGCATCGGGGATCGTCCGTAGCGCGCAATTCGCCGTTAATAAACAGGAATGCGGTCACGAGCGGCGCGGTGACGTCGGCGGCCGCGCCGCGCGGACCGCACGCAACGTACGCAACGTACGCAACGTACGAATGACCAGCAGGATCGCCAGGCTTGCGCCGAATATCACCGGCTGGCGCAGATCCGACTTCACCCGCCAGACGAAGTGAACGACGCCCAGCGCGGCGGCGAGATAGATCAAGCGGTGCAAGCGCTTCCAGCGCGCGAACCCGAGTCGGCGCACCATTCCGTCCGTTGACGTGATCGCCAGCGGAATCAGCAACACGAACGCGGCGAACCCGACCGTGATGAACTTGCGCTTCACGATGTCTTTCCCGATCGCCGCGAAGTCGAAGAACTGATCGACGCCCAGGTAGACCGCGAAGTGCAGGCAGACGTAGAGGAACGTCTCCAAGCCCAGCATGCGGCGCAACCGCAGCGGCCACTTCCAGCCCGTAACTATCTGGATCGGCGTGGGCGAGAGCGTCACCAGCAGAAGCGTCAGCGTCCAGAAGCCGAGTCGGTTCATCGCCTCCGCGATCGGGTTCGCGCCCAGCTGCCCCTGCAGCGCCAGCGTGCCGATACGCGCGGCGGGCACCAGCGCCAGCACGCCGATCGTCAGCTTCGCGATCGCGCTGAGCGACCAGAAGTGCTTGGGCGTGGCCACGGTCAGAAGAACTTACGCAGGTCCATGCCGGCGTAGAGGCCCGCGACTTCCTTGCCGTAACCGTTGAACGCCAGCGTCTGGCGGCGCCGGAGCTCGCCGATGCGCCGTTCGTTCGCCTGGCTCCAGCGCGGGTGGTCCACCTCCGGGTTCACGTTGGAATAGAAGCCGTATTCGTTCGGCGCCTGGCGGTTCCAGCTGGTGGGCGGCTCAGCCTCGACGAAGCGGACGCGGACGATCGACTTGATGCTCTTGAAGCCGTACTTCCAGGGCACGACCAGCCGGATGGGTGCGCCGTCCTGGTTGGGTAGCACACGGCCGTACAGCCCGACCGCCAGGATGGTCAGCGGGTGCATCGCCTCGTCCATGCGCAACCCCTCGACGTACGGCCATTCCAGCGCGCCCGTCCGCTGCCCCGGCATCTCATCGGGCGCGAGCTTGGTCGTGAACGCGACGTACTTCGCCCGCGAGGTCGGCTGCAGCTGCTTGATCAGAGGACCCAGCGGGAACCCGACCCAGGGGATCACCATCGACCACGCCTCGACACAGCGCAGGCGGTAGACGCGCTCTTCCAGCGGGAAGCGCCCCAGCAGCGTGTCGATGTCGATGACCTGCGGCTTGGCGATCTCACCCTCGAACGTGACCGTCCACGGGCGCGTCTTCAGCAAGTGCGCGTTCGCCGCCGGATCCGATTTGTCGGTGCCGAGCTCGTAGAAATTGTTGTAGGTCGTGATGTCCTTGTACGGCGTGCGCGTCTCGTCGGTGCCGAACGGCCCCGGTGCGACGCCCGCCAGCGCCGGCTCGACCGGCACCACCGCCGCCTTGGGCTTGCACCCCGCCAGCGCGAACGTCAGGCCGGTCGCGGCGGCCGCGCCGCCGGCGATGAAGTCGCGCCGGCGCACGTAGGTCCGCTCCGGCGTGATCTCGGAAGGCGGCATATCGGGGCGCCAGAGGGGGGGCATGGCGTATTCAATGTACGCCCGCTGGCGCCCGCGGGTTACGGTGACGATAGAAGCGTCGTGCCCGATCTGCCCGCCATCCTCGAGATCAAACGCACCCTGGACGGCCGTGAGAAACGGTTCGATTGCCGTCTGCTGTCGATGGCGCCCGACGCCAGCCACGTCGCCGTGCTGTGGGTGGCCCCCGACGCGATGCACGTCCACGGCGTCGACCTCCCGGCCGGGACCGTCAGCGTCGGACACTTCTGGGCCGACCGCCATTACAACGTCTACCACTGGCTGGATCCGGCCGGACAAACCCTCGGGTATTACTTCAACATCTGCGACCAGACCCGCATCGCGGCGGGGGTGATCGAATGGCGCGATCTGACCGTCGACGTGCTGGCGCTCCCCGCCGGGCGCCTGGACGTTCTCGACGAACACGAGCTGCCGGCCCAGCTCGCCCCCGACGTCGCCGCGCACATCGAGGCGGGCACGCGCGCGATCCTCGACGCGCCCGCCGCCGTCCTCGCCGAGATCGAGGCCACCTCGCGCGCCGCGCTGCTCAATATCCGCTGACGACCGCGGGCCGCCGGTCGACGCGCGTGAGCGAGAAGCCCGCGACGAGATCAGCCGGGGCCGCGTGCGTCCCTGGATCGCGCAAGCCGGCCGAGGCGGCCAGCGCGCCGATCACGGTGGCGGCCGCAACGCCGCGGTCGCGCAGATCGGCGACCGCCTCGGGACGGGTGCGCTTGGCCAGCCGTTCGCCCGACGGCGTCAGCACCAGCGGCACGTGCGCGAACGCGGGCGCGGGCAACGCCAGCGCGCGGTAGAGCGCGAGCTGGCGCGGCGTCGAACGCAGCAGATCATCGCCGCGCACGACGCGCGTCACCCCCATCGCCGCGTCGTCGACGACGACCGCCAGTTGATAGGCGGCAGTGCCGTCCGCCCGGCGCAGCACGAAGTCGTCGACGCCCGCGGCGTCGCCGGGCACGGCGCCGTGGACGTCGTCCGTGAAGTCGACGCGCTCACCGTTGCCGGCGAAGCGGATCGCCGGCGCCCGCCCCTGCGCGGCGGCGCGCGCGTGGACCTCGTCGGGCGGCAGGCCGCGGCAGGTGCCGGGATAGCGCGGCCCGTCCTCGTCGGCGTCGTGGGGCGCCAGCGCCGCACGCGCGACGTCGGCGCGCGAGCAGGCGCACGGGAACGCGCGCCCAGCCGCGAGCAGCCTGTCGATCGCGGCGTCGTAACTTGCGCCGCGCTCGCTCTGTCGATACGGCGCGAACGGCCCGCCGCGGTCGGGACCCTCGTCCCAGTCGAGGCCCAGCCAGGCGAGGTCTTCCAGCAGCCGTTCCTCGGCGCCGGCCGGCACGCGCGCACGATCGAGATCCTCGATGCGCATGACGAACGTGCCGCCGCGGCTGCGCGCGTCCAGCCAGGCGAGCAGCGCCGTGCGCGCGTTGCCCAGGTGCAACCGCCCGGTCGGGCTGGGCGCGTAACGGCCGCGCATCAGTCCTTCAATATTTCAAAAGTGCGTCGATCGGAACGCCGGCCAGGCGGTCCCGCCCGCGCAGCAATTCCAGCTCGACGACGAAGGCGGCGCCCACGATGTGGCCGCCGATCTCCCGCACCAGCTCGACGGTCGCCGCCGCCGTTCCCCCGGTGGCCAGCAGGTCGTCGACGATGACGACGCGCGCGCCGTGGACCACCGCGTCGGCGTGCATCTCCAGCGCGTCGGTCCCGTATTCGAGGTCGTACTCGCGCCGGCGCGTCTTGTGGGGCAGCTTGCCCGGCTTGCGCACGGGAACGAAGCCGACGCCCAGCGACGCCGCGACCGGCGCGCCGAAGATGAAACCGCGCGATTCGATCGCCACCACCAGCTCGGGCCGATGCCGCACGGCCGCCTCGGCCAGCAGGTCGATCGCCTCGCGCATCGCGACGCCGTCGCCCATCAGCGGCGTCAGATCGCGGAACAGGATCCCCGGCTTGGGAAAATCGGGGACATCGCGCACGCGCGATCGCAGCAGCGCGCGCCGCGCGTCGTGGTCGCTGGAGGTCACGACCGCCCTTGGCCGAGCTGGGGCAGAAATCCCATCGGGTTACGAGGAATCTGCCCGGACCGCACCTCGAAGTGCAAGTGGGGGCCGCTCGCGCGCCCGCTCTGCCCGACCAGCGCGATGCGATCGCCGGCGCGCACCGGTTGCCCCGGCGACACCAGCAGCACCGAGTTGTGGGCGTACACGGTGAGCAGATCGCCGCCGTGGCGCACGACGATCATGTTGCCGTAGCCGCGGATCCCGTTGCCCGCGTACGCGACCCGCCCATCCGCCGCCGCGAACACGGGCGTGCCGACGGGCGCCGGCAGGTCGATCCCCTCGTGAGGCCGTCCCTCGCGCGTCCCGAACGGCGAGCCGACGACGATGCGGCCGGTTGCGAGGGGCCAGCGCAGCGGCGCGCCCGACGTGGCCAGCGGCGGCAGCGGCGTCCCATCATCGGCGGTTGCGGACGCTTGCCCCGGCGACGCGAGGATGAAGATCAATCGGCCCGGGCGGGCTTCGGCGGCGTCGGCGAGGCCGTTGATCTCGACGAGATCGGCCATCGGCACGTCGGCGCGCTTCGCGATGGCCTCCAGGCTTTCGCCCGGCGCCACCACGTGCCAGGTGCCGGCGGGGCTCGCGGCGTGCACCGGCGTCTTGCGGCCAAGGTTGCAGCCGGCGAGGCAGAGCGCCGCCGCCGCCACGGCGACGGTCCGATTAGGCAGCCGGCTGGCCGCCGCCGACGCCGAAGCGGCCCTGGAGATCGACGTAGCGGCAGCGGGTGTCATACGAGGTGACGTAATGGTCGCCCTGCCGGCGCACGACCGCCAGTTCTTGCTCCTCGGGGCTGCCGACCGGGATCACCAGCCGCCCGCCGTCCGCCAGCTCGGAGACCAGCATGGCGGGGATGCGGGGCGCGCCCGCGGAGACGATGATGACATCGTACGGGGCGTGCTCCGGCCAGCCGCCGCTGCCGTCGAACGATTCGACGACCACGTTTCGGTAGCCGGTCTCCGCCAGCGCCTGGCGCGCGCGTGCGGCCAGCGCCGGGACGATCTCGATCGCGTACACCTCCGCAGCCAGCTCGGCCAGCACGGCCGTCTGGTAACCGCTGCCCGCGCCGACCTCGAGCGCGCGGTCCGTCGGCCGCGGCGCGGCCAGCTCCGTCGCCCGCGCGACCATGTACGGTTGAGAGATGGTCTGGCCGAAGCCGATCGCCAGCGGCCGATCCTCGTAGGCCTGCGGCACCAGCGCCGGGTCGACGAAGCGATGGCGCGGCACGACGGTCATCGCCTCGAGCACGCGCGCATCGCGGATGCCCCGGCGCGCAAGCTGATCGAGGACCATGTCGCGGCGAAGAATGAGAACCGCGTCGTCGGGGCTGTCACCGACCGCCCCGCTTCCGCTGCCGCCACGACTCCGTGAGTCGTCCACGCGCTAACTCTTAGCGCGTTCGATCGCCTCGTGCACGAAA
>Ga0207691_10003457_pt1 | contig 15365 bp, 14 predicted proteins | sample KBSM13metaG_FD_184327 | JGI IMG/M metagenome (GOLD analysis project Ga0207691, IMG submission 184327) | Miscanthus rhizosphere microbial communities from Kellogg Biological Station, Michigan, USA - KBS M1-3 metaG (SPAdes) (version 2) | ecosystem: Host-associated > Plants > Roots > Rhizosphere >... | reverse complement strand
TAGGAGTAGTCCGCTGCTCAATAATGGCGAGCAATAATCCGGCAAAGAACATCGCGGATAAGATCGTTAGGCCGGCTGCCTTCAACTTTCGCCGGGCAAATAAAGCCAGTGCACCGACCGAGCAAACTGCGCAGGCGTTGATTGGCAGCAGTAGCTTTATCGTTATGCTATGTGAAACGACTACTCCGGCCAGACAAGCCGAAGCCAATTGGGTGAGCGGATAAAGACTAAAAAGTCGTGAGTGAGGATTCTTCTTCATAGCTGTTGTGAGTGTGACAGCTAACGATTGATTTCAAATTGCTTAAATCATACTAAGTCTTACTAACCACCAACACAACAAAACTGCCGGGCTTCATTGTTCGCGTCGGGCGACGACCTGGTTCGGTAGCCGGCGTCTCGGTGTACTCGGCAGCTGGGAGATAGATATTCTTTGTCTTCGGATCGAAGGCCATCGTCCGCGCGCTTGGCTGTGTCTTAAGGGCTCCCGCATCTTCATAAATGTCCGCCGACTTCTCGTGAAAGATGCTGAGTGTGCCGTCTGAACAAGAAAAGAAAATCAGCTTCGCGTTGGGATCAAAGCCGCCATAGTCAACACCGGCGCCGATAGGAAAATTTGCGATTACTTTGCCGGTGCCAGCGTCCATCACCACCATCTTTGGTTCATTCCGGCAGCCGATAAAGAGACGATTGGTTTTGGCGTCATACGCCAGGCCGGTTGGAGTTTTTGCAACGCCGATTGGATAACGTTTCTTGACATCTAACGACTTCGGATCAAATGCGACGACTTCGTTTGCTTCTTCACTGTTGACGTAAATCAACCCGTCCTTACCGATAATCGCCGACTCGCCGTCGCCTTCCATCTTCACGGTACCAACCACATCACCAGTCGCTCCGTCGAGGGCGGTGATGTCGTGAGTTCCATGATTATTAGTAAAGACGCGCTTTGTAGCTGGATCGTAATAGATGCCGTCCGGTCCCTTGCCAACGTCGATCTTCTTGATGAGTTGCAACGTCGTGGTATCAAACATCGAGACCTTGTTTTCGCGTCCGTTGCTTGTAAATCCATGTTTGAATGGTCCAGCAACGGCGACTCCGTGAACGCCGGGAGTATCAGCGATGGTACCTACGATCTTCCCGGAGTCCGCATCGAGTACCTCGACTTGAGTTCCATGCGACACGTAGAGCCGGCGAGCATCGGAGTCGAGGGTTATATAGTCGAAGCCGCCGACGCCGCCGATTGGGTAACGATTGGCAACTTTGTAGTTGGTGGAACCTTGAAACAAGAGCAGGAAAAAAGACAGGGCGAGTATTACGCTTTTGCTGCTTATCATGGTGTGAGCCTCACTTATGGACTGGGGTCAGCTTCGCATAATCTCATAGGAAAGATGACGACACGATGAAAGTTCTACTGATGTCCCTCATTAACAAGGTGTACGACTGTCTCAACGTGGTGAGTCTGCGGGAACATATCAAATCCGGAGATTGATCGGACAACAAATCCTCCTGCAATCAGCTTCTTGATATCACGAGCCAACGTGGCGGGATCACATGAAACGTAGCAGATTCTTTTCGGCTTGAGCTGGAGGATGCCCTGGATAACTGCCGACTCTGCACCGGCGCGAGGCGGATCGAGCAAAACAAAATCAACAATGTCTCGCTTGTTGGAACCTGATCGGATCCAATCCGTGAGTGTCGAAGTAACAATGTTTCCGTTTGGTAGGTTTGCTTGTTGCAAGTTCCTTCGAGCAAAGCGTGTCGCAACTGAATTTGATTCTATTCCGATAACCTTCTTGAAACGCCGGGCCAACGGCAGGGTAAACAAACCAACACCACAATAGAGATCCAATGCGACTTCCCCGCTGAGATCATCGAGTGCAAACTGAAGCAATTCAATTAGGACGCCTTGATTGACCTGGAAAAACGCTTCGGCATTGTAGCTGTACGTTTCGTCACCAACTTTGACGCTGAGTTCATTCGTGTGGAAGTTTGCAAAGGCGGGGGCAAGCGACACTCCCGTCTCGCCAAGCACAACGTCGAGGTGTTTTAGATCTCCTGGCATCGCGGAGATGGGAGTGTTGCGCAGTTGTTCCAGTGTTGTTTGGAGCGCAGGCACAAGCACAGCGCAATCAACAACGTCACAAACACGTCTTGAGCCGCGTTCGTAGTACCCGATTGTTTGTTGTTCCTGATCGACTTGCCACGTTGCGCGCGCGCGATAATGCCAGGGATTTGGAGATGAAACGACTTTCACTTCCGGGAGGTCCACCTGAGCAATACGATGCAAACAGTCTCGGATGATTTCAGACTTTGCGGCAAGCTGTGCCTCGTAAGTCAGCTGCTGAAAATCACAGCCACCACATCGACCGAAGTAAGGACACGGCGGCTCGATGCGATCAGGAGAGGGTTCGAGGATTTCGATAATTGAAGCAAATAGGAGGTTGCCTTGCTGGCGATCAATCTTAACGCGAACTCGATCGCTCTTGGCAGCAAGCGAGACAAAGACAGTTTTGCCATCAGCGTGGGCCAAGCCAACACCACCAGGAAGGATGCGTTCGATGGTGACGTCAAGAGTGGCTTCGATCTGGGCAAAATTACTGGTCATATGTCTTTGAGCATTTCTGACTTGTCGTTCCTAAGTGTTCGGCCGCTTCGCCCTATTGCGGCACCCACTGATGTGGCGCGGGCGGGGCAGCGTAGTCGGGGCCGACACTCTCGAGTTCAAACTTGATGCCACCAACCATGCCGGCAGCGGCGTTGTAAACGAGGGCCCAGATGCAGCCAACAATAAAACCGAGAATCGCGTAGCCGATCGGAAACAAGATCATGGCTAAGATTCCGAGGACTATTGAAGGAACGCCACCCAGGTTAGGAGCATCAGAGCGCGAGCCGATAGCGGTGAATGCCGCGCCTACGAAAATGAAGATCAATCCGTAGATTACGCCAATGATCAATCCGATGATTCCCATCAGGAGTGATTGCATCTTCCCTACCGAAAGCACACTGAACCGCTTGATAGTCATTTCGGCCATTGCATTTCTCCTTTACTGTTACAGATAGAACAAGCTTAGACGTGGAACTCCAAACTGCTCACGCGAGCGCTTGAGCAGTAAGTTGTCCAGTGTTTGTTTGTAGACATCCGGTTCCATGCTGCTCTTATAAGCCTTCAGTTGGGCCTTCAGCTCTTTTCTGGTCAATTCCAGATCTACTGACGGCACTACTGACATGAGTGCCTCATTCAACATCCGCTCAAGCGACGTTAGTGAGTCTTCCAGCCTGCGGGTGTCTAAGGCTGCTCCTGCGTCTAGATCACTTTCAATTGATTCCAACAAAGAGGCGGCGCGTAACAGCGCTTCGGAAAGTGCGTCCTCGCCCGATTTCATTCGCTTTTCCGCCAGATCAGACAGACTGATTCGAGAACGATAAAGATGTTCTCGGACGGCTGTAGCTGAGAACGGTGTCTTGTCGTTTGCGACTTCACTGTTTGGGGTTGGATTCGCACCGACTCGCGACTCGCTCCACTCAGCATATTGGGCCTCGACCTCCTCCTGACAATAGAGCAACGATTTTACTGATCTCTTTCGCGGCTTCGATTCAAAGGAGTCGAACGACTTTTCGACGCCGCTCAAAACAATGTGGAGAGGAATCCCCTGCTCTTTCCAAGTCTCCATAAGCGCCCAATCTAGAGGACTCAGAAAGAGATGCTTGCCACGGCGTCTAACAAATGCGTCTTCGATTTCGGTGAAGTAGTTGAAGTAGTTCATTATTGACAGTGAGTTGTTAGGGTCAGTGGTTGGGGTCAAGGGTCTTGCCATCCGCGTGGCGATGCAGTCAGTACCACAACGCGGTAGCGTGTGGCTCCGTTTGGTTGTCCGTCTCCAAGCCACACGCTACCGCGTTGTGGTACTGACTGCATCGCCACACGGATTCCAAGACCTAAGACCATTAACCACTGACCACGGACTACTGACCACTGACCGTCGTCCGTTCATAAATCAACCTCAACCCCTCAAGCGTCAACGTGTCATCAACCTTGTCGATGTATTTGGACCCTGTCGCAATCAAAGGTGCCAGTCCGCCCGTGGCGATGATTCTTGGCTTGGTCCCTATTTCTTCAATCATGCGCTCGAGCACACCATCGACTAGTCCTGCGTAACCGTAATACAAACCTGATTGCATTGCTGCCACTGTAGATGAACCGATTACTTGCTGTGGACGCTTGATATCAACTCTTGGCAACTTTGCCGTTCGTGAAAACAACGCTTCGGACGAAATCATGATGCCGGGAGTGATCAATCCGCCAACATATTCACCGGCAGCGTTGATAGCGTTGAAAGTCGTCGCGGTACCGAAGTCTACGACAATGCAGGGACTACCGTGACGGGCAATCGCCGCAACAGCATCAACTATCCGATCCGCACCAACGTCCGACGGCGGCTCGTAGAGTATCTTCAATCCCGTGTCCGTTGTGTGATCGATAAAAAGCGGCGTGAGATGGAAATAGACTTCCGCCATCCGCTTTAAGGTGTAATTCAGTGGCGGAACTACCGAAGCCACCGCGATGGCCTCGATGTCCTTGAAATCCATCTGCGCAAGCGCGAACAGGTTGCGAGCATGAACCCCGTATTCATCGATAGTCCTGGATGGGTTTGTGGTTAACCGCCAGTGGGCCAACAACACGTCTTCGCGGTAGACACCCAGCGAAGTATTTGTATTGCCGACGTCAATCACCAGAAGCATAAGCAAACTCCTCTGCTGTGTTGTGCGTGCCGACCAAATGTTGCTCAATTAGATCAGCCGCGATTCCAGGACCATTCTCACGCTTGAGTTGGGCACCCACACTGCGCGCCTTTTCCGTGTAACGATTGTCTGTCAGCAAGCGATTGAGTTCCGTTGCGACTTTCGACGCCCGATACTTCTGGCGATAAAGCGTTCGACTCGTACCAAGCCGGCGAGCATGCTCGGCGTTGTCTGACTGGTCAAAAGCGAATGGAACTATCAGAGTTGGAACGCCTGCCAATAATCCTTGCGAAGTAGTGCCAACGCCTCCGTGATGTACAACAGCGCTCGCGCGCGGCAGCAATGCTTGATAGGGCGCGTAGTCAATGGCAATCATTTCGTTTGGCAGTTGACCGGGATTGTTCCTTTCATCGCCAATCAGTAGAACCGCACGGAGCCCAAGTTGTTTGGCGGCTTCGATGCTCTCGCGGAAGAAATCTCTAGCTACCCAAACTGCCGACGAACCTAAGGTAATAACTATTGGCGGTGGACCGGAATCGAGGAAGTCGCAGAGTTCGCGCGTCATTTGTTCTTCGTGACGACCATCGTAGTAGCAGAAGCCCGTCACATGCGTTTGTTTGGGCCAGTCAGGTTGTGGCGCGGCGAACACTTTGGAGAAGAGAGCCAACACGCACGTTGGAGAGTGCTGACCTTCAAACATCGGATTGCCATGATCGGCGATTCCCATTTCGTCGCGAAATGAAGTGACAGCCTTAGCCTTGTACTGCTTCATCATCGTATCCAGAAAAAATCTGTTCAGGCGTGGACCAAGGACTCGTAGTTTGTTAGTCCACTGCCAGAATGGCGGCACTGGAGGATCGTAAGCCGAGAAGAACGAGAGTGGCGCAAGGACCGTTGAGATCCAGGGCATTCCGGTCTTGCGTCCGACTAAGGGGCCAGCCGGTGCGGCCGGATGAGTGATGAGCAGGTCAGCGCCCTCCACCGCGGCGAGCAAGTCAAAATAGCTTTCACGAATTGCGGGAAATACGACTTCTTCAGTTAGGAACTTCGGCCCGGTCTTTGGCTCCATGATCTTATCGATTAGTTCCTGGTCCTGCTCTTTTGGTTGAGCAATGTTTGGTCGAACAGGAACGAACGCGAGACCAGCAGCTTGAAGCTTCTCGCGGTAAATCTCCATAGTCGCCAACACAGGTTCATGACCACGCGACTGGAGTTCAATCGCGAGCGACATGTAAGGGTGTACGTCGCCAAAGGAACCGAAAGTGTTGATGATGATCCGTCGCTTTAAAGTCATTGGTTTGATGTCCGATAAGCTTTAGCTTGTCGTTGTCTTTCGCTACTAGCTAGCTCCGATGTTACGTTCGATGCGGCATGTAGCGACAAGCTAAAGCATATCGGACATTGCTGATGCTCTCACACTGCTCACATCCCCAGCCCTGATTGCAATCACATCTCCTGTTTCAGTTTCCAAACGCAACGCGCCGTCGGACCCCAAACCCCGCGTCGTTCCCGTAATCGTTTCGCCTCCGTTCACAACTTTGATGATTTTCCCTTCAGCGTACGACGACCGACTCGACCACTCCGCCAGAATCTTCTGGTCTCCATCAATTTCTTGAAGCAACGGATACCAACGTCTCAAGGCATTCAACAACGCATGGAGAATCGAACCCTTCTCGTACCGCTGTCCGGTCGCTTCCTCCACGGAGATGGCAACGCTTGTCAGTTCCGGGGGGAACGCTTCGTTGGTAACGTTGATTCCCATTCCCAGCACAATTGCCCGCCCCATTTCAGTGTCGATTACTTCCGCCAGGATGCCGCAGATTTTTCTTTCACTTGCAAGAAGATCATTCGGCCATTTGATGTCAGTTTTCAAACCGCAGGCTTCGCTCAACGAATCGCTTACGGAGAGAACGCCGACAAAAGTAATCAAAGGCCAACGTTCTTGCGAGGTTTTTGGGCGCAGCAGAACCGAGCAATAGAGCCCGGCACCTTTTGGTGAAACCCAAGTACGTTGTAAACGTCCACGGCCCGCCGTTTGCTCCTCGGCAACGACAGCCAGTCCTTCTTCCGCTCCCTGGGCGGCCCAGCGTGCTGCTTCGTCATTGGTTGAGGGAAGGGATTCGTAACGAAGGATCTTTGGTTTGAATGGGTTCATAGACCGGTGGCGATTGTAAGCTTCAATCGGAACGATTAACCAGCGTCGCATCGTCCACAGAGGATCGACAAGAATGGGTTTGCTAAGAAAGTTCGAAACATCTCTTGCTTTGTTATCGCTCTTCGCGGGTGTGGCTTTTCTGCTGATCATGTGCCACATGTCCTTCGCCTTCAATTGCGTCTTTGGAATAGTTTTTCTGACGCTCTTTTATTTGTATGTACGTGGTCGTCACAAGATCAATCTGCCAGTTTCACTTCTCGCCCTGGTATTCGTGGCGCTCCAGGTTGATGCGTTGGGAAATCTTTTCGGTATGTATGGGACCCAGTTTGGGCCGTTCCAGTATGACGAGTTCGCACACATGACGGTGCAATTGCTCGTCACACCGATAATTGTCTGGCTTGTTCAACACGCGCTCGTGAAGTGGGGACACAATTTGCCGCTTTCGTTAACTGCCTTCTTCGCCGGCACGATGGTCTTTAGCCTGTCGGCGTTTTACGAAATTATTGAACTGTGGGACGAACTCTACTTTCACCCTCACCGCATCTGGGGCGCTCTAGATACCGCCACTGACTTGCAGTTTGATATGTGCGGAATCGTGATCGGAACGTTGTTGGCCTGCGTGCTATTGAAAACGAAACAGACTACAACCAAGTCCGATTTGATTGAGTCCCGCGCGTGAGCGGCTTTGCCGCTTTCCGTCTAGCGCGCGACTCTTTTGGCGGCTAGGCCGCCCGAGGCGAAGCCTCTCCCTAGTCGATTTGGCGAACGGAAAGCCTGAGGCTTTCCGCACGGGAGGCGGCAAAGCCGCAAATGAATTGATTGCCACGGAGGGACTCACGAGTTTCCAACAAGACAGAAGCATTGGTTCACACCAACCACTCGACTGCGTTAACATGCCTCGCGCTCGCTCGAACACTTTCTCCGCACACCAACAATGGTCGACTGGTTCCCTATCAGGCTGTCCTTTGTCGTTGCATCAGCTGCGACACTCATCGCTCTCATTGCAGGCTCAGCGCTCGCTTGGCTACTGGCGCGTAAGCGTTTCCCCGGACGAAATCTGGTCGATGCGATCGTAACGTTGCCACTAGTTTTGCCGCCGACGGTTCTTGGTTACTACTTGCTCGTATTGCTCGGCACACGTTCAACCCTCGGTGGTTTTCTCTTCAACAAGTTTGGGATCCGTCTGACCTTTACTGTAACGGCAGCCATAATTGCCGCTTCAATTCATGCGCTGCCGCTGGTTACAAAGAGTCTTCGCGCCGCGTTCGAAGGAGTGAACCTGGAATTGGAAGCGGCGGCACGTACGTTGGGATTGAACAATCGCCGGATCTTCTTTCGCGTGACGCTTCCGCTCGCCTCAAAAGGCGTTCTGGCGGCCACAGCTCTCGCATTTGCACGAGCGCTTGGCGACTTTGGCGTGACGATCATGATTGCCGGAAACATACCCGGTAAGACGCAAACTGCTTCTGTGGCAATCTACGATGCGGTTCAGGCGGGACGTGACAACGAAGCTTTCACTTTAGCAGTAACTGTTTCAGTGATTGCTGCTGTCATGCTGTATTTGATTAATAGGTTCGGAAGCCTGAGGTGGTAGAACAATCTCAGATTTCAGATTTCAGATCTCAGATTCAAACCTTCTGAAACTCTGCGATCTAAGATTATCTGAAATCTGAAATCTGAGATCTATAGAAAGCCTTTGAACTTCGACTCACTGAGCGAGTAACCAGGAAACACACTTTGCAGATTCTTGTTTCCAAGATGGCGACTTGCAATCTCACCGAACACGTCGCGGAAGTCTGTAGTCATCGCTAAGTCGCGACCCTCGTACAACTGGTCTGACTTAAGACCTGGCCATTGTCCGTAGACTTTTCCTCCACGAACACTGTTGCCAAGAACAAACATTGCGTTGGCGTGTCCGTGGTCGGTTCCACGATTCCCGTTTTCACGAACGGTGCGACCAAACTCTGACATGGTCAACAACACGACGTCATCCATTCGTTGGCCCAGGTCCTGGTAAAACGCAGCGATTGCCGCGCTGAAAGTCTGCAGAAGGTTACCCAACTGGCCTCGAGAATTCCCCTCATTTACGTGTGTATCCCACCCGCCAATATCAGTAAACGCGATTTCCAATCCTACGCCGGCCTTAATCAACTGGGCGATTTGCAATAGCGAGTTGCCAAATGGATTTCGTGGATACTGAGCGCCGTTTTCGGGTTGGTACTGAGCGGGGTTTACTTTCTTTAGATAGTTAACGGCTTCAAACGTCTCCCTCCCCATTCCGGCCAGGGAGTCGGTCATGTTATTGGCGTAGATCGCTTCGAAGCCACCCTGCACATTTGAAGACGACTTGCCCGCGCGAATCGTGAAGTCGGCGAGATTCGCCATGGCGATAGCGGGCGACTTACCTTGCAAGACGCGAGGCATCGTTTGAGTAAACGAGACTGCGCGGAAAAGAGACTTCTCCGGATCCTGCTTGGTTTGCAGGTAGCGATTCAACCAGCCGTCACTTGTGGACTTCAAACCCGGAGTTGCCGATTCCATGTAGTCTTGGGCATCAAAGTGCGATCGTGTGTTATCAGGTGAACCTGCAGCATGGACGATCGCGAGTCGCTTCGAATCCCAGAGGGGCTTGAAACCACTGAACGACGGATGCAAGCCGAAGAAGCCATCGAGATTAATAGCTGCATCGGCGTTGGTACCTGCAGGCTTTGGAACAGCAATCGATGGCCGCACATCGTAATAGCTGCTTTCACCAAACGGCACGACCATGTTTAGACCATCAACCGCGCCACGTTGAAATATGGCGACGAGAGTTTTGCGTTTGCCACCCGTTGCAGAGCCTGTGATTGCATTTCCCAACGCTGTGCGCTGAAGAAACGACGGCGCCGAAAGCGACACGCCAAAACTCGCCAACGCAACCCCACCCGACTTCATGAAAAATCTGCGATTCATGTCTGTACCTCAAAAACGAGCTTTGAGCTTTGTACTTTGTGCTTGGACTACTGCCCATGCCCTGCTTACTGCTCCTGCCTACTGCCTACTGCCTACTGACGCTACTGCCTCTGGAACTCCGGTGTTCCAAGTATCAACCCAACCACTTTCGTCACCGGGTCGTTGATGCTCGCTTCGACACGCGGACGTTGCTGCTGTTGCTGCGGGCCACCCTGAAAACCTCCGGGAGGCTGTCCGGGCGGTCCATCCATCTGACCTCCAGAAGGTGGGCCGGTTCGTCCTGGGCCTCCCATCTCAGGTGATTCCGGATTGCGGGGTCCCGGTAAACTAACAACCATCTCCTGATCCATCTGCTTCAACAAAGCATCCCTTGTCGCCGCTGAAACGTCTCCACCGAGAATGGTCCGAAGTGAATCGTCCATCACTTTTGCTTTGTTGAGTTCAGTCCGGCTCACACTTCCCGTAACCGACGAAAGGTTCACTCTTGTGCCTTGCACTCGATTGCTCGCCAATGCCAGTCCGAAGTTCATCCGCTCGAGCAAGCCACCAGTGTTCACCCAGCTTTCCGCTGAATCTGAGTAGCCGTTGGGAGTTTGAAATCCGTAGAGCGGTTCTCCCATTCGGGCAATCCACTGATGAGTTCCCGGACCACCATTCGTGTCGGCGCCCAGCGTTCTGATTGCGCTGATCACCAGTTCAAATGGCCGCTTAATCTTCGCACGATAACTTTCCGTCGAATTGAACTCGGGCGACGTGAAGATCGCTTTCAAAGTCTCACGAATATCCCCATCGGTTTTGGTGAACGTTGCTGCCACTCGATCCACCAATGCCGGCGATGGCTCGTCCACAACAAAGTGACGCGCGAGTTTGGTGGCGATGAACTTTGCAGTCGACGGATGATGCGCGAGTATATCGAGCACCATCAGGCCATCTTTCATCCCGCCCCCCGCAGGAATCTTGTGACCAAGAACAACCTTTTCGCCATCGTCGTGTGCGCGAGCATTGAAGAAGAAACTGCCTGCGCTTCTTCGGGCCGCTTCACCGCCCATCAATGCGTTCGCAGCCGCAGCACCGCCGCGTGGTTGAAAGATTGTCCAGCCGGTGAAGCAACGCGCGACTTCCTGAACGTCCTTCTGCGTGTAGCCGCCATCGACACCAAGCGTGTGCAGTTCCATCAACTCACGCGCATAGTTTTCATTGATGCCGCGTCGCTGTTGTACGGGTGGTTGACGGTTCGCCGGTTGGGCCATTGGGTTTCCGTCGCGACGTCTTTGCAGATTAACCAATTCAGCCAACAGTCCGGGCCGTCGTTGTCCCTGCCCGGCGTTGCGTTGCGGATTCGGCGTCACACTCTGAAAGTTGTCGAGATAGAAAAGCATTGCCGGACTTTTCGCCGTTGCCTCCAGCAACGTCGAAAACTTGGCCATCGCGTTTGGACGGATTGTGTCGCGATCATACGAAGGTAGTAACCACCGATCAGCGCCTTTTCCGGCAAACACGTTGAAGTGGTTCGTCCAGAAATCAACCATCACTTCCTGTAACTGACGCTCACTGTAAACGGCACGGATGATTCTCGAGGCTTGGAGTTCAGCCATGATGCGTTGCGGTTGCTGCAGTCCGTTCTGGCGGTAATATTCCTGAAGAGCCGCTCGGTACTTTTCGTTGTCGACCGGATTGCCAGGCGGTGGTTGTTGCGGCTGATTTCCTTTTGCCGGATCACCCTGCATCTCACCAGCGGGCTTCTGACCTGGAGGTGGCGCGACATTCGCGCCGCCCTTTACTCGATTGTCACGCGCCTCAGCCAAATCGTTTGGCAAAACCCCACGGGCTTGAAGCTGTCGAAGCAATTGGCCAGGTTGCGGAAACTTCTCATAGAGTTCGGCGGTCGACATATTCAGGACGCCCAGGTCCTTCACTTTGCTTTCAGCTACGCTGTCGGCAATTTTGTCGGGGTTGAGTTGCTGACTAATGTAGTTCTCAACTCCCATAGCCTTCACACGTTCCACATCGCCGGGTCGCGCCCCAAACCCAAGTCGATTCAGGATGTGAACGATTCGCTGGTTCTCCGTGAGCTTCTTTGCCTTCGCTTCTTTCATCCCGTCCGCGAAGGAAACCATGGAGCTTGAGAACGTGCCGCCAAGCATGATGGCCACCGCAAACAGAGCAACGAACGGTCGCGTCCGCTTTAGCTGAAAACTAATGGCTTTCGTTGAGATTCTCATAGTCAACACCGCGTTTTTGACGATTTGTATTTCTGGGAGATTTTGTTCGGGTCACCAGATTTGCTTCAACCTCTTAGACGCCCGAAAGGAGTTAATAGTTGAAAAAAGTGCCTTCTATCAACCTCTGCTCACGGACTCGGAGTCGTTGCTGAAGTAGCCGGAGCATTCCGACCAAGCGGCCTCGGATACGTCACCATACTGCGATTCCCGTCTTTGTCTACAGCTCGGACACCGAAGAAGTAGTTGTCCTTGGACATTCCTTTCATCGTGAACGTTGTTACGTTCCCAACCGGTTTTGAATTCGTCCAGACGGCGGAGGTGGTATCTCGCCAGACAATCTCGTAGCCGGCTATGTCGGGTTCCTTGTTGGCATCCCATTTCAAGTCGGTATCGTCCGACAAACGAGCGGTCAGTATATTTACACCCTTGGGTCTTGAAGGTGCCAACGCAAGCGCGGCAAGCGACGCCGCGTTCACACGCGCAACGTTAGCGATGTATCCGAAATCAACGAACTCAGGCAGGTCGCCGTATTGAACACCATTCTCGATGCGCACATTCTGATGTTGATGCTTGTACTCTTCGTTCATCTCGGTGAAACGAACCGCTGGAAAGCCACGCTCCAGAAACGGAATATGATCACCACCGCGTCCGTAACGATCGCGACGATAGACTAAGGTGACTTTCATCGGCGCTGCATAGTTGTCGCCTATCTCCTTGATGAACCGCGCTAACTGACGCGACGCAGAATCGTTTTCACCACCGACGCTCCGGCGAGTATTTGCCTCAGCCGGTGTTTCATTTGAAGGAACGCCTTCGGAAAAAACTCTTACTGAACCTCGATCTCTCACGCCATTGCCGCCGAGTGAATTGCCAATGATGTCGTTCGTGAACATCGCATCGATGTTCACAGCTTTTTGTTTGGCGTCTTCAGCGAAGTGTGTCGCGCCGAGTAGTCCCTGTTCTTCACCGGGTACAGCCATGAAAACGATCGTGGCGTCGAATTGATACTTCGCCATCACGCGGGCCATTTCTAAAACTGCTGCTGTTCCGGAAGCGTCGTCGTTAGCACCTGGTGCGTCGCACTTGGCGTCCGTTGGACTGTTGCACATCGAATCGTAATGACCACTCACAACGTAAACACGATCGACAGACTCAGGTTGAATGCCCTTGAGCGTCGCAACGACGTTTGTAAGAACTGTTGGCTGAGGAACTCGCTGAGCTTTCGGCTGTTCGAATGATTGCTTCGCAACGGTCATTCGACCACCCGAAGCTTCGGCTGCTTTCAAAAACTCGGAGTAGAGCCAATCTCGCGCAGCGCCTACTCCCCGTTTGGGATCGTTTTGATCTGACAGTGTGTTGCGCGTGCCGAATAAAACGAGCTGGCGGATCGTGCGCTCAATATTCTTCGCATCGATCTCTCGAACAATGCTGGCTATCGTCCGGTTTCGGCTCGCGGGATTCTGCAGGCGACGTCCGGAAGTTTGAGCTGTTAGTTGATTGGAAACGAAAAGGAGAGCGACGAGAGCGAGAGCAAGCAGGCTGATAGGTTTCATGGTCTCAATGGGTTTTGGGGATTTGTTTGATTGCTTTTCAATACTCCTTAGTTCCGCGGTCGGCCGCTTCACTATAGACAGGACTAAACGTTCTCGTGGTGTTCTCTGTGACGCTGGGAACGCCGTCGAATCGTGGTGGAAGTTGTTGAAGTGGAGGTCTTTCAGTCACTGCCGATGGAGCTGGCCTGGTTGGTTGAGTAGTAATTACGGTTTCGCGTTGCAGAGAAATTAATTTGGTCCAGAATCGAATCATCATCGCAGTACAACCAAATAGTGTTGCGACAGCCAACAAAACCATCCAAACCACGGCCACTGCAGGCACACCGACTATCGACATCTGAGTTGCTCCGACAAGGGTGATCATGAGACCGAAAACAATCGTGCCCCCAAGCACCACGCTCGGGAGCCCCAGTTTAACGGGTGCAAGTTGAACAAGCTGTGTATTCGTAGCTGGAAGCGACAGGTTGGCACCGCAGCGGTTGCAATACTTTAGTTCAACCGCAATTTCGTTCCCGCAGGACTGGCAATACATAAAAGACCTCCAGAATGTGGCTAATGTAGCACTTACTACGGTCAGAACAGAACGCGGCACGCCGGGAAAGAGCTCAGGATCAGCGCGGTCATAATGAAGAACGCGGTGAAGTTGGTTGGAGTTTCACTTTGCAGGTCTAGAGATCAACCGCAGACTAAGTCGGCCTCTGATTCTAATTTTCCTTGGGACTTCGTTCGGTCAGTTAGTGTGATTTCGTGGATCGCTTTTCTCGGAGCGTAACAGGCGATCCACCAAATCACACGAACTAACACGAATAAGAAACTGAACGTAATCCGAGTTTTGACACCGTCGCTGCCGTTGGTGGGATTCGGTGTGACTATCGAATCTTGTAAGCGCGGCCTTTCCAAACGACGATCACTTCACCGCCGAGTTGGTCGGCAATTGTTTTAATACCTGGCTCATCGGCAACGAGCGCCCGGTATTGTTCCGAGCCACGAGCGACATTTGTTGTAGCTTGCGAGCTATAGGCAACGTCGATCCAAACAGATCCTTCCTTCCGAAAACGTCTACCCGCAACTGTTTTTGTATCCGGCTCGTTCTTGTCTTGAAGCTCCCGCTGTTTTGCCGCTTCGTCCTTGTCTTCACGCGATCGCTTTTTTGCCTCTTCATCACGACCCGCTTCAGCTTGAGCCCTACTCGCAGTCTCATTCTTAGCTTTCGCAGGTCCCCGTTCGACGGCGAATCCCCCCGTCATCGGTTCCGCAACTTTGGCAGGTGCCTTGGCTTCTTTTTCATTAGTCTTCGCGACCTCTACGCTTTCAGCAGGGGCCTGAATGGTCTTTCGAATCGGCTCGGTTTGCACAGTAGTAGGAGGAGGCTTTGGGGTGGCTGCCGCAACATCACCCCTACCCGCCACTCTTGCTGGTGTCTCAGCGATTGAGTCTGTGGCCGTCACGGGTTGATCGCTCTTGGCGTCTTTCGACCCTGATCGCGAATCATCAGCAGGAGCTGCGGGTTGTGCCTTAGCAGCCGCGCCACGCGTAGTCTCTCCCGATTTATTCTGAGCCACCTCTTGCGAAGGAGTGCGATTCGCCTGTTGCTCATTCGATGACTTATTAAAGGCTACGCTTCCCGGTTGCTCCTCCCTACGTTCTGCGACTGGCGCAGTTGAGCTCGATATCGCAAACCTCTCACTCTGCGATTGACGAAAAACCAGAAACCCAATTGAGGCGACAATGATCAAGCCCATTGCC
>Ga0207691_10003456_pt1 | contig 15367 bp, 12 predicted proteins | sample KBSM13metaG_FD_184327 | JGI IMG/M metagenome (GOLD analysis project Ga0207691, IMG submission 184327) | Miscanthus rhizosphere microbial communities from Kellogg Biological Station, Michigan, USA - KBS M1-3 metaG (SPAdes) (version 2) | ecosystem: Host-associated > Plants > Roots > Rhizosphere >... | reverse complement strand
TGCCGACGCTGCGCTTTGTGTTCCCGCACGCGCCGGTACGCCCCGTCACCATCAACAACGGTTACCAGATGCGCGCCTGGTACGACATCATCGGCATCGATCGACGCTCCGCGGAGGATTTCGCGGGCATCGTCGCATCGGCGGAGTCGATCGGCGGGCTGATCAAGGCAGAGAATCAGCGCGGCGTGCCCAGCTCGCGCATCGCGATCGCCGGCTTCTCGCAGGGCGGCGCCATGGCACTGCACATCGGCACGCGGCATCCCGAGAAACTCGCGGGGGTGATCGCGCTGTCCTGCTATCTACCGCGCTCGAGCGAGCTCGCAACCTCGCGTACCGCGGCCAACCAGGCGACGCCCATTTTCATGGCGCATGGCACGCAGGATCCGGTGGTGCCCTTCCCGCTCGGCGAAGAGTCGCGACGGTTGCTCGAGCGTTCCGGCTATGCAGTCGAATGGCATGCCTATCCGATGCCGCACTCGCTGTGTGAACCGGAGGTGGCGGATCTGCGCGCCTGGCTGAAGCGCGTGTGTGCTGCCGACGAAGTCAGCGCGCCGGCACGGTGACGATCGGCGCCGCTTGTGTGGTGCCTGTCTCGGTGAGCGAGAACAGCAGCATCAGGAAGGTGAACGCTGCCTTGGAGTCGTGATCGCGGTCGTCGATCCAGAACCAGCCATCGCGGTACTTCACCGCGACGTGCGCATCTTTCGGCGGTGAATCGGACCAGCGGACCCGGAGCAGTGCTGGAAACAGTTTTTCGGTCCCTTCGTTGCTCTGCGGGGAATAGACCCGTCCCTCGGTGACATCGCGCGCGGGTACCTCGATGTAGGAGCCGAAATCCACCAGCACCTGCATCATCGAGCGGGTCTGAATCGCGATTTCGTTGCCGCCGATTCGCCTTTCGCCATACACCACGCCGAACTCGCGGGCGCTGCCATCGAGTTCGAGCAGCTCGGCGATTCGCCGGTTGCGAGTATCGGAGCCCGCAACTCCTCTGCCGCGCAGAGTGACTTTGACGGTCTGCTGGTCCTGCTGCTTTTGCGCGTACATCGCGAGATCGCCGTGATTCTGTGCGTCGCGAAGCAGCGTGAGGAGCTCGTGATATTGGGGATCACCGGGGCGCTCACCGCGCCCGCCATAGCGATTGTCGACCCCGTTGATCGAATTCGCACAGATGCGAAGCACGGTGTCGGCCGGATACCCAGCTTGCAGCAGCAGCGCCACGCCGGCGATCGGAAAGGGTGACATCAATGCCTTGGCGAACTTGTCGCTCGAGAGTGGCGCGTACGTAATCGTCGGGCGATCGATGTACGAACTATTGGCGACAGCACCGACAAACGAATCTCCGGCGCGACCAGCGGGAGCCTCCTGGCCAAAAACGCCGAGCTCGCCTCTGAACTCATATGAACTGATGACCGATGTCACATCGAGGAACACCGGCGCGTCGGCATAGCGAACCTTGACCAGGTTCAGGAGCATCTGGCGTTTCCACGAATCGGATATGGACTCGACGTAGTCGAACCGGTCACGCGCCACCGTGCGCGGCCCGATGCTGGCGCAACCGGCGAGCGCCAGCACACCGATCGTCAGCGCAGCGGTGACTTTCATATCGACGAGGATATTAGGAGCAGGCAGCCCACCGGGTAATAGGCCCAAGGTGCCATGCGTCAGGCGCGGTTGAGCTCGTACAGGCAGATGTTCACCGACGCAGCCACGTTCAGAGACTCGATGGCGCCCGTTCCGACGATCGTGAATGCCTTTGCGCCGAGAGCGATCATCTGTTCATTCGGCAAACCGCGCGCCTCGTTGCCAAAGACGTAGCAATCGAACTCCCGGAATGCCGGGGACGCAATCGGTTGCCCTTTGAGATCCAGGCAGGCGATGCGCGGGAATCGTTTCGCCAGCGCCCCCATGGGGACATCGAATTCGACCGGAACGTGGAAGATGGCGCCCATGCTGGCGCGCACTACCTTGCCGTTGTGCAGATCCACGCTGTCCGGGCTGCAGAGACAGCGGAAATTCCCGAACCACGCCAGCGTGCGCAGGATGGTGCCGAAATTGCCTGGATCCTGGATCTCATGAAGATAGATCGCGCGCTCACCCTGGCGCGGCGCTGTTGGCTCGAGCAGTGGGACCACCGCGGCAATGCCCTGCGGCGAACGCGTCTCGCTGATCTGCGCCATGTGCTTGGACTGGATGACATGCATCGGCAGCGCGCTCGACCAGTGCGCGTAGTCGCGCGTCACGAAAATCTTGCTCTCGCGCAGGCGCGCATCGCGCACCGCGGCGCGCTCGAGCTCCTGCACGAGGTGTTCGCCCTCGATGATGAAGAACTTGAGCTTCTCGCGGAATTTCTTGTCGTGCAGTTTCTTGATGTCGTCGAATTTCATTGGAGATCCCGCGCGACCGCCTCGGCCACCCTGATGCCGTCGACGCCGGCGGAAAGGATTCCACCGGCATAGCCCGCCCCTTCGCCGCAAGGATACAGGCCGCGGACGTTGAGACTTTGCAACGAATCGGCGTCGCGCGTGATGCGCACGGGCGATGAAGTCCGGCTCTCGACGCCGGTGAGCACCGCGTCATCCCGGTCGAAGCCATGGAGCTGCCGGCCGAACATCGGCAGCGCTTCGCGAATCGCATCGATCGCGTATGTCGGTAGTGAGGGCGCAAGGTCACCGAGCTTGACTCCCGGCTGGTACGACGGCTGGACCTCGCCCAACTGTGTTGAGACCTTGCTGCGCAGAAAATCGCCCACCAGTTGTCCAGGCGCGCAGTAGTCGCCGCCCCCGAGCTCGAATGCCTTTTCTTCCAACGCCTCTTGCAAGGCGACACCCGCGAGCGGCCCGCCCGGAAAATCCGTTTCCGGATTGATGCCGACGACGATGCCCGCATTCGCGTTGCGTTCGTTGCGCGAGTATTGGCTCATGCCGTTCGTCACGACGCGTCCAGCCTCCGACGTCGCCGCGACCACGGTGCCGCCCGGACACATGCAGAAGCTGTAGACCGAACGCCCATTGCTCGCGTGGTGGACCAGCTTGTAGTCGGCGGCTCCGAGTTCCGGGTGACCGGCGAATCGGCCAAAGCGTGCGCGGTCGACCAGCGACTGGGGATGTTCGATGCGAAAGCCGATCGCGAAAGGTTTGGCCTCGAGGAATACAGCACGCCGTTCGAGCATACGCAGCGTGTCACGCGAGCTGTGGCCCAGCGCGAGCACGACGTGATGGCTATTCAGCGTCTCGCCGTTCTCAAGCGTCACGCCTTCGATCTGGCCATCCTCGATCAAAACATCTGTGACCTTGCTTTCAAATCGCACTTCACCACCGAGCGCGATGATTTCCGCGCGCATCTTCTCGACGATGCCGGTAAGCCGGAACGTGCCGATGTGCGGCTTGCTGACAAACAAGATCTCCGCGGGCGCTCCCGCGCGCACGAACTCGTGCATGACCTTGCGGCCGTAGAACTTCGGATCCTTGATCTGGCTGTAGAGCTTGCCGTCGGAGAACAGCCCCGCCCCGCCCTCACCGAACTGAACGTTGGATTCCGGCGTGAGGATCTTCTTGCGCCACAGGCCCCAGGTGTCCTGCGTGCGCCGGCGCACGTCGCGGCCGCGTTCGAGCACGATGGGCTTGAATCCCATCTGCGCGAGCAGCAGCGCGGCAAACAATCCGCCGGGGCCGAAGCCGATGACGATCGGGCGTTCGGCGAGAGTCTCCGGTGCCTTCGCAACCGGGTGATAGCTGGTATCGGGCGCGGGCCCGACCTGACGATCCTGCGCGAATCGCTGGAGCACCGCCGCCTCGTCTGCGACCTTCGCGTCGACGATGCAGATGAAAAAAATGCCGGTGTTCTTCTTGCGCGCGTCGTAGCTGCGTTTGAACAGCGTGAAATCGAGCAGATCTGCGTCGCGGATTTTCAGACGTTTCACGATCGCCTGCCGCAGCGCCTCGGGGGCGTAATCGAGCGGCAGCGGCAATTCAGTGATGCGGATCACTACAAGGTCCTGGCCCGTGTACCGGGCAGAGGTATAGGTAGAATGCGCGCAGTATGCCCCGATCCAAGAGCAGCAGCACCTGGTTGCAACGACACGTCAGCGATCCGTTCGTGAAGAAGGCGCAGCTGGATGGCTATCGATCGCGTTCCGCGTACAAGCTCATCGAGCTCAACGAGAAAGACCGGCTCATCCGGCCGGGCATGCGCATCATGGATCTGGGTTCCGCACCAGGTGGCTGGTCCCAGGTGGCCGGCAAACTCGTCGGCGCCAAGGGTCGCGTGCTCGCCACCGACATCCTGCCCATGGAGCCCATCAAGAACGTGGACTTCATCCAGGGCGATTTCACCGAACAGGCAGTCGTTGCGCAATTGCTCGACTGGTTAGGCGGCGGCAAGTTCGACCTCATCATCTCCGACATCGCGCCCAACATCACCGGCATCGATTCTGCTGACCAGGCATCGTCGATGTATTTCCTGGAGCTCGCGCTCGACACCGTGCGGCAGACGCTGAAACCCGGCGCCATCTTCGTGGCGAAGATGTTTCAGGGCTCGGGATCGGATGAATACGTGAAAGACCTGCGCACTTCGTTCGAGAAGGTGCTCATCCGCAAGCCCGCGGCGTCGCGCGCGCAATCGCGCGAGGTCTACATCGTCGCGAAAGGATTCCGGGGCTGATCAGCTCGCCTCGCGGCTACAGTTCAAACCCTGAAGCCGCGCCCGGCATCTCAAATCCCATGACAAGGGCATTCTTCGCGCTGATTACCCTCGCCTGCAGCATGCAGTGCGTGGGCGAAAACCTTCGCACTGAAGAAGTCGAGTTTGTCAGCCACGGAACTACCCTTTCCGGCTCGATCGTGCTCCCGGACGGCGACATTCATGCCGCAGTCGTTTTCATTCATGGATCGGGAAAGCAGACCAGGAACCTGGCCTGGGCCGAACGGTTCGCAAAGGATGGAATCGTCGCACTGGTGTACGACAAACGCGGTGCCGGGAAGTCTGGTGGTGAATACGAGGGCAACCAGAGCGTCAGCGAAAAGAATATTTCCCTGCTGGCGGACGACGCCGTGTCGGCGATGCGACGCCTATCCACTCACCCGTTGCTGAAGGCCATTCCCATTGGATTCACTGGCATCAGCCAGGCCGGCTGGATTGCGCCGCTGGCCGCGGAACGCAGCGGACTCGCGAAATTTCTCGTGCTCTGGAGCGGCCCGGTATGCAAGGTGAGCGAGGAAGACATCTTCAGCATCTATACCGCTGACAAGGAGCGGCCGGTGGCGCCCTCCTATCAAGAAGCGCTGAAGGCGCGAACGGAAAAATATATATGGCCCGACTTCCTGGGGAAGGATACGGACTCCGGCGAAAGCCTCGAGAGATTGTCGATCCCCGGTCTCTGGATATTCAGCGACAACGACGCGAGCATTCCGGTGGACCTATCGATCGAAAGGCTGCGCGGACTTCGAAGAAGCAATCATCGATACGACTACGCGCTGTTCTCGGGTCTCGGACACAACAATATGGACGGGACCTTTTTCATCGCCACGAAGTGGATCCGAGATTCGATGCGGGCAGTTCAGTAACTAGTCGTGCGGAATGAAAAAGGCCCCGGCGTTTTGCGCCGAGGCCTTTGTATAAGTGGTAGCGGGGGTAGGATTTGAACCTACGACCTTCGGGTTATGAGCCCGACGAGCTGCCAGACTGCTCCACCCCGCAACCGATCCCCTCAATCGAGGGGCGCGCATTCTTATCCAAGAGATGCGCCTTTGCAAACCTTATTAACTGAATCTCTCTAACCGATCACGCGGGCGCACAGCTGAATCAACGCGTTGGGCACGATTCCAAGCGCCAGTACCGCCAGGCCGTTGAGTGCGAGCACGCCGCGCACGGCCATTCCACTCGAGGGCCCTGCAGGCAATTCTCCCGGCGCGTCGAAATACATGAGCTTCACGATGCGCAGGTAATAAAACACGCCGATCACCGAGGCCGCGGCGGCAATGAGAATCAGCCAGTAATGGCCGGTGAGCCACAGCGCCTGGAAGATGTTGAACTTCGCCCAGAAGCCGATGAACGGCGGCACGCCAGCAGTGGAGAACATCAATGCAAGCATCACGAGCGCCAGCAGCGGATCGCGCTTGTGCAATCCCTTGAAGTGATCGAGGTCTTCGGCTTCGAAACCCTGGCGCGACGCGAGCACGAGCACGCCGAACGAGCCGAGCGTCATGAGCACGTAGGCGACGGTGTAGTAGAGCGCCGCTTCGTAGCCCGCTTCCGAACCCGCCACGAAACCGAGCAGGATGAAGCCCACGTTGCCGACCGCCGAATACGCGAGCATGCGCTTGAGATTGCTCTGCGCGATGGCGACGACATTGCCGAACACCATCGACAGCACCGCGAGCGGCGCCAGCATTTCCTGCCACGTCGAACCGACGCTGCCCATGCCGTGCGCGAGCAGGCGGAACGCGAATGCGAACGACGCAATCTTCGGCACGGTCGACAGGAACAGCGTCACACCCGTCGGCGCGCCGGTGTACACATCGGGCACCCACATGTGGAACGGAACGGCGCCGAACTTGAACGCCACCGCGACCACGAGGAACACGAGGCCCAGGACCACGCCGAGGCTGGGCGCACCCGTCGCCATCTCCGCCAGATCGTCGAGCTTGATCGTGCCAGTGAGACCGTAGATCAGCGACATGCCATACAGCAGCATTCCCGACGCGATGGCGCCGAGCACGAAATATTTCATCGCCGACTCCGCGGCAACGCCGTTCTCACGGTCGAACGCGACCATGGCATACAGCGACAGCGACATGAGCTCGATGCCGATGTACACCGTGAGCAGACTGTTCGCCGACACCAGCACGAACACGCCGAGCAGCGCGGTGAGCGCGAGCACGTAGTACTCGCCGCGCATCATGCCGCGCCGATCGAGATACTCGCGCGAGTACAGCAGCGCCAGCGCGATGGCGAGGAATCCGAATAGTTTGAGCAGCACGGCCAGCGGATCGGCCACATAGCTCTCGCCAAACAGCAGCACGCGCTCGGGCACGTTGGCGAAGTACAGCGTGACGAATGCGCCACCCGCGAGAATCAACAACGTCAGCGTGGGTGCGAGGCTGCGGCGCTTCTGGCCGAAGAACACATCGGCCATCAACAGCACGCAGATCGCGGCCGTGAGATAGATCTCCGGCAGTGCGGGCATCAGGGACACGAGAGTCGTGCCAGTCACTGTGATTTCATCATTCATAGGGACAACTTGCTGGCAGCGATCTGCTGCACGAGATGCTGGACGGTCGCCTGCATGACTTCGAGCAGCGGCGCGGGCCACAGGCCCACGGCGAGCACGGCGACGGCGAGAATCCCGAGGATGGTGAATTCGCGGAAGTTGAGATCCTGGAGTTCCGCGACGTGATGGTTGGCGACTTCACCGAAGATCACGCGCTTGACCAGCCACAGCGTGTACGCGGCGCCCAGGATCAGCGTGACCGCGGCGAGGAACGCGTACCAGAAGTTAGCCTTGAACGCGGCGATGATCACCAGGAACTCACCGACGAAGCCCGACGTGCCCGGCAATCCGGCATTGGCGAGCGAGAACAACACCATGAAGGCGGCGAATTTCGGCATGGTGTTGACCACGCCACCGTAGGCGCTGATCTCGCGCGAGTGCACGCGGTCATACATGACGCCCACGCACAGGAACAACGCGCCGGAGATGAGACCGTGCGACACCATCTGCACCATGGCGCCGTCGATACCCATGCCCGCGCCCTGCACTGCGCCCGTGGCGGCGATGATGTCGTACACCAGGAAAGAGCCCAGCGTGACGAAGCCCATGTGTGCGATCGATGAATAGGCGATGAGCTTCTTCATGTCGGTCTGCACGAGCGCGACGAAACCGATGTAAACCACCGCGATCAACGAAAGCGCGATGAGCAGCCAGTCGAACTCACGGCTGGCGTCCGGCGTGATGGGCAGCGCGAAACGCAGGAAGCCGTATCCACCCATCTTCAGCATGATGGCCGCCAGCACGACGGAGCCGCCGGTGGGCGCTTCGACGTGCGCATCCGGCAACCAGGTGTGCACCGGAACCATCGGAATCTTGACCGCGAAGGCCGCCAGGAATGCGAAGAAGATCCACATCTGCTCGGTGGCCGTCAGCGGCAAATCGTGGAAGGCCGAGATGCTGAAGTCGCTGGTCTTGAGCAGCATGTAGATCAGCGCGACCAGCATGAACACGGAACCCAGGAATGTGTACAGGAAGAACTTCAGCGTCGCGTACACGCGCCGCGGACCGCCCCACACGCCGATGATGAGGAACATCGGGATGAGCATCGCTTCCCAGAAGAAGTAGAACAGCAGGCCGTCGAGCGCCGAGAACACGCCGATCATCAGGCCTTCCATGATGAGGAAGGCGGCGTAGTACTGCGCGGGGCGCGTCTCGATCACCGTCCATGCGGCGACCACCACGGGAATCGTGATGAAGGTCGTCAGCAGGATGAGCGGCATCGAGATGCCGTCGACGCCCAGCGAATAGGTGGAGTGGAACGCAGGAATCCACGCCAGGTGTTCCTGGAATTGATAATTGAACGTCGATGTATCGAAGCCGCAGTACAGCGGCAGCGACGCGACGAACGTCGCCACGGCGATGGCGAGCGCGACCCAGCGCCCTGCCCGTATGCCGCGATCTCCGAAGGCCAGCACGAGCAGGCCGCCCGCGATGGGCAGCCAGGTCAGGAACGAAAGAAGCGGAAACCCCTGCATGTTTTCTCTTTGTTAGATCAGGCGCGTGTCACGAACCAGCCGAGCATGACGGCGAGTCCGATGACCATCCAGAACGCATATGAATAGAGGAAGCCGCTCTGCACGCGCCGCACGATGCCGGAGATGAAGCCGACCGTGTGCGCGGAGCCGTCCACTGCGATCTTGTCGATGATCACCTGGTCGCCCACCCGCCAGAAAAACTTGCCCAGCAGGCGGCTGCCCTTGGCCAGGACTTTCTCGTTGAACCAGTCGAAGAAGTACTTGTTCTCGAGTACGACACGCAGCGGTTTCAACTTCGAATCGATGACATCAGGCAGATGCGTCCACTTGATGTACAGCGCCCAGGCGAGGAACACACCTGCGGCAACCAGCCAGAACACCGGGGTCACCAGCGCGTGTAACGCGAAGGCCCAGACATCGTGGAATTCCTCGTGCAGCTCGGGAATCACGTTGTGCGCTTCTTCGATGAAAATGGCGCTGCCGAAGCCGTTGCCGAAAATGAGCGGCACGACGGTGAGCAAACCGATGATCACCGACGGAATCGCGAGCACGATCAGCGGCGCCGTCACGACCCACGGGCTTTCCTTCGGCGGGCCTCCGTGGTGGCCGTGGCCATGGTCGTCATGCGTTCCGTGTGCATCGTGCGCATGATCGTCGTGCGCACCGTGCCCCTCTTCGGAATGCGACTCGTGCTTCTCTTCATGTCCGTGATCGGTGTGCGCGGCGTTCGTGTCGAAACGCGGCTTGCCGTGGAAAGTCATGAACAACAGGCGGAACGAATAGAAAGCCGTGACGAACACGCCAATCATCACGCACCACAACGCGTAGGTGACGATGCCGTTGTCCGGATGCAGGTGATGTTGCGCCTTGACCGCGTCGATGATCAGGTCTTTGGAATAGAAGCCTGAGAACAGCGGGGTGCCGATTAGCGCCAGCGAACCGATCCAGCAGGTGATGGCGGTGATCGGCATGTATTTGGCGAGGCCGCCCATCTTGCGCATGTCCTGCTCGTGGTGCATGCCGATGATCACCGAGCCCGCCGCGAGGAACAGCAGCGCTTTGAAGAACGCGTGCGTCATCAGGTGGAAGATCGCGATGTTGTACACCGACGCACCGAGCGCCACGGTCATGTAACCGAGCTGCGAGAGCGTGGAATACGCAACGACGCGCTTGATGTCGTTGTTGATGATGCCGAGGAAGCCCATGAACAGCGCCGTCGTGGCGCCAATGAACAGCACGAAATTGAGCGCGTACTCGGAGAACTCGAACAGCGGCGACATGCGCGCCACCATGAAGATGCCCGCGGTGACCATCGTGGCGGCGTGGATCAGCGCGGAGATGGGCGTCGGGCCTTCCATCGAATCCGGCAGCCACACGTGCAGCGGCACCTGCGCGGACTTGCCCATGGCGCCGATGAACAGCGCGATGCAGATGAACGTCATCGCGTTGACGCCGTCGGTACCCGGCAGCGCGAAAGTCTGACCGGCAATCTGCGGCGCGGCCTTGAAGGCATCGACGTAGTCGAGCGACGCCCCGCCGAACTGCGCGGTGTAGTAAACGACGCCGGCGATGCCCAGGACGAAGCCGAAGTCGCCGACGCGATTCACGAGGAAAGCCTTCATGTTCGCGAAGATCGCGGTCGGCCGCTTGTACCAGAAGCCGATGAGCAGATAGCTGACGACACCCACCGCTTCCCAGCCGAAGAACAGCTGCATGAAGTTGTTGGACATCACCAGCATCAGCATCGAGAACGTGAACAGCGAGATGTAGCTGAAGAAGCGCTGATAGCCATCGTCGTCGGCCATGTAGCCGATGGTGTAGACGTGCACGCACAGCGACACGAACGTGACCACCACCATCATCAGCGCGGTGAGTTGATCCACCAGGAAGCCGACCTGCATGCCGACGCCATCGCTCACCAGCCATTGGTAAACGGTTTCGTTGAACACCGGTTTACCGTGGAAGAAGATTTCTCCGGCCACGTGCGCGGACATGCCGAAGGACGCCGCCACCCCCAGGATGGTCACCCAGTGCGAAGCAGAACGGCCGATGAAACGGCCGAACAAGCCCGCAATGATGGCTGCCAGCAATGGCGCCAGCGGTATCCAGATCAGTAGTTGTTTGGAAAGTCCCACGCTCAACCCTTCAGTGTGCTCAGGTCTTCGACGTTGATGCTGCGGCGCTCGCGGAACAGCACCACGAGGATCGCGAGGCCGATCGCCGATTCGGCCGCGGCCACCGTGAGCACGAAGAACACGAAGATCTGTCCGTTGATGTCGCCGAGGTAGCGCGAGAACGCCACGAAATTGAAGTTGACCGCGAGCAGCAGCAGCTCGACGCACATCAACAGCAGGATGAGGTTCTTGCGATTGATGAACATGCCGGCGACCGAGATCGCGAACAGCACGCCGGAGATGACGAGCAGCCAGTTGAGCTGGATCATTGCGGCTTCTCCGACGACGAAGGCGCCGTCGCCGGCGCTTCGGGCCGTGTGGCTTCAACCTTCACGATGCGCACGCGATCCTGGGCCCGCGCGGCAACCTGTGCGCTGATGTTCTGCAGCTTGAGCCCGGCGCGCTTGCGCATGGTCAGCGAGATGGCGGCGACGATCGCGATGAGCAGCAGCACCGCTGCAAGCTCGAACGGATACACGTAGTCGGTGTACAGCACTTTGCCGAGCTCGGCGGTGTTGCTGTAGGTCGCGGGCTGCGCCTGTGCGCCCGTGGTGACGTCGATCCCGAGGCTGCGCGTCCAGACCACGCTCACGATCTGGAACACCACGACGCCCGCAACGATGCCGCCGAGCAGCGCATAACGCGTGACGCGCGCGCGGATTTCTTCGACGTTGATGTCGAGCATCATGACGACGAACAGGAACAGCACCATCACCGCGCCCACATAGACGAGGATCAGCACCACGGCGAGGAACTCGGCCTCGATGAGCAGCCAGATGGACGCGCTCGTGAAGAAGCACAGCACCAGCAGCATGGCCGCGTGCACCGGGTTCTTCACCATGATCATGGCGAGCGCCGATACGGTCAGTATCGAGGCAAACACCCAGAACAGGATCTCGACGAGCATCTTCTCCCCTACTAACGATACGACGCGTCAGCGGCCTTGTCGGCACTGATCAACGCGTCGTAACGCTCGCCGACGGCGAGCAGTTTGTCTTTGGTCATGATGTTCTCGCCGCGATTTTCCATGTGGTACTCATGGATGCGCGTCTCGACGATGGCATCCACCGGGCAGGCTTCCTCGCAGAAGCCGCAGTAGATGCACTTGAACAGATCGATGTCGTAGCGCGTGGTGCGGCGCGTGCCATCGTTGGCGACGTCCGACTCGATGGTGATGGCCAGCGCCGGGCACACCGCCTCGCAGAGCTTGCAGGCGATGCAGCGTTCTTCACCGTTCGGATAACGGCGCAGCGCGTGCAAACCGCGGAAGCGCGGCGACTGCGGAGTCTTCTCCTCGGGATAGTTCACGGTGAACTTGCGGGTGAAGAGTTTCTTCATCGTCACCCGGAGGCCGCCGAGCAGCTCCCAGAGGGCGAATGTCTTGATGATGTTGCGCATTGTTAGCTCACCACTGCCCAGGGCCCGACCTTGAAGTACACCATCACGCCTTCAACCGCGATCCAGACGATGGTGATTGGAATGAGGACCTTCCAACCGAGACGCATGATCTGATCGTAGCGGTAGCGCGGAAACGTGGCGCGGAACCAGAGGAACAGGAAAAGAACGAGGAAGAGTTTGAAGAACAGCCAGTGGAAGCCATCGCCGACCACGGCGCCGATGAACGGCACGCTGCGGATGCCGGCGTCAGCGGCCAGATAGCCGTCGAGCGGGCTCAGCCAGCCACCGAAGAAGAAGATCGCGGTCAACGCCGAGATCAGGATCATGTTGGCGTATTCGGCCAGGAAAAACAGCGCGAACGCGATGCCGGAATACTCCACGTGGAAGCCGGCGACGATTTCCGATTCGCCTTCCGCCACGTCGAACGGCGCGCGGTTGGTTTCCGCGACGCCCGAGATGAAATAGACCATGAGCAGCGGGAACAGCCAGAACCAGTTCCACGCCAGTGCGCCGCCCTGCTGGCCCCTGACGATGTCGCCCAGGTTCAAACTACCCGCGGCCATGATGACGCCCACCAGCGCAAAGCCCATGGCGATTTCGTAAGCGACGATCTGCGCCGCCGAACGCATGGCGCCGAGGAATGCGTACTTGGAATTCGACGCCCAGCCCGCGAGGATCACGCCGTACACGCCCACCGAGGTGAGCGCGAGCACGTAGAGCAGGCCTGCGTTGACGTCGGCGATCACCAGGTTCGGGTCGAGCGGGATCACCGCCCAGATGGCGAACGCCGGAATCAGCGTGATCATGGGAGCGATGCGGAACAGGACCTTGTTCGCCTCCGCCGGGATGACGACTTCCTTGATCAACAGCTTGATGACGTCGGCGAACGGCTGAAAGATTCCGGGTATGAAACCGAAGATGCTGCCGACGCGATTCGGACCTTTGCGCAGCTGCATCCAGCCGATGACCTTGCGCTCCCACAGCGTGGTGAAAGCCACGCTCAGGATCAGCGTGATCGTCACGATCAGGATCCAGAAGGTCGACTTCAGATACTCCGGCCAGGCCGGATAGCTGACGAAATTGCCGAGCCACACCATCATGCGCCCTGGCCTCCGCCATAAGCGACCGCTGCGCCCTTGCCTTCGCGCGTGCGCTGCAGCGACGGCGCGCGGCGCAAGACCGCGTCCACGGCATACATGGGCACGTCGATGACGCGCGCGTCCGAGGCGCTGACCTTGGCTTCGTGCGTCCCCTGGTAAGAGCTCGCGGCGATGCTGCCGCACAGCGCGCGCAATTCTTCGCGCACTTCTTCCGAGGATTGGTAATCGAAATCCGCGACGCCCGCGAGATTGCCGAGCACGCGCAACACCTTCCAGCCGGGACGCGCCTCGCCCAGCGGCTTGGCCGCGCCGGCGAAGCTCTGCCACAGGCCTTCGAGGTTCACGTACGTGCCCGAAGTTTCGACAAACGTCGAGATCGGCAGCAACACATGCGCCACGGACTTCAGCGTGTCGTCGGCATAAGGCGTGGCGGCGACCACGAAGCTCGCGCCGCCCAACGCCTTGGTGGCATCCACGCCCAGGCCATCGGCCCAGGGCTCGGTGCCTCCGAAGAGTAGATAGGCCTTCTGCGACTGCGTCAGCAGCTCGCGCGCGCTCTTGCCGGCGACCGCGCTCTTGATTCCGCCCGGATCGCGGTGCGGCACTGCACCGGCCAGATAGGCGCCGGCGGCGTTGCCGCCCTCGGCCAACGTGCCGAGCGTCGCGCCCGTGGCGGCGGCGATGCCGGCGGCCACGGCGCGCAAGTCTGCATAAGCCGGATGGCGCAGCGACAGCGCACCCAGCCAGATCGCGCGCCTCTGTCCGGACTTGAGAGCGGCTGCAATGGCGCGGTGGCCCACGTTGGCCTGTGCGCCGCCAATGAGCGACGCGAGGTGCTTCGGTGCCGCGGCGCCATCGAGGCACGCCGAGTAGATAGCGGCGAGATCCGCGAGCTGACGGGCCGGTGGCGATTCAAAATACGCCGCCACCGGGAACAGGTAGTCGAAGCGCGTCGGGTTGAGGAACGCGATCTTCGCGCCGCGCTTGGCGGCTTTGCGCACGCGGTGCGCGAGCACCGGCGCTTCACGCCGCAGGTTGCAGCCGACCACCAGCAATGCGTCGAGCTGATCGATACCGGCGATCGCGAGGCCACCGAGTCCGGGCGCGGACGGATCGTCGGCCTGGTCGCGGAAATCCGCTTGGCGCAGGCGATGGTCGATATTGCTCGAGCCCAGTGCGCGCGTGAGTCTCGCGGCGAGATAGAGCTCTTCGGCGGTCGCAGAACTGCTGGTGAGAGTAGCAAGTCCGGCACCGGCGGCCTTCAGTCCTTTCGCCGCGGTCTCCAGCGCCACTTCCCAGCTCACGCGCTTCCACTCCCCGTTCTCGCGCACCATGGGCGCCTCGAGACGATCGGCGGAATAGATGCCTTCGTAGCTGTAGCGATCTCGATCGGCAATCCAGGTTTCGTTGATGGCGTCATTCGGACGCGGCACCACGCGCATGAGCCTGCCGCGCAGCACGTGTCCGTAAAGATTCGTGCCGACGCCGTCATGCGGCGAGACCAGCGCTGCCTGGGTCATTTCCCAGGCTCGCGCGCGATAGCGGAACGGTTTCGAATTGAGCGCACCCACCGGGCACAGGTCGATGATGTTGCCGGAGAGCTCGTGTTCGACCGCGCGTTCGACGTACGTGCCGATCTCCATGTGCTCGCCGCGGCCCGTGGTGCCGAGCTCCTGGATGCCGGCGATGTCCTGGCCGAAGCGCACGCAGCGTGTGCAATGGATGCAGCGCGTCATGTCGGTGGACACCAGCGGACCGATGTCCTTGTCCTTCACCACGCGCTTGCGCTCGTTGAAGCGCGCCGCGTCGCGGCCGAACCCCATGGCGAGATCCTGCAGCTCGCACTCGCCGCCCTGATCGCAGATCGGGCAATCGAGCGGGTGGTTGATGAGCAGGAACTCCATGGTCGCTTTCTGCGCGCCGATGGCCTTCGGGCTCTTCGTGAAAATC
>Ga0207691_10003455_pt1 | contig 15369 bp, 13 predicted proteins | sample KBSM13metaG_FD_184327 | JGI IMG/M metagenome (GOLD analysis project Ga0207691, IMG submission 184327) | Miscanthus rhizosphere microbial communities from Kellogg Biological Station, Michigan, USA - KBS M1-3 metaG (SPAdes) (version 2) | ecosystem: Host-associated > Plants > Roots > Rhizosphere >... | reverse complement strand
GGGAGTTCACTGCGAACGGCATCGAGATCCCCACAAACACAGGGCAGTTCGACCAGCCCGAACGCCAGGGTCAGAACTTCAAGTGGAAGGACAAGAACAGCGACGGTCGGACATACAAGTACACGATAAACGTCTTCGACGGGACAACCGGTCTGACTGAGGACCCGTTCATCGTTAACGCGTAGTAGCCGCGTGTCGATTTCCATTCACGCCAGCGGGGCATGAAGCGGTCGCCCGCGCTAATGGACATTGCTCGCTACGCAATCCTCAGTCCGATAACACAGACGGCACGCTCCCGGAGGCATGGCGTGCCAACCATTCTCGCACTTCTGTAATCGCCTCGGCGTATGGGAGGCCACGTCCAGCCATTTCAGCAGCCGCTGCCACACTGGGGCCTAGCGCAACCCGCGCTTTTAGTACCTGCGGTTTCAGAAACGCTTCGTCAGAGGGATCGCGACGCAATCCTGTTGATCCGGTCTGCGCCTCTGCCGCCCCGAAGAATCGCAGCGCTTCCTTGCATTCTCCGACGGTAACTGCAAGTCCTACCGATACTTCAAGGGCGCTTTGTCCCGCTGGCTTAGATCCGACCTGATCCGCAACTTGGAGAACCTCGAGCAGTATCGCAGGCACGGGGTCGATAGAGCCACGCTCAATTGAAACCATCGCTAGGTTGAGTAGTCCGACGGCGATAGTCTCGTAATCGCCAAGTTCGCGACCAAGCGCTACGACCTGGGCGTAACGCTGCTGCGCCGCATCGAACTTCCGCTCCATTCGATCGAGCTGGCCCATTGCATTGATTGCTGACGCCAGCTGATGCTTGTCAGCCAGCGCTCTGGTCATGACGAGCGCTTCCTCGCAATGGTTGCGCGCCATCGCCAGATCACCGACACCAAGGCAGGCAATCGCAAGCGGTTGCAGCGCTGCTGCGATTCTCGCCGAGTCGCCTAGCTCACGCGCAATCGCAAGACTTTCCGTCAGATGTTGCCGACCTTCGGCATAACTTCCCATGAAACAGCAGAGCTGGCCGGCACCGAAAAGCCCCAGCCCGCGGGCCGGTGATCTAGATTGGGCGCCCGTGCGCCTAAGAGCCTCGGATGTGACGCGATACCCTAGAGAGAGAAGGCCACGGTTGAACCAGTAGGCCTTCATTGCGTTGACGAGTCTCAGCCCGCTTTCCGCGCCACTCTCAGTGCGATCGCACCACGCGTGCGCGGCAAGGAGGTCCTCTCGTTCAAGGTCGATTCGTACGAGCCAACGTCCCTCCTCTGGCCCAAAGAAATGGGGCTTCGCCGTCTCCGCGAGCGCAAGATAGTATGCGAGATGCCGCGTCCGCACAGCGACGTCTTCGCCCGACTCGTTAAGTCGCTCTTGCGCATATTGCCGAATAGTTTGCAGTAGTCCGTAGCGGCCCGTTTCGGGATCCAGAGTCACTACTGATCTGTCGACCAAATTGGCGAGCAGATCGAGCACCTCACCTTCGCCGACATCGTCTCCCGAGCACACCGCTTCCGCCGCTTCGAGCGTCCATCCGCCGCCGAACACTGCCAAGCGGCGAAACAGAACTCGCTCTTTCTCCGACAACAGGTCATAGCTCCAGTCGACCAACGCACGCAACGTCTGTTGGCGCGGCAGCGCGGTCCGGTCGCCGCCCGTCAGGAGATCAAAACGATCGTTGAGGCGAGCGGCGATGTTCTGCACCGAAAGCGCTCGCACACGCGCTGCCGCGAGTTCGATGGCGAGTGGCATGCCGTCGAGGCGTCGGCAGATCTCGGCGATGGCCGACGCATTGTGGTCAGTCACCCCGAACGTGGGCAGTACCGCGGCTGCACGGTCGACGAAAAGACGGACAGCAGGATACTGACGCAGAGTTTCGACGGCGACCGATTCCTGCGACGCTGGTACCGCGAGCGTCGGTACTGGGAAGCTTGCCTCGCCAGACACGCGTAACGGCTCACGGCTGGAGGCCAGAATTCGCAATTGGGGCCCGGATTTCAGCAGTTGCTCGGCTAGGGCGGCGCAGGCCTGCACCAGGTGCTCGCAGTTGTCGAGCACCAGCAGGAGCCGCCGATCGGCCACGTGCCTGACCAGCGCCTCGGTGACTGGACGCCCGGCCTCCTCCTTGACGCCGAGGACCGACGCGACCGCCTGCGGTACCAGTCGCTCATCGTTGAGCGGCGCTAATTCGACGAACCACACGCCGTCGGGATAGTCGTCGAGGACCTCGGCGGCAACCTGCAACGACAGCCGGGTCTTGCCAATACCCCCAGCGCCGACCAGAGTCAGCAGGTGCGTGGCGCAGAGCGCCTCCCGGAGCTCGGCAAGTTCGCGTTGTCGCCCGACGAACGTCGTTGCCTGTTGCAGCAGGTTATTCGGCGTAGCCTCCAGCGAACGCAACGCCGGAAAGTCCTGCCGCAGCTTCGGGTGCATTACCTGATAAATCCGCTCGGGACTGGTTAGGTCGCGCAACCGTACCGCGCCCAGGTTGCGCAAGGACACGCCCTCCGGAAGGTGATCTCGCACGAGCACTGCCACCGTGTTCGACAGCAACACCTGCCCGCCTTGGGCCGTGCCCATGATCCGCGCCGCACGGTTGACCGGATTGCCGAAGTAGTCGTTGTCGCGGAACTCGACATTTCCCGCATGGATACCACAGCGCACTCGTAGGGGAAGACCTTCGGTTGCGGCAGGATCGCCCAATGCCTGCTGCAGTTCGAGCGCGGCGTTAACTGCGTCGAGAGGATCCACAAAGGCTGCGTGCATGCCGTCACCAATCATCTTCACAACAGTTCCTCGGTGACGCTCGACTGCCCCCCGCGCAAGCGCGTCATGCTGGGCCAGCGCCGGTGGCATCCGCACGGGCTCCCGTTCCCACAGGTGGCTGCTACCCTCGATGTCGGTGAACAGGAACGTAACGATCCCCGTGGGCATCGTGGTGTGCTTGCCAAATGCTGCAGCCATACGAGTATCCGGATCCGAATATCGTGTCACATATTCTGCGGATCGCTTCTCAAATTCGCAATCGGCAGCGAGATGCTGGCTACGTCGCCGGCACTGGCAGGGTTGGGATAGGCCGTGACGTCTCTAGGATCCAACACTCTACACAAACTGCGGATTGCTGGACCGCTGGTTGGCTGGAAAGGCGGCGCTTTCGCGCACCACGGTGACGCCGCTGTCCTAAGCGGGTAGTTCGGTCGGTCCTGAAGATCAATGGTTAGGGATACCGCCACCGGCCATGCTTGCGCTTTTTGCGTAACCGAAAGATGAAAAGCAGCCATTCAAGGGCCGTGTGGCACCGTCGGCAGTCGCACACAAGCGGGCGTGGCGCTTGGGCCTCCAAAGCGGACATCGTGTCCACCGGCGACGCTCGTTTTGGCACTTGCGCATGCGCAGGTCAACTGGCTTTCAGGAGTCGATGCTGCTTGCGGCCCCCCAAGGGGGTCGTCGTGCCGGCGGCCGACTTGCAGATCCACGCCAGCAGGCAACCCCGAAGCACCGAAAAGGGGCGCTCAAGCGCGCCGCGTTGCTATCATCTCGGCTGCGCCCACGCGAACGTATCTTATGTCGGGGCCTTTGCCAGCGCGGCGACGTGGGAGACGGGCAGGCATCACCGTCCGTTTCAGACGAGCGTTACGCGGTGGGTTTGCAAACTGGAGTCTGCGCGTTACCGACCCTACCGGAGCCTGAGTATGAGCCGTCTTAGCACATGGTCCATTGTTATGGGGTGCGCACTGTTCGCCAGCGCTGTCAGTTTGTCGCAGGCGCAACCCACGTGGCCAACCAAGCCGATCGTGTACGTCGTTCCGTTTGCTCCCGGCGGCAACACCGATACGCTTGCGCGGCTGCTCAACCAGAAACTCGCGACAGCGCTGGGGCAACCTGTAGTGATCGAGAACAAGCCAGGCGCGGGCGGCAACATTGGCTCCGATTTCGTCGCCAAGGCAAAGCCCGATGGGTACACGATCCTGGGAGGCACGATCAGCTCGCATGCGATCAATGCGAGCGTCTACCCCAACATGCCCTACGATGCGGTCAAGTCGTTCGAGCCCGTGATTCTCCTCGGCAGCAACCCGCTGGTGTTCGCCGTCAACGCGAGCACGCCATACAAGTCGCTAAAGGAGGTGCTCGACGCCGCTAAGGCAAAGCCCGGGCAGCTAGCTTTTGCCTCGCCGGGCCCTGGCACGTCGCCACATCTCGCGGGCGAGCTCTTGAAGACACTCACCCAAGTCGACCTGACGCACGTCCCCTACAAAGGCAGCGGCCCGGCCCTTTCGGACGCAATCGGCGGACAAGTGCCGATCATCATCGACACGACATTGGTGCTCGGAGCGCAGATCAAGGCCGGCAAGCTGCGCCCGCTTGCCGTTGCCTATCCGAAGCGACTCGCAACTCTCCCGGACGTGCCCACCGCCGCGGAAGCGGGCGTACCCGGATGGGAAGTCGTGTCGTGGCAGGCGGTGTTCGCGCCCGCAGGTACGCCGAAGTCCATCGTGCAGCGACTCAATGCCGAGATCGCCGGCATTATGAAAACGACGGATGTGCAGGCGCGGCTTGCCGAACTGGGTGTGGAGGTCGGCGGCGGGCCACCCGAGCAACTCGCGGAATTCCAGAAGGCGGAGATTGCCAAATGGTCGAAGGTGGTGAAGGCTGCTGGCGTGAAACCGGAGTGATGTTGACCTCGACGGCGACTGACCGCCATAGATCGCGCAAGCATCAGCGTTTATGCTTGGAACGCCATGCGGCAAAGTCGCTCAGCGACCGTGCTTCTGTAGGAGGATAGAGGCCAAGGATCGAGCGCCCGTTCTGCACCTCGTCCGCTACGAAATCCTCGAACGCGGTCATCTCGACGGCCTCGTCGGCTAGTTCGTCGGCGAGATGGGTGGGAAGTACTACCACGCCTTCTCCATCACCTACGATGATGTCGCCCGGAAAAACAGGCGCGTCGCCGCAGCCGATCGGCACGTTGATGTCGAGCGCTTGATGAAGCGTCAGGTTGGTGGGTGCAGCCGGCCTGTGATGGTAGGCCGGAATCGCAAGCTTGGCGATCTCGTGCGAGTCGCGAAAGCCACCATCGGTCACGATGCCGGCAACCCCGCGCTTCATGAGGCGCGTCACGAGAATCGCCCCTGCTGATGCCGCGCGCGCATCCTTGCGACTATCGATTACCATGACGGCGCCGGGTGGGCATTCTTCCACGGCCTTGCGCTGCGGATGATCGCGGTTTTGGAACACGGTGATCGGATTGAGATCCTCTCGTGCCGGGATGTACCGAAGTGTAAAGGCCTCTCCTACCATGTTCCCGGCACCGTAGTTCAGCGGATGTACGTCCTGGATGAACTGATGACGCAGGCCGCGTTTGAATAGCGCGGTGGTGAGTGTTGCGACGCTGACATGCTTCAACTTTTCGCGAGTTGTGTCGCGCATGAGTTTTGGCTCCAATGAAAATCTAGATTCTGGGCCTGACGATCGGCGCCATCAATCCCGCCTCGGTCAACCTGAACTGTGCGCGATGTAGCTACCCCAACATCGTATGCAAGATGGTCGCTGGGGGATGCGTCTTGACAGACCCGGGGACGACCGCGTCGGTGTGTTGCAATGTCCGCTGCGGGTCGACTCAACACCGGAATTTCAAAGGTCGATGTCGCAGGACTCCAGCCGGCCAACTCCTGCCATTCGCGGTCGCCGTGGAAATTTCTCGTGACCCGCCCTTCGCGCCAACACGGCGAAGTAGCGGTGGCGGCGACCGCGCGGCGGCGCACTAGGTGTGAAGCGTCAAAACGTTGTTTTTATCGGTGCTAAGGCGAGACATGGTGCGAATCCTCCGATACCTTGGTGTGGGCGGTGCCAGTTGTAGCGATGGGTCCAACGTCTGAGCATGGCAGTGCGCTCGGTGGAGCGATGGTGGGGGATGCCATAGGCCCATTTTGGCGAAGCGCTGGACGGTCCTGGCGGCCGAGCTGCGCGAGCTGGATGCGATGCTCGAGGCCAGTGCCAGGCGCGCCGCCCACCGGATGCTCGGTCGATTCGGCGTCGGTCCATACACCGCCGTCACGCTCATGGTAGTGGCCGGGGATAACCCCGAGCGTCTGCGCAACGACGCTGCACTGGCGGCTCTATGCGGTGCAAGCCCTTTGCCGGCATCTTCGGGAAAGAGTCAGCGTCACCGACTCAATCGCGGGGGCAGCCGGGAGGCCAACAACGCACTGTGGACGATCGCGATGGTGCGGATGAGAAGCGATGCCCGCACTCGCGCTTACATCGCACGACGGACCGCCCTGGGCCGGTCACCGAAAGAGATTCAGCGCTGTCTGAAGCGCTATATCGTGCGCGAACTGTATCCGCTGATCGTCGCGGATCTGAGAGACGCCATAGTCACCGCTTGACATAGGAGCGTCAATGCGCCGATGGAGAGCTTCTTCCATACCCTCAAGACCGAATTGGTCATGCACTGCGACTACAAGACCCGCGACGATGCGCGGGCCAGCTTGTTCGATTACATCGAAGTGTTTTACAACCGGCAGCGACGGCACTAATAGCACACGCTGTCCGTTTACGACACCTACACCGGGGCAGCCGGTACTACAACGCGGGCTTCATGCGACTTCATTCGGTGGTTCCGTTCTTTCCTTGGATGTTCGCATCCAGGCGAAAAAGCGTCACTCAGCTCATCGGTTCAGCAGGCTCTGGGACATCGCCGTGGATGCCGCCCGTGGCATGGCCCGCGTCCGTTGACGTCCGGCGCGACCACCCAAGGCGCCGGCCATCAACTTTCGAGGCCGGCGCTCTTGTAGTTGCTGGTCAGGGCGCGAAACAGTAGATCCGTCCCGCACCGCCACGCGGCGCGGTATTCGAGCAGTTCTGGGCCGTGTGCGCCGAGTTCCACGACGACAGCGGAGGGGTCGTGTTCTGGTTCGGTCCCATGCCGTCGGAGTGTCCTACCTGAGCCGTGACGGTGGTGGCGGCCGACGTCCAATCGGAGCACGTGGCTCCCGGGATCACCGTGCCGTCCCCGTTTGAACCGGTGAGGATGTCGTGTTCCACGGGGCTCGGCGAGCCGGTCCACTGGCCGTTGATCCGCTGTCCCCGTTCATCGACGAACAGGGCGGCGTCGCCGGTGCGGGAGTGGAGCTCGGAAAGATTGTTCGCGATCAATTGGAGGTTGGCGTTGTACCAAGGGCCGGACCCGATGCGGTCGCGGGCGTTGACAGGTTGTCCATTCGGACCCTGCTCGGCGCTCAGGTAGGCCCGCCAGGTGCGTGCGCCCTGACCGATGCTTGCGCCGAGCCGCTGGCACGTGGCATCGGCGCCCGCGAGGCCGCCGAGATTTCCCGTCACGCTCGTGGCGCTCGAGACGAAGAAGCTGACACTGGGGCCGGTTACATCGAATACCAGATTTACCGGAGACGGGCCGAACGATCCCCAGGTCACGACGGCCGTCTGATTTACGCCCGGCTTGGACCAGTCGCAAACGCCGCTCGGGAAAATCGTGTTCAGCCGAGTCATCTCGGCGGGAGTGAACGTGACCGAGTAGTCGGCCGGAGTGACCGGCTTTAGCTGGCACTTAAGGATGTTTCCCGTATTGGGACCTCCCGCAACGACTCGCGGGACCGTCCACGACGGAAATGCCGTATTGCACGTTGTGTTCGGCTGGCTGCTCAGTGTCTGCGGCTCAACAACGAACTGCGTGGCGCTGAGCCAACAACCATCGACCAGCGCGAAGGGCCGGTTTTTCAACACCTTCTGATGTTCCGGAATGGCTGACTTGTCGAACTTAATCTGCTGCACCCAAATGTTCAGCAACTGCCACGCCTTGTTGAACGGCACACTCGAGCCGCGCCACATCACGACGTTGCCGGCGTCGCCGTTCGCTTGAAGCATCCGCTCGCGGATCGCAAATCGGAACCACTGATAGTGATAGCCGCCGTTGTCGTTGTAAGCACGACCCTGTGCGATGACCGGAATGTCTCTGAGACCGCCGCCTCCGTTCAGGTACAAGCCGGCCTGATAGGCGCGCTTGATCGCGCCAGCGTCGCCCACAGCTCGGCTCGCCGTGTAGTTGTAGTTCTGGTCGACGCCGCCGATCCCCTCGTTCAAGTCGAGAAACTGCGTCGTCGTGATCGTTCCGGAGTTCAAAGCAGCAAGGCCGTACTGCACGCCGACGTTGTCGTACGTCCGCAGACCGAAGCCCGTTACGGGATCGCGCCCGTAGACATTTCGGACCCAGTCGAACATCGTCGCGCGGGCGCCGGAAGGATTGGTCACCGGGTCATAGCGCAAGGCCGCCGGAAGTGCCGAGTCCTGCGGCGCAGACTGGTAGCCAGGGAGGTCCACGCGACCGGGCACCGGGTCGATGCGCCCCGACTGGTTGGCCAAGTCGTACCACGCCTGCTGGCTTTGATGCCCCGAGACCGCGACTTGCTGAGCGACCGTGAACCCCGTCGGATTCTTGACTCTGAAGTAGTTCGCCAACAGGTGACCGTCGGCGCCGTTCATCGGAATGGACAGCGTATCGGGAAACGACTGTTGGTGAATCACGCCGTCGATGAGGCCTGGGAACGCGTCGGCGAGGCCCAGGCTCGTGATGGCGCCGCCCGAGCTACCGAACGAGAGCGTATACATCGGCACGCCGAAGGTCTCGATGAAGTGCTCCTTGCCCATGACCGCCGCTTCGCCAGCGACCGTGGCGTTGCAACTATTGGACGGGTGTTGCAGCGTATTGATGAACAGTCCCCAGCCCTCGGACAGACGTTGAAGACTGTCGCCGGTGAGGATGTTCACGCCCATCGAATCGCCCTGCACGTACCACCCGCCAGCGCATCCGGTGCCATGCTGAGCGAGCAGCCGACGGTTCCAGCCTTTGGGCGGAGTGAACGGGGTCGGTGGGACCTCGGATGTCGGATCGTGCAGTACGGCGTTCTGGTAGATGCCGCGGTCCATCGTGCCCGTCTCGACACGCACGACGAAGGGTACCAACGTGCCGTCGAGCGTCGTCGTCATTGAGACGTTGGCAGGCAGGCTCGACGTGCTCGGCAGCGCAACGAGCGCCGTGCCGCCTTGCGGCATGTACATGTAGGTGATCTTGGTCGGCGCAGAGCAATCCGCGTCCGTCGGCGCACCGAGGAACGTGCCGTCAGGAAGCCGGAAGGTCGCCGTCTGGCAGATGAACGGCTGCACGTAAGGGCCCGAAAAGATCGGCCCCTTGATCGAATAGTTGGTGATCACCAGGCTCTTGCCGTCCGCGGCAACGGTGTTCGCACCGAGATTGAGTCCGGTGACCAAGCCGACGAAGATGTTGGCAGCCGTCCCGGGCCTGAACAGGGTGGAGATGTTGACGCCGTTCAGCGTCACCGTCCCTGCGAGGCCAGCGGCGTCGGTCGTGAGCTGGACCAGCGCGTCGCCGCCGCTGATCAGGTGGGGACGGTTCGAGAGAGTCGTAATGTCCAACACGGCCGCAGACGCGACCGATGCGCAAGCGGCGAGCCCGATGCCTAAAGCCGCGGGAACCGTTTTCGAAACGAATTTCATGCTGTCTCCTCTGCTGTTTATGCGCCTATCGAAGCAACGGCGCGCGCGACCCCGCACTGCATCCGCATCGGCACCCGCATCCGCGGCTGCCGAGGTATCAAGCGGGCAAGGCGCCGGTCTACACTCCTTGAGACGTGAATTAGCCAGATCTTCAAATGGGGCAAGCAAGCATGCTTCAATTTAGTCTTCTCAACAAGGCCTAGCCAGGCGGTGAACGTGGCACGTCGGGACAATCGCATCTTGTGCGAGCACTAATCCGCTCCGAGTACTTGGACGATACATTGCGGAAGTCAATCCGGTCCGCGCTGTCGATGCCTTGGTCGAGGACTTGGATCTCAAGGCGTTAGGGTTCGAAGGCGCCGACCCGGCGGCTATCGCACGTCCGTCCTACTACCCTGTAGGCCGCCAAGCCGGAGGCGTAGGCGTTCTGGCCCAAGAGAGGGTAGCTTCCCGTGAAAGATCGGTGCCCCTTTCGAAGCGACGTTCGCTCGATCGTTCAGGTCCTGGACAAGCTGAAGAGCTCCGACATGTTCGTTTCGATCGCTGGGATGACGTTTCCGCGGAGACGAGCCCAAAATGGTCCGACTACGCGCCGCGCGAGGAAGCTACTTCCAGCTCTTCAATGCCCTAGCCGCAAAGATCAGTTTAGGGCCCACAGACATGGCGCGCGAGATTGTGAGGTTCTATTCTTCCTTCGCGCGTCTCGAGATGCCGCCAAACCGTTGCAACCCTCACGACGGAGGATGCACGCAAAGGTAAGCATGTGGAGTTGGCGCTCAATGTTCGACTAGTGTTGGCGCAAGGGCTTCGTGCAGCCGATCAGGTTCTGGATAGAAGGTTTAGCTAAACTAATGTAAGCGAAGGTCAGGAGCCTGCCAGGGATCTCTATCTAGGAATCGACGGTGAGATTTCGAGGATTCGTTCTGAAGGTGTCCCGTTGCGCGATCGATCAAATCAGGGCGCGAATCCTCAGAATGGTTGATGCGTGCTGGTCGCGCGCTACCACACTATGTGTGCGCGCGGACGTGCGCACAATGCGGCTGTAAGCACTGGACGCACCCCTAGTCAACTCGCCAGCATTAGCACGACGAAAGGTCATTTGCACTCGACCGACCGCTTTCAGCGCCTTACCTGGAAGCCGCTCTTGGCGAAAGCAGCGTAGACGCAACAGGCGCTTCCCGACCCGGTGTCAACATCGGGCGGAGCGGTAGCGGACATTGAAAACGAAAGAACGCAGCCATTGGGGTCGCGCCGAAAAGGGGGCGCCTCAATGTTCATCAACAGTGAGAACGAGCCGGAGCAGTTCGAACTGGACCTCCAATTCGATTAGGGATCCGCGCCGCCCGCGGCCGGCGCGCTGTCACGCGGAAGGATCGGTGATAATCTGATACCGGCAAGCGTGGTCGGTCCGCCGTGCGCCGACCGACGCGCCCGCGTCCGCAATGTGGAGAACGTGATGGCGTCGATGCCTCCGCAAGCGCTCCGTCTGACCTTCGCGTACCAGGGCTCGCACATCCGCCTTGCCGGCGGCGAGCGGGTTTCGATGATCGTTCCGGCGCCGGCCACCGCGCCGCCAGAAGCCGGGCAGACCGGCTACTGGTTCACGGTGCAGGACGCCGCCGGACGGGTTATCTACCACCGGCCGCTGCATAGCCCAATTCGGGTCGACGTCGAGGCTTTTTCGCCGGATCGGCAACCCACTATTGGGCGCGTGCCGCTTTCGGAGCGCGAGGGATCGTTCACCGTGCTCGTCCCGGATATCGCGAACGCCCACACGTTTGCGCTGCACGGGCCGCTCGAACCTGGACGGCCCGACGAGCCGGCCAGCGAGCTGCTTCGGGTCAGCATCGACGTCCTGCGCCGAACGAAGCCGCCCTCCGCGGACGGCGCGAACGCGGCGCAGGGGAAAGGGAGGTGAGCACTGCGGACGGATCCGTGAACGGTGTGCAGAAGATCGTCGAACACGGGCCGGACGCGCAGCGCTACAACGTCGTCCTCCTAGGCGATGGCTATCGCGCAACCGAGATGGCCAAGTACCACGCCGACGTGCAGGCCTTCGTCGATATGCTCCATCAGACGGCGCCATTCGGCGACCTATGGTGCGGCATCAACATTCATCGGATCGACGTCGTCTCGACCGACAGCGGCGCCGACGACCCAGTCACGTGCGGTGACGGCAGCGCGGGCTCCGGCGCGATCGCGCGCACGTACTTCGACGCGACGTTCTGCGGCGGGAACCTTATTCGTCGCTTGCTCACCTGCGACAGCGTGAGCGCGCGCAACGTCGCGCACGCGCTGGTGCCGGCCACGCACCTGACGATGGTCATTGTGAACTCACCGCTGTACGGGGGCTCCGGTGGCGACGTCGCGACGTTCTCGACGGCAGCAGGCTCCGCCGAGATCGCGCTGCACGAAATGGGCCACACGGCGTTCGGCTTCGCCGACGAGTACGAATACTATGCCGGTTGCGCGAGCGGCGAGTCTGGCCACGACGTGTACACCGGCGGTGAGCCGGTCGAACCCAACGTCACGCGCAATGCCGACCTCGCCTCAATCAAGTGGCGATCGGTGCTGTCGTCGGCGACGGACGCGCTGCCGACGACTGCCAACGCTAATTGCGGCCAATGCGATCCGCAGGCGAATCCGCGCGCGGCGGATTATGTCGGCGCCTACGAAGGGGCGCGCTACATGCATTGCGGGTGCTATCGGCCGTCGTACCTCTGCCGGATGCGCACGCTGGGCCAACCGTTCTGCGGCACGTGCCGGAAGGCGATACGCGACACGCTGGCGCCGTTCCTGCCCGTCGCATACCAAGGCCTCTGGTGGAACTTTCCGGCGGGCTCGGAATCGGGCTGGGGAATGAACATCGCGCACCAGGAGGACGTCATCTTTGCGACCTGGTTCACGTATGACGGCGGTGGAAAGGCCTGGTGGCTCTCGATGACTGCGTATCTCGTCAGCGGCGGCAACGAATTCTCTGGCAGGCTCTTTCAGACCACCGGTCCGCCGTTTAGCGCGATGCCATTCAGCTCGGCGCTCGTCGTACCGACGGCCGTGGGTATTGGTACGCTAATCTTCACCAACGCCGACAACGGCACGTTCGCCTACACGGTCAACGGCGTGAGTCAGACCAAGGCCATCACGCGTCAGGTTTTCGGCGCGCTGCCGACGTGTAGGTTCGGCACGCAGACCGACCTTGCTGCCGCAACCAATTACCAGGACCTGTGGTGGAACGCGCCGCCCGGATCGGAATCGGGATGGGGACTGAACGTCGCGCACCAGGGCGACACGCTGTTCGTCACGTGGTTCACGTACGATACGGACGGTTCACCGCTATGGTTGTCCGCGACCGCGCCAAGGACCGGGCCGGGGGCATACGCCGGAACGCTCTACCGCACGACCGGACCCGCGTTCGATGCAGTGCCGTGGACGCCAGCGGGGGTGTCGCACGCGCCGGTCGGCTCGCTGGCGTTGACCTTCACCGACGGCAATCATGCGACGTTCACGTACACGGTCAGCGCTGTGACTCAAACGAAGCAGATCACGCGGCAGATCTTCCGCGCGCCGGGGACAGTGTGCGGGTAGCCACGCGTAACGATGAAGCCGGCGCCCACTCTCCCTGGGACTCGTTAATAAAGTGACCGAATGGACGAAGGACCGGATGCCCGGCTGCGACCGAAGAAGTTGAGATCGACTGCGACGACACGCAGATCGATCGCGCGCACAAAGGAGAGATCGGGTTTCTTGGGTGAGCGCGTGACCTCGCCGGACTCGGATTCGCGCGTCGACGCACGCTGGACTGAGCAATCGCGCAACGCGAACGTCCCCCCGCCCGCGTGGCGGGGTTTTCGTTTCAGGACCGCGTAGAACGACGCAGGAGACGCGGTAGACCTTCGGGAGATGCGCAGATAGCGCGCGCTACTGCTTCGTCGGCTCGGGCCGTCGTGCGAGGACTTCGCTCGACTCCTGGACCAATCCGTCCGCACGCTCGCGACTCACCGGCGTGACACGGGACATCGCGCACGTCTTCAAATACCGCTCGTCGAAGCCGTTCAAGTCGAGCTCGAACGGATTGGGTTCGTCGGGCATGGCGTGATGATTCGGCCCGAAACAACAAGCCCCGCCGAAGCGGGGCTTTGTCGGCCGAAGGGCGTTCCGGGACTTCCAGGGCTTTAGTTCGGTATCAACAACGCGGTTGTCGCCGCCGCAATCATGATGACGAATATCCAGAAGATCAGGGCCCAAGCCTGACCGCTGAGTATCCAGAACCGCTCGCCGCATTCCTCGCAACGAAAAGGTACCTGAAGGAGGTGAAACTCACCCTCGTGTGGTTGAGAGGAAGATCGATGCAACTTCGAGCTGCCACAGCGGGGGCATTTCTTGGACATGGCGCTATTGCGTCGTCGGTTCCGGTCGCCCCGTCAACACTTCGGTCCATTCAGCGATCAAACTCAGCGCTCGCTCGCGCACACGGGATTGACGCCGGACCATTGCGCACGTCCTCAGGTAGCGCTCATAGAGAGAGCGACCAGGTCAAGCTCGGAGGCGTTGGGCGCGTCGGGCATAGTCGCCGTTACGTCCCTGGCAGCACGCGTGTTCGAATCGTGGACCGTTGCCGGCGCTGGCACGTCCCTTGCTCTATTGTTACATGGCGAGGGTGCTGCCATCAGCACCGCCGGGACAAATCCCGATCGGTCAAGCGTGCCAGTTTTCAGCGCACTCGCCACCTTCGTCACCCTCGTGCGCTGGAGATATGAAACGACCCGCCGCATTGAAGGATTGGACCTGGGGCGAGTGCATCGTCGTTGCGCTCGCGCTAGTCGTGTGCCTGGTTACCGTCCTGCGCTGATTTTTCTTTGGGTTGCTGTTGGCCGGCAGATAATGCCGCATGGCCCCGCGTCTGGAGCTCTTCGCCTTTCACTACTCCGACCGCGCACCGGAAAATGGGTGCGCGCGCGCTACGTCGCCACGCGAGAAGAAATAGCGGCGCGCTATGCCCAGTGGGAAATCCTCGGCCCGGCGGAGATCCGCGACGTCGATCCGGAAGCGCGCTACTTCACGCCGCACGCGACCCTGCCGCCAAAGGCTGAGTCGCGGCCCAACGACGACAGGCCGCCCGAGCTGCGGCCGATAGTCGATGCAGACGAGGCATTCCTGCTCGCGGTATTCCTTCTGCGCTACGTCACCTATTGCGCCAGGCGCGGAAGGTTCGCTGCGATGAACGGCGCGGCGCAACTGTTCCGCGAGTTGGACGCAGCCGGTGGATTGTGATCCGAAGCTTCAGTGCGTGGCCCCCATCGTCAAAATGAGTAGCCATGGCACAGAAATCCTAGGCACTGCGTTCTTCGTGACGACTTGCGGGACCATGTTTACCGCGGGCCATGTAGCCAAACAATGGGACGGGCCGTCCAGAGAGTGCGTCGCCCACTCTTTGATCAATCCCAGCGCGCGGTCGCGCGGCACGGCTCGATGCCGAGGCGGCGGCACGTTTCGAGATAGTTGAGATTGACGCGATCCGGGTCAAGAGCGTCAGCGGGGTCGAACATGGCAGAGAGTGTAAACCCGCGAGGCGTGCGTGCTTTGAACTGCGTTTCTGGCACGCTGGCTGAGCCCCACCTGTTTGGGTTGGACTCGCATGGCCGGTGCGGTGGCGCACGGATTGGGGAGCGACTCCGAATGCTATATGTCAGGTATGTCCGCCGATCGGCCAACTGCCGAGCTTCGCGAAGCTGACATCCAAATCGGGAGCGTGCAGCTCAATCCTGCACAGGCGATCATCGTGCGGGTAGCTGTAACGGATCTGCTTACGCGGCTCGCCGTCGACCACGAGCTCCGGGATTCCCTCGG
>Ga0207691_10003453_pt1 | contig 15371 bp, 8 predicted proteins | sample KBSM13metaG_FD_184327 | JGI IMG/M metagenome (GOLD analysis project Ga0207691, IMG submission 184327) | Miscanthus rhizosphere microbial communities from Kellogg Biological Station, Michigan, USA - KBS M1-3 metaG (SPAdes) (version 2) | ecosystem: Host-associated > Plants > Roots > Rhizosphere >... | reverse complement strand
AAAAAACAAAGGCGAAGCCCAAGAATAGAGCAATGTTTTCGGTCTTTACAACCCCTTTAAAGAGAGACGAGGCACTGCGATAGAACCACGCTCCTACAAGGAACGCGGCAACAAGCGAAGCCATGCCGAACAGTTCGCGAATGAAGCCTTTAATGGCGCTAAAAACAACGGAGACGACGAGAATGAGGAGAACACTCCAGTCCAGGAGGTTCAACTCATTCAACATCGTTACCGGTAAGAATGCGCAGCGCTTCGCGATACTTCGCGCTTGTCGCTTCGACGATGTCCGAAGGAAGTTCCGGACCTGGGGGTTGTTTGTTCCATCCGATTCCTTCCAGATAGTCGCGTACGAACTGCTTATCGAAGGACGGCTGCGGCTTCCCGGGAACATACTGATCCGCGGGCCAGAACCGGGAAGAGTCCGGCGTCAGCATTTCGTCGACAATCGAGATTTTCCCATCGATCACGCCGAACTCGAACTTGGTATCGCAGATGATGATGCCGTGCTTGAGCGCATACTCCACTCCGCGCGAATAGAGCGAGAGCGTCAGGCGCTTCAGTTCCCTGATGTTGTCGGCGCCGATAATGGCAGCGGCCTGCTCTTCGGAAATGTTTTCGTCGTGACCGGTCTCTGCTTTTGTTGAGGGCGTGAACAGCGGCTGAGGTAATCGATCGGAATCCCGCAAACCCGCGGGCAGCGCGATGCCGCAAACTTTGCCGGTCTTGTTGTAGTCCTTCAATCCCGAACCGGTGAGATAGCCGCGCGCGACGCACTCCACCGGAAAGACTTTGGCTTTCTTGACCAGCATCGACCGGCCCTGCAGCTGTTCACGGTAGAGGTGCAGGGGTGGTGGAAAGTCTTCCACGCGGGTGGAGACCACGTGGTTAGGCACATCGCTGTTAAAGTGCCGGAACCAGAAGGCCGACATCTGCGTGAGGACTTTTCCTTTGTTTGGAATCGGCGTGGGAAGCACAACGTCAAAGGCGGACAGCCTGTCCGTTGCAACAATCAAAAAGTGTTCGCCGAGGTCGTAAATATCTCTGACTTTGCCCCGCGCGTGCAATTTCACGCCGGGCAGGTTCGTCTGCTGTATGGCCATGGTTTTAGTTCAACCTAACGGAAACGATTTTGGAAATACCGGGCTCTTCCATCGTAACGCCATAAAGCGTGGAAGCAGTCTCCATTGTTCGCTTGCTGTGGGTGATGACGATGAACTGCGTCTGGGCGCTCATTTCGCGGACCATATTTGCAAACCGGTCCACATTGGCCTCATCGAGAGGCGCGTCGACTTCATCCAGAACACAGAACGGGCTCGGCTTGAAACGGAACATTGCGATGAGAAGAGCGAGTGCAGTGAGCGCTTTTTCGCCGCCCGATAGCAACAAGACGTTCTGAAGTTTCTTTCCTGGAGGCTGTGCAACGATTTCGACGCCCGCATCCGCCTCTCCTGCCTCTTCCAGCAACCTCAATTCCCCGTGACCGCCACCGAAGAGATGAACGAAGGCGGAGCGGAACCCCGCATCAATAGCTTCGAAGGCTTCCCTGAACTGCTTGCGGCAAACCGCATCGATCTCATCGATCGCCTGAGCTGTGTCACGAATGGAATCGAGCAAATCCTGACGTTGCCCGTTGAGGAACTCGAAACGCTGTTCCGCTTCCTGGTACTCGTCAACGGCCATCATGTTTACGGCGCCCATCGAATCCATCTTTTCGCGAATCTCTTCGTATTCCTTCTCCTGCAACTCGAGCTGCTCCGGTGAAAGCACATCAAAGGATTTCAGACAGACCGCCTCGATGGTCTCGTTCAACTCGTTCCAGCAGGAACTGGTCAGGTGCTTCAGGTCGGAGTCCACCCGGGTGCGCTCGATTTCCAGGGCGTTGTGCCGATCCTTCCACGCATCCAGCCCGGCGCGGGACTCGTCCCACTGTTGTTCTGCAGCGTGAAGCTCGATGCGCAACCCTTCGAGGGTCGCGGTGATCTCGGTAATCTGCGCGTTCAGGCGCTCGTATTCGGTGAGTAGTTCCTGGCGGGCTACTTCCATGTTCTCTATCGCAGTACGAGACAGAGCCTGTTGTTCCTCAGCCTGTTGGATCTGCAGCCCGGCACGGTCACTTCGTTCCTGCAACTCCTTTGCTTGCTGCTGAAGCACGGACATCTCGCGCATGACGGCAGACCGGCGCTCTTCGAGCACAGCGAGGCGGGCCTGGATTTCGCCAAGATCGTGTCTTCTTGTTTCAATATCACGGGCAAGAGATTCGCTACGGTCGGACCGTTGCCCAAGTTCTTGAAGGATTGCCTCCTTGGAAGTTGCGATCCCTGCAAGCTGCGATTCCGCTTCGTGCACGGCAATATCGAGTTGCGAACGCTCCTGCGTAAAGCGAGCGATCTCCGCCCTCGCGACTTCAGCCCGCTTCTGGACATGAGCCAGATCGCCGGCCAGAGTCCGGACGCGATGATCCGTGGTGAGAATGGTTTTTTCGATTTCCTGGACGCTGGAGATAAGGCGGGCGCGCAGCGCCTCGGCTTCCCTGAGCATTTCTTCAAGCCGCGCGGCTTCTGCTTCTCGCGCGGACGTCTCGCGGCTCGCATGATCCATCTGTCGATCGAGTTCCCGAATCTCACGCTTCAGGGACAGCGGTCCGAGGGCTTCGCGTTCGCCCCAGCTGACCACGTGACCGTGAACGACCTCGCCCGTGGACGCCGCGAAGCGGCAATTGGGATACTGAGCGCCAAGATCCCACGCCTGATCGGCAGTCTCGACAACGTAGGCATTTCCGAAATGGTTGGCGACGTGTTTTACGCGCTCGTCGAAGCGCACAATGTCAAACAAGGGCGTCGCGCCGGGAATGGCATCGGGAACCTGCAGTGGGGTCTCGCCGTTAAGGACAAGACATTCGAGACGGCCCTTCGTGACATCCTTCACGATGCCGATCGCCGCAGACGCCTGCGTACGATCCTTAACCACAACGTATTGCAGTTCCGGACGAAGAAAGTCCTCGACGATCGATTCGTAAGGCGAATCCACCTCGATGAAATCCGCGAGAATGCCCAGCGGTTCCCACTCGCGTCCGCGCACATAGTTAAAGAACTGCTGTACGGATTCTGTGCTGTAGGCACGCCTGATGGCGAGGTCCCCGATCGTTTGAAGACGATTCTGAATACCATCTCGGCGGCTCTTCCATTCGGCAGCAGCTTTAACACTCTCTGCGTGGCGCTCTCGCAGGCCGGAGCACTCCGCTTCGGTTGCGGAGAGTTCCGATCTGAGGCGCTTCATGCCGACTTCATAATCGGAATGCTCGTTACGGGCCGACTCCAATTGAGCCTGCACCGCAGACGCCGCATCCAGAGCTTCCGATACTTCGCGCTCCAACCGCTCGATCTGAGACATTAGCCTCTGGATCAATTCCCTTCGGCTTGCGATCTCATTGCCAATCCGCGCTTCACTTCCGACGACTTCAAACTGCTGGCGACGGAGACCCGCGATGGCGCGTTCTTCGCCTGTGCGCTCTTCGTTCAGACCCGCGAGCGTTGTCTTCATCCGCTCGATCGATTCGATGACGCCAAGGCGATCCAGTTCGGTCTCGTCCAACTGGGCTGTTCTGGAAGCATGTTCACTTTGATTTCGAGAAAGCTCTTCGGCAACGCGCGTTCGCTCCTCGCCAAGCGCGTTCTTTCGTTCTTCGAGAGCCCGGATCTGATCTTCCAATCGTTCAATGCGCTGCGTCGCTTTCTCGCGCTCCAGTTCGACTTCGGAATGACGTGCAAGCCCCTCGCTCAGTTTTTTTTCACTCTCCGCAACATCTCCACGCCGCTGGTGAACCAGCGCGTTCAATCGTTCGATTTCCGCTTCAAGCCGCTTCCCCTCATCGCCGATCAATGCAAGAGCCGATTCGACATTCTCCTGCTGGAGGACGAGCATCTCGGCGCGCGTGGAGAAAACTGCCGAGAGAATTTCCCGCATTCTGTTACGCAGTTCGATGTAGCGGCGCGCCTTTCCCGCCTGCCGCTTGAGAGAATTTCTCTGACGGTCGACCTCGGCGAGGATGTCGTTGACTCGGGAAAGATTCTGCCGGGCAGCTTCGAGTCGAGATTCCGCAAGTTTTCGTTTGGCCTTGAATTTTGTAACCCCGGCAGCTTCCTCGATGAGGCCACGGCGATCCATGGGCTTGGCGCTCAGAAGCTGGCCGATGCGTCCCTGTTCGATGATGGCGTAACTGTTTGGGCCAAGGCCCGTGCCCAGGAAAATTTCGTGGACATCTCGCAGCCGGCAGACCTTTCCATCAATCAGATAGGCGCTTTCACCATCACGGTAAAGTCTTCGCTGCACCACGATGTCGCGAGGACCGGCAGGCGGCGCGCTATGTCTATTCCCATTGCCGTTCCCATTCCCATTGCCGTTGCTGTAGCCATTGGCGTGTCCATTCACGTGACCGTTTGTGGAGCCATTGCCATTGGCCTTCTCGGGGCCGACGATAACCTCAACGGGAGAAACGGGATTTGTTTCAGTCAGAGTGATGGTGACTTCGGCCATCCCCATCGGCGCTCGATTTCGAGTTCCATTGAAGATAACGTCTTCCATCTTCTCGCCGCGCAAAGACTTAGCACTCTGCTCGCCAAGCACCCACGCGAGGGCATCCGAGACATTGCTCTTACCGCAACCATTCGGGCCGACAATGGCCGTGACTCCTGCTTCCTGCACGACGATTTCGCCTCGGTCGGAGAACGACTTGAAGCCCAGCATCTCAATACGTCTTAGTTTCAACACAGGTATGCCTTCCTCACTTTTCCGACTGTGCCGATTAGCTTGAGTCGCAAGAGTGACAGATTGGGTCCCATTTCGGAATAATGGTGCGCCCCCATGAACGAGATGAACGAGACGAACGACACACACGCGACGCACGACGGCAGGCAAAAGCCCGAGAGGGTCATTCTTCACGTCGATATGGATGCATTCTACGCTTCCATCGAGCAACTGGATAACCCCGCCCTAAAAGGACGGCCCGTGATTGTAGGCGCGGATCCGAGACAGGGACTCGGCAGAGGCGTGGTCGCCGCCTGTTCCTATGAGGCGCGCAAGTTCGGTGTCCGCTCCGCATTGCCGATCAGCCGGGCATGGAAACTCTGTCCTGAGGGAGCTTTCGTTCGCTTGCGCATGGAACGTTACGTCGAGGTTTCCCATGAAGTGATGGAAGTTTTACGCCGGTTCACCAATCTGGTCGAGCCATTGAGCATCGACGAGGCATTCCTCGACGTGACCGGTTCCACCACGCTCTTCGGCGCGCCGATCCAGATCGCTCGCGCGGTGAAGAAACAGATTCGAGAAGCTACCGGGCTGACAGCATCTGCCGGCGTCGCACCGAATAAGTTTCTTGCTAAGATCGCCTCGGACTTGAAAAAACCCGATGGTCTTGTGCTGGTGGAACCCGGTGATGTGCAGGCGTTTCTTGCAGACCTTCCAATTTCCCGGCTCTGGGGCGTCGGGCCGAAAACCGAAATACGGTTGCGCGAAATGGGACTCCATACGATCGGAGCTGTTCGTGCCCGGAAGCAGGAAGATCTGACAGAGATGCTGGGCAGCAATCTTGGGGCCCACCTTTATCACCTCGCCATGGGTCACGATGATCGGCCCGTCATTCCCAACTGGGAACCAAAGTCGATCAGCAACGAAACGACGTTTGAAGAAGACACACGCGATCGCGAACTGCTGGTGAAGACGATTCGCCGGCTTGCCGAAAGCGTGGGCCGTCGGCTGCGTCGCGAGAACTATAGCGCCCGCAAAGTGACATTGAAAGTGCGCCTGGAGCCGTTCGAGACCCACACACGGCAGATCTCGGTGAAGCGGCCTGTCGATACGGATGAAGAGATCATCCGTCTGGCCTTATCGCTTTTCGACCAGTTCTCTCTCGAGCGGCGCATCCGGCTGATCGGGGTCGGAACGGGAGATATAGTGCGGCCCGGCGAGGGCCCCACACAGCTGGGATTGTTTGACGAGCCACGGAAGGACAGCGTCATCGATCGGACCGTGGATGCGATCCGCGAAAGGTTTGGAGAAGATCTTATCCAGAGGGGCGGTCCGAAAAAAAGGTGACCAACAGTGCCTCATCACAAACGGTCTCGATGCACCGGTGGTGAATATCAAGACGACTACGTTCACCCTTCTCGCCCTATTTGCCTTTGCATCGAATTCTCTGCTGACAAGGCTTGCGCTTGGTTCGCACCAGATCGATGCGGCGACGTTTACAGCTATTCGATTAGTGTCCGGCGCAGTTACTCTGGCAGTGCTGGTTCGGGCCCGCGAAGGAACAGTCAAGCCACAACGTGGTCGGGGGGCGATCAGCGCAATCGGCCCGCTGGCACTCTTCGCATACGCTGTTCCTTTTTCATTCGCGTACCTTCGTATCGGGGCAGCGGTGGGCGCGCTTGTGCTCTTCGGCGTTGTTCAACTCACGATGATTGGATATGCAATCTTTCGAGGCGAACGCCCGACAGCTTTCGCATGGCTTGGTCTCGTGCTCGCGCTAGGCGGTCTGGCGATCCTGACAACCCCTTCAACGATAAGACCCGATTGGCTGGGTCTCGGACTGATGTCTCTGGCCGGTATTGCATGGGGTGCTTATTCCTTGATCGGAAGAAAAGCCGTCGATCCAATCGCCTCAAACGCGCAGAGTTTCATCTGGAGCAGTCTTCCAGCTCTCTTCCTTCTGATAATCCTTCGTCATTCCGTCACAACAAGCAGCAGGGGTATCGCGCTTGCTGTCATATCCGGCGCCGTTACATCCGGACTCGGGTATGCGGTTTGGTATCGGGCATTACCTCGACTGTCGGTCCTGCAGGCCGCCGTCGCACAACTCAGCGTACCTGTTATCGCAGCCATGGGCGCGGTGACTCTGTTACATGAAAAGCTGAGCGTGCGGCTCGTCATTTCTGGAATTGCCGTTCTAGGCGGAGTTGGAATCGTTTTGGCTGCCCGAGCGCGCCGGCGAAGTTGATTTCCCGCGAGTGACCTGGGAACAGTTTCGAAACAAGCCAGACCCTATCCACACCGCCATTGTCTATCGCGAAAGATAGGGATGTCCCTCGAACGAATGGAATGGCTTAGCGATATGGGGATTTAGTGAAAGGCTCACGCGGATTGCGTTGAGCAATTGGACGCGGAAAGTCTCACACAAAGATCGATGAAGTAGCTGGTTCCAGCTAGCCTTGCCGAAAATAGCTTTTGGAATTCAATCTGATTAGGATTACGCGTCTATGGCTTGGACTCCCGGTTTCACTTACGACATCTTCATTAGCTATGCCCGAGTCGATGACGCCACTGTGGAAAGTCCGCTCGGCAAAGGCTGGGTCACTGAGTTCTATCGTCATCTGCAGTTTGCACTCGGCCGAAAGATGCTCGATCTGGACGCGCCAAAGATCTGGCGTGATACCCGCCAGATTCAGGGAGATCAGACCTTCGATCAGACGATCGAGGCGGCAATACAGGAGTCCGCGATCTTCATCGCTCTCACATCGAACGCCTACGTGAAATCTGAGTACTGCAGGCTCGAGTTACGAAAGTTCCACGAGAAGGCTCAAGTTGATCGTCTGGGGCTTGTCGTTGGGGACCGGGCTCGGATTTACAACCTGCTTTTGAACCCGATTCCTTATAATTCCTGGCCCGTCGAGTATCCCAGGACTTCCGGCTTTAAGTTTCACGATGCGCGGGAAGATGGCGACGGTGATCCGTCCGAGGTCACCAGCGATGCATTCAGGGCCCAGATCAAGGACCTTGGGAGCGCGCTGTTCAAAATTCTTTCGGCAATCAAGGAACGTGCCGATGTCCCACAGGAAACGCCGCCCGAACCGTCGAAGAAGTTTCGAGTCTACATCGCCGATGCGCCCGACACCCTCGCAAGCGTCCGAAAGCGCCTGATCAACGAGATCAGTCGCAGTGCTGATGTTTCGGTCGCAACCAACGTGCCGCCTCCGTGGGATGCTGCCACGCACGATGCCAGGGCAATCGCTGAATTGAAGTCCGCCGACCTTTCCGTGCATTTGCTGGACGGCGTGCCAGGCCGCGAAGTCGAAGGTGCAGAGGGATCCTACTATCCGGAGCGCCAGGTGGAACTGAGCATGACTCACGCGCGTTCCAGACTCATTTGGGTTCCGAATACGCTAACGCGGGAATCGATTGCAGCCCTCGAAGACCAGCGGCACGCCGCTTTTTTGGACGGGTTGGAGAACAAACGCGAAAATCGCCCGGCTTATGACTTTCAACGGGACTTACCGGCATCGCTCTCAAGCCAAATTCTCGCCAGAATAGAAACGCTGAAGTCGAGGCCGCCAACGGGCGACGTCGCTGTTTCCACTGTGTTGGATACACATGTAAAGGATCAAGCCCACACCTTCGAGTTATATCAGTACCTCGCAAAGCAGGATGGCCGGCCTTTGCTGGTGCCGGAAGGCGACGATCCCAGGCAGAGCATTAGCTACTTTACCGAGTGCCTCAGGCAAGCGGGCGTGCTCATTATTTTCTACGGTTCCGTGGGAGTGGAGTGGGTCCGCGAGCGTCTGCGCGAAGCCTTACAAATCGCCGTAGCTGAAAATTACCCGCTAAAACTTTGTGGAGTCTATCTGGCGCCACCTCAGACCGCGAGCACACCGCGTATCAACTTGCCTCTCGTTGACGTGGAATGGATGGACCATACGGCCGGCTTCAACCCCAGGGCTGTAGACAACCTGTTGAAGCGGGCGCGCTCGATTGGAAACCGATAATGTCTCCTGAATCCACGACAAAACCGTTTGTTGGATTGCGACCTTTTCGCACCGAGGAATCCCTGCTGTTCTTCGGACGACGCGAGCAGATTGCGGACCTCCTCGAACGGCTTCACCGGGCGCGCTTCCTGGCCATTATCGGCAGTTCCGGTTGCGGCAAGAGTTCGCTAATCCGTGCCGGCCTCATTCCGCGTCTTGCCGCAGGCTTCCTGGTAGAGGAGAGGAACGAGTGGATAGTGGCCACGATGACTCCGGGGGAAGCTCCACTGGGAAAGCTCGCGGAGTGCTTCGGTCTGACGCGCCAGACACTGAGCGAAGAAGGAGCTTCCAGCCTGTTCGAGCGGCTGGCTTCACAACCCGGAGCGTCCGCCCGGAGTTGCTTGCTGCTGGTAGATCAATTCGAGGAGATCTTCCGCTTTGCGACTTCGCCACAGCAGTTAAATGAAGCGGCGGACTTTGTGGGTATTCTGCTGTCGCTTGCCACCCAACGGAGCTTTCCGATTTTTGTCGTGATCACGATGCGCTCGGACTTCCTCGGCGATTGCGACCGCTTCTATGGATTGCCGGAGGCGCTCAATCGCAGCCATTACCTGGTGCCGCGTCTGTCTCGGCAACAGCGCCGCGAGAGCATCGAGGGTCCCGTGCGCTTGTTCCGTCAGAAAGTATCCCCGCAGCTCGTCGACCGTCTCCTGAATGACCTGGGTGATGAACTGGATCAACTTCCCGTAATGCAGCATGTCCTGCTGCGCACGTGGGAGTACTGGCAAAAGCAGGAAGAATCTCGACCGCTCGACATACCGGACTACCTTGCCGTCGGTGGCGTGCAGGAAGCTTTGGCGCGCGATGCCGAGTCCGCCATGGACGGCTTGTCTCGCGAAGATCGTGACCTGGCCGCACAGATGTTCCAGGCACTGACCGACGTGGACGTCAGCAACCGGCGTGTGCGACGACCCGTGAAGATAAGCGAACTTGAAGCCGTAACTGGCGCCTCGCGAGAGCGGATCATGAACATTATTGAACGTTTTCGTGGTGGCGACCGTTCCTTCCTCCACACGCAATCGCAGCCGGGATCAACAGATGTGCTGGTCGATATCTCGCACGAGAGTCTGATCCGGCAGTGGGAGACTCTGAAGAAGTGGACCGATGACGAGGCCGAATCCAAGCGTATTTATCTCGACTATTTGATCAATGCGGTTCATTACAAACAGAGCCTCTTGCACGACTCTAATCTCCAGGTAGCTTTGGATTGGCGCGCTCGCCGTAAGCCTACGCCAGCGTGGGCGTGCCGCTATGACGCCCGATTCAAGGAAGCGATGCTGTTCCTGGATGAGAGCCGCGAAGCCGCTCTTCGCGAAACACGCGAAAAAGCCCGGATGGTCAAGCGGACGAGAGTTATGGCGTGGGGGTTGCTCGTGATGGCCGTCATCGCATTCGTCGGAGCCTCGGCATATGGAGGCTGGATCAGGCGCGGTGCACAGGCAGAAGTCGATCGCGCACAGGGTTTGGTTGGAAGCGCAAAGGTAGAGGTGGCAGACGCTCAGGCCAAGGCCGCCGGGATTCAACGGCAAGCGCAGCTCGATCTTGACGCAGCCCAGGCGGTAGCGGCCGATGCGGACGAGAAGGCTCGAGTTGCTGCGAAAGACGCGCAGCAGGCCAGCTCAAGGGCCCAGGTAGCACTGCGGGAGGCGCAGCAGGCCAAATCTGAGAAGGCGCAGACTTTGTTGGTTGTGCGAATGGATCAGGCGGCAGAAGAAGCTAAGGGAGTGCTGGCCTTGGAGGCGATGCTCCTGGATCCCGGAAAATCCGCGCATCCCAGAGATATTTTGATGAAGACACTGGAAGGCCTTCCGCCGCCAGGAGTGCGCCGCGCAGGCCACGAAAACCGCGTGAACGTCATGGCGGCGAGTTCTGATGGCCAGCGACTCGCAACGGGCGGCAATGACCACAAAGTGATCGTGTGGGATGCCGAGAAACAATCGGTCCTGCGGACTTTGGATTTGGGCGTTGCCGTAACGAAACTTGTATTCAACCCTCAAGGAAACTGGCTAGCCGCGGGTGGGAGCGGGAAAATAATTGTGTGGAATGTGAGTGACAGCGTTCAAGTCACTTCGATTAATGAGACGCCCCTTGCCTTCGCCTTTAGTCCCGATGGGAGAGAATTCGCAGTTTCTTTATCGTCGCGCGTGAAGCGATTTGACACAACCACCCCTTCGCCGTGGCGCGAAAGTCAAACCTCGACTAGCCTTACGCGCGTACGGGCATTAGCCTACGATGGCGCACGCCTGGTCTCACTTGCCAACGACAAAGAAGGATCGGGCGTTTTTCGCGGTGATCAGCGGATCAGTCAGGACTGCAGTGCCTTTCGTATGGATGTTGGCGATATTGTTGCAGCCTGTTCTCGAGGCCTCTACCGGTTCCTTCCGGACGGATCCTCAGACACCTTCAACATCGGGGACGTGCAGGACTTTTTCATAAACCGCGATGCCCAATTAATCATTGCCCTGACTAGATCGCGAACCGGGGCCAATCAGGTGCAGGTTTTTAGAGGAACCTCGACAGAGGCTTACCTTCGGCTTCTTGAGAGACCGTCAGCATTTGTGGCGCCGGAACGTGGCCGCTGGATGGCGACTGGCGATTTATCAGGTGCAGTCACGTTCTGGAGATTGGAACCCGCTTCGGTAGCCACCCAAGTCGACTTCAAGCCGGCCATCGCTGACCTGACCTTCAGTCACGATGAAAAGTGGCTGGCTATAGCTGGCCGTGACGGCGATGTCGGTATTTTCGACCCTTCGTCGGGCAGGCCGATTCGATCTTTCATGGTTAGAGATCGATTGTATCGTCCCATGTTTAGCAGTGATGGCAGTCTTCTGGCCCTGCTCGGTGAAACCGCACTCCACATCATACAAACTGCGACGTGGACGCCCGCCGGGCCGGCGATCCCCATCTCACCTAACGAGGAATTCTCGTTCGCTTTCAGCGAACGCAGCGAAATTCTAATCGTTGCCCAGACAGGCAAAACTGCCGGGATGCTGCAGCGTTTTTCGACTCGTCCGTTCACGTTGCTCTCCTCCGTTTCCCTCCCAGGACTGGCAGAAGTCCAATTGAGCCGCGACAAGGAATGGATCGTCGCCCACAGCGGAGAACTCACCAGAGCAAATCGCAGGACCCAATCCTATTTTCAGACGTCGACCGGGCGAAGTGTGCAATTGTCAGAATTTCCCAGGAACTACAGAGAAGCGATTGAAAGACCGGCTGAAATCGACGACGCCGAGCCCCAGCTGATTAGCTTGCTTCCGCGCGATGATTCCGAATTGAGCGGGGATTCGCGAGGCGGTCCCTGGGAAGTGGATAATTCGGTGGTCACTGAGAGAATTACTGAAGCGACCGCTTTTACTTTTCCAGAACCAGCCACACACTACGCTATCAGTCGCAAGGGAACATGGATCGGGACGCATGTGTCGGAGAACCCCAAAGCCCTTGTCTGGCCGTGGACAGCGACAGAGTTACTCAAGCGTGCCTGCGAGATTCTTCCCCGTAATCTTACGGCTTCTGAGTGGGACAAACTTCTTGGCGACCTTGGGCTAGGAGAACGCCGGGCGACCTGCCCGAATTTGCCCTTGCCGTGAGCATCCTGGCAGGCCGCGCAAGCCGCCGCACTTGATTTCATGTCCGACCGTTAAAATCCCGCTGGGGCCCGGGAACAGTCTCGTGGCCGCGTTGTCCATGAGATAGCTCTGCGGAAGGAATCACCCTGTGACTGAAAAAAGGCAGATGTACGTCGCCACGGTTATTCTCGGTGTACTGATGAGTCTTGCGCCGGCGTCTCTTCAAGCAGAGAAGCTTCCGAAGCCGGATCGAATTCCCGCCGTTTCCACTACGGCACAAAAGGCGCTCATCAAGCAAGGCATGGCTCTGCATGACGCCGGGGACTTTGATGGCGCTATTGCGAAGTATGAACAAGTCCTCGCCGAGGAGCCTGCCGCAGTCGATGCGATGTATGAACTTGCGTTCTCGCACGCCGGCAAAAGGGACTGCGCAAAGGCGATGGCTATTGCTCGCAAGGGCGCGACGTTCCGCTCGGACTTGTTGCCCCAATTCCATCTGCTGTTCGGCAATTGTCTGGATGAATCGGGGAGACGCGATGAAGCTATCGACGTCTACAAAACAGCGATTCAGAAGACTCCGGGATTCGCACTGCTTCACTACAATCTTGCCGTCAGCTACGTTCGGACTGGAAAGCTTGACGATGCGCGGAAGGCGCTGCAGCAATCGCTCTACTTGAATCCGAATCACGCCTCGAGCCACTACCTTCTTTCGACCATTTACCAGCAGCTCGGCTATCGCGTGCCCGCGACCCTGGCTCTTTCCCGATTTCTATCCATCGAGCCCGAAGGGCCTCGCACGATTGACGCACTAGGCCGGCTACAATCGCTTCTTGAAAGCGGGGTTGCACGAAGCGAGACCTCCAACGACATCAGCGTCATACTTCCCGCCAAGTCAAAGAAGGACGAAGGCGAGTTCGATTCTGTCGCTGTGGCAATGTCCCTGAGTGTTGCCGGGGGTGAGATTAACGGCGAGAAGAAAGAACTGAGCCCTTTCAAAGTGATTTCAAAATATTACGGCGTCATGTGCGAAATTCTTGGGCGACCTGAAGGCAAGGGGTTTGCCGCCGAGTATTACGCGCCTTTCTTTGCTGAACTCGATAAACAGCATTTCGTGGAGGCATTTGTATATCAGTCATTGCCTGTCGCTCGCCTGGGCGGCGCGGCGGAATGGGCGGAAACAAATCCAGCCACGCTGGAGGCCTTTCGAAAATGGCTGTCCACCTATCACTGGCCGTCGAGATAGACCCATCCTTGATTTCTCAAGTCCGGGCTTTAAACCACCCACTCCAGGTACGTTGGGTGCGACTGGTCAATCGACCCCGACGGTAGCAACGCAGAAAAGAAGAATCCGCTGCGCGAAGCAAAGGTCATGAACCGTAAGCGTGTTCCACTGGTTAACGGAACACTCTGAGTAATCTGAAGTAATCCAGAGTTCAACACGGCGTTCCCATCGATCTGCAGATGGCCGAAATGGGTGTCAGACACCGCGTCAATCCGAACTGTCCCAGCCTGGTTGGTGAATGTACCGGTCACGTGGAATATCCCGTCCGCCTTCATCCAGAACGTACCGAAGTTCGTGAATGACCCGCTCGTCGTAAAAGTCCCCGTGTCGATCGAGAATGTACTGCCCGTCGAGTTCTCGACGAGGCTGGCGAGCGCGCTGAGGCCCGTCGTGTCGTTTAGAAATTGCCACGAAGATCCAATCAGCGAGATAGTTGCAGCGTTCTTCAGGATGTCGGCGCCCGCGACGCGCAGTGTGCCGCTGATCCTGAAGGTGGCGTTGGCACCGGTCAACGTGCGAGTGGCGGCATTGTAGTTGGTCAGATTGCCGCTGATGATGAACGTGCCGGCGGTCGCGACGGTCAATGTGTTCTGGTTCGTGACCGTACCCGTCAGGTTCAATGTTCCGCTCTCCGCCGTCACGGTCCCGAAAATGTTGACAGTCGGCGTCACGGTCGTCGTTGTTCCCGCGCCGCGCTTCACAAAGCCCTGTTCAGCCGCAACCGTGCCGTTCCCTGTAATGCCTCCATTGCCCGTAAAGGCGTGTTCCGGTCCCACATTGAGGTCGAGTGTGGCGCCGCCGGCGACGTTGAAGTTTCCGTCCTGCGTTTGGCTGCCGCCGAGCAAACGAAGACTTCCGCTTTGGATGTCCACCAATCCGTTGTTGACCAGCTTGACGCTGGTAAAGTCCGTCGTGGTGCCCGCGCCGCTCTTTGTCAGCACGGCCCCTGCATCCAGCGTCACGATAAATGTCCCGGAGGCCGCGCCCGTTCCCGTCAGGTCCGCTTCGGCGTCGAATATAAGCGAAGCCGAATTGCGTATAGTCAACTTGCCTGGAACCAGGTTGGCAACAGTCATTATCAGCTTGCCAGTACCGTTCAGCGTGAACGAAGCGGGATTGATCGCGTCTCCGACAACGATCTCGCGCGTCAGCGTGAGCCCCGAACTGCCCGCGGTAGCTTGCATCTGACCATTAAGGATCGTCTTGCCACTACCGGCGAGGCTTCCACCGCTCCACGTTGAGATCTGGGCTCCGGTTCCGGTAAGCGTGATAGTCCCGTTGCCGGTCACGGTCCCGCCTGTTTGAGTGAACGTCACGACACTCGTCGCGCTGTTGAATGTCGCGGTGCCTCCAGACAGCGTCACCGAATCGAAGATGGCGTTGCCGGAAACGGTTGACCAGGTCGGTTGGTACGCCTTCGGGGCCCGGCCATCAGATCGGGCCGGCAGCACGGTGCTGGCCGGCCACGTCGACACCACCCGCGAGGGCCTGGGCCCGCTGGCCCGGCTGCGCAGCATCCACCCCGGAGCCGAGATCACGGTGACCGCCGAGCAGGGCGGGGCGCGCCGGTACCGGGTCACCAGCGTCCGCAAGATCGACAAAGCCCGGGTCGGGCTACCCGAGATCTTCGCCCGCGATGGCGCCGAGCAACTGGTCCTGATCACCTGCGGTGGGCCGTTCGACCGCCGGAACGGTTACCGCGACAACATCGTGGTGCTGGCCGAACCTAGG